>JABAOE010013197.1_pt2 | contig 19937 bp, 21 predicted proteins | sample 7062141 | NCBI WGS metagenome assembly JABAOE01 (sample SAMN14538627, study PRJNA623070) | marine sediment metagenome | biome: marine biome [ENVO:00000428]; feature: marine pelagic biome [ENVO:01000023]; material: deep marine sediment [ENVO:00002113] | place: India: Gulf of Khambhat ... | reverse complement strand
GAAGACATCAAAGCAGGTAATCTGTAAAAAATTCATAAATTTTTTACATTTTTTCTATTTTATTTAACATCAGGAAAATCGCCACCAAACTTATTTATCCTAATACTCTGACCTAAATGTACATGACTCAAAATAAACTCAAATTTGGTATTCAAAATGGATTAAATGTTGCAAGAGCCGGATACACCGAAGATCAGATTTTAACTGCCTGTATGCTTGCTGACAAAACAGGATATGATTCTATTTTCTATATGGACCACACAAATGTCCCTCAATGGAAAAATGCCACAGTATTAGATCCTTGGGTTATGCTATCTGCAATTGCTGCAGTTACAAACAATGTAGAATTAGGAACATGTGTTACTGATGCAATCAGAAGACATCCATCAAATATTGCACTAGCTGCAATCACTCTTGACAGAGTTTCAAAAGGTAGAGCAATTCTTGGAATCGGTGCTGGCGAAGCTCAAAACCTAAAAGAATTTTGTATCCCATTTGAAAAACCAGTTTCAAAATGGGAAGAACAAATTGAAACTATTCACACATTATACGAATCAACTCCTGATAATACTGTAGATTATGAAGGAAAATATTACAAACTTGAAGGTGCATGTTTGCAAGCCCCTCCAATTAGAAAACCACGTCCACCAACTTACATGGCATCAGGTGGTAAGAGAACATTAGCATTAACTGGAAAACTTGGTGATGGCTGGTTACCAATTGGTTACACTCCAGAACTTTTCGAAGATCATGCTGCACAAATTAGAAAAGCAATGGATGAAAACAATAGAACACAGGAAGAAAAAGACAACTTCCAATATGCTCTTGATATTGATGTATACTTTTCAGAAGACGCTGAAGAATCCTGGGCAAGGATGAAAGAAGCAGTAAAAGTTAGCCTATTCAAGCCTGAAATTCTTAGAGTCCATCAATTAAAAGAAATTGAGGGATTTGATTTTGTAAAATACTTTACAGAATATTCAATGTCAAACCAAGAATGGATTGTAAAGATGAGAGAAGCTGCAACAAAGATTCCTGAAACAGTTGCTCGTTCTTCAACTGCAGTTGGTACTCCTGATGACATTATTCCAACATTTGAGAGATTCATGGAAGCTGGTGTAAATCACTTTGTAATTAGATTCTGGGGCAAGAATTACTTTGGTTCAATTGACAAATTTGCAAGTCATGTAATGCCAGCATTACGTGAAAAGGCAAAACAGTAGACGTTCTATACTATAACATACAGCAAATCATTTACCTTACTGCCTATAATAAAAAATGATGGAAGACGACTTGCCTGATACAGTAAAAAAATGTCTTGATATTTTAGAAGAAAATGTAGAAATCTTGGCAAATCTTGAGATTGATTTAGAAGATGAAAGAGAGGATGAACTTATCCCCAATATGGAACTCCATCAATTATATGATATGACTGAAGATATTGCAGTATCTGCAAAACTCAAACGTGCAGAAATCAATTATGTTAGAAGACAAACTGAAGACTCTTTATGATTTGTGAGGTCTTTTACCTTTAGATTTTGTAAATGATTTAGCACGACGTCTGTTTTTTTGTTTTTCAATTCTTTTTCTTGTGCGCTCAGTTGATTTAGTTGCCCCCTGAATGATCTTTGTTTTACTTCCATCTCTAAGCATGATTTCTTTTCCTTTGAATCTAAATTCTACATCTCTGCATTTGATGTAATATTTTTTGAGACAAAAAAATATCCGATTATTTGTCCCATGCATGTCTTTAATTTCCTTTGATTTTTTTAATTCATTGATTATGTTTCGAAGTAAGCCCTTGTCTATGTCTGTAATCCTATGTAATTCCCTAAACCAAATGAATTTTGATTGTGAACCCCACTCTTCTAAAACATCTAAAACTTGTTGTGTAGCCTCTTCTTTTTCTTCATCAATTTCTATCATTTACACGAATCTAATCTTACCTAAATTTAGCAATTTTCATTAATGAAAAGTTTGGATGGGAAAAGTCAAGTTTTAGAACGTTCATGCTTTTTGATAATTTTTGCAAAAACAAATTGTGACTACTGAATCCAAACAAAAGTGCAATAAACTAGAATGTAAAATCTTAGAAATCAAAGCACTAACTAAAAAACCAGAAGAAGATTGAACTCTGGATTTATAAAATAATTCATTCTAAATGAATTATTGCAACTTGTAGGACGTTTACAAATTGAATCAAAACAAAAGATAATTGAATTTTTGAATAAAGAACATGTAGGGAGAATAGCAACAATTGATTCAAAGGGCTATCCGCAAATCATTCCCATGAATTTTGTTTACTACAATGATGCAATCTACATGCATTCTCATACTAAAGGAGAAAAACTTGATAATTTGCAAGCAAATTCAAAATCAGGATTTGAAGTAGACCGAGAACTTGAATTTTTACCTTCATACTTTTCAAGTCCTACTGATGCCTCTTTGGCTGATACTTTGTACATTAGTGTTGTAATCAAAGGCGAATCTATGATTGTAGATGATCCAAAAGAAAAATCATTGGCACTAAATGCGATGATGGAGAAATACCAACCTGAAGGCCAATACGAACCATTACGTCCCGATATGGACGTTCTAAACTATGTAGCAGTAATCAAAACTATCCCAAATGAAATTCGTGGAAAATATAAGATTGGGCAACAAATGAGTTCTGCTTCTAGAATGGATTTGGCACAAAAAATTCTAGATAGAAAAACCCCTACTGCCGAACAAACTCTAAAGATTATGGGTTTTGAGGTAACAGATGATGGACTACGAATGGTTGACGAACCAGTTTGGTAAGTAATAGTTTGATATCACCATTGCTTTAAATTCAGTTTTCAGTGATTGTAAATGTTGGAACAAATTTCACAATTTGAATTATCATCTGATTTTTCCCCAACAGGGGATCAGCCTAGAGCAATTGACACACTAGTTAAAGGTGTCAAAAATGGCACGGTACAGACTCTACTTGGAGTTACTGGTAGTGGCAAAACCTTTTCGATTGCAAATGTAATTGCAAGAACTGGCAAGAACACTTTGGTTATATCTCATAATAAGACTCTTGCAGCACAACTTTACTCAGAATTAAAGCAATTTTTTCCAAGAAATAATGTTGGATACTTTGTTTCATACTATGATTACTATCAACCTGAAAGCTACCTTCCTCAAACAGATACTTACATCGAAAAAGATACCCAAGTTAATGAAAAAATTGAGAAACTAAGACTAGAAGCAACAGCTATGTTGCTTTCAGGTGAGCCTACAATCATAGTATCTACTGTATCCTGTATCTACTCTCTTGGAAATCCTCAAGACTGGGAAGAATTAGCAATCACAATAAAGGCAGGCGAGAAAATAAAACGAAATGAAATTATCAAAAAACTAGTCGATGCTCGATACGAAAGAAATGACACTGAAGTTGCACCTGGAAACTTTAGAGTAAAGGGGGATACAATTGATATCACTCCTGCATATTCAGAGGACCTAATTAGAATCTCTTTGTTTGGAGATGAAATAGAAAAAATAACTGTGCTGGATCATGTTTCATTAAAAGAAAAGAAAAAAATTTCACAAATGAAAATTTTTCCTGCAAAACATTATCTGATTGCAAAAGATGTTCGAGAAAAAGCCATCAAGTCAATCAAAGAAGAACTGAAAAAACGTCTTCCTGAATTAAATGAACTTGAAAAACAAAGACTAGAGATGAGAACAAAATATGATTTGGAAATGATTGAAGAGCTAGGATATTGTTCTGGAATTGAAAACTATTCTAGACATTTTGATGGAAGAAAGGCTGGTGAAAAAGCATTTTGCTTGCTTGACTTCTTTGGAGATGATTATCTTTTAGTAATTGATGAGTCTCATGTTACATTGCCACAACTTCATGGAATGTACAAAGGAGATTTCTCTAGAAAGAAAGAACTTGTAACCTATGGTTTTAGATTGCCAAGCGCATATGATAACCGCCCATTAAAATTTGAGGAATTTGAAAAATATATCCAAAATACCATTTTTGTTTCTGCAACTCCATCTGAATATGAGAAAAAAATATCCACAAAAATTGCCGAACAACTTGTCAGACCAACAGGTTTGCTTGATCCACTAGTTGAGATAAGGTCAACCAAAGACCAAATGGATGATTTAATTAAAGAAATTAACAAGAGGGCAGCTAATTCTGAACGTGTTTTAGTTACAACACTTACAAAAAGAATGGCTGAAAATCTTGCCGAATATCTTTCAAAAAAGCAAATTCGAGTCCGGTATATGCATTCTGAGATAGAAGGCTTGGAAAGAACTGAACTAATTAGGCAATTACGCCTGGGAGAATTTGACGTTCTAGTTGGGATTAATCTTTTACGAGAAGGGCTAGATATTCCTGAAGTATCTCTAGTTGCAATTTTAGATGCAGACAAGGAAGGATTCTTGAGAAACTTTACAAGTTTAATTCAAACATTTGGCCGAGCTGCAAGAAATGAAAATGGTTCTGTAATAATGTACGCTGATACCAATACCCAATCCATGAAAAATGCCATGGAAGAGACCAAACGCAGGCGAGAAAAGCAAATGAATTACAATCAAGAACATAATATTATTCCAAAGACCATCATAAAGTCAGTTCCTGAACAAGTTACAGTGTTAGATGACTCGAAATTAAAATCTGCACATGATCTTGCTACTGATATAATTGATTTAGAGGCTCAAATGAAAAAATATTCTGAAGATTTAGATTTTGAACGAGCAATAGAATGCAGGGATAGAATAAAAAGACTAGAAAAGGAGATCCTAATAAAAAATGACAGAAAATAAATTAAAAATTCGTGGAGCACGTCATCACAATCTAAAGAATTTAGATATTGACATTCCAAAAAATAATCTAGTTGTAATAAGTGGATTATCTGGTTCTGGTAAATCTACATTAGCATTTGATACAATTTACGCTGAAGGACAACGAAGATACGTTGAATCACTTTCTGCATATGCTCGTCAATTTCTAGAAATGATGGACAAACCAGACGTCGACTCTATTGAAGGATTGTCCCCTGCAATTTCTATACAACAAAAAACTACTAGCAAGAATCCTCGTTCTACCGTTGGAACAACTACTGAAATTTATGATTACCTGAGATTACTTTTTGCTCGAATTGGAATCCCATATTGTACAAATTGCGGAAGAAAAATTTCTACGCAGTCTGTTGAGACCATATGTGATTCTGTTCTAAAGGACTTTGCTGGACAAAATATTCTGATTCTTTCGCCCATTATTCAAAGAAAAAAAGGAACTTATGAAAAATTATTTGAGCAAATCAAAAAGGATGGTTACTCTAGAATCCGCCTAAATGGTGAGATTTTGAGCCTAGATGAGGAGATTCCTCCACTTGATAGACAAAAATGGCACAATATTGAGATTGTAGTAGACAGAATAACCACTGAAAAATCTGAAAGGTCAAGACTTTTTGAAGCTATTCAAACTGCAATCAAGGCATCCAAAGGCAATGTAATGATTGCAAATGATAAAACAGAAAAAATTTTCTCACAAAACAATGCATGCCCTCATTGTGGATTAACTGTTGGTGAACTTGAACCAAGAACTTTCTCATTTAATTCTCCATTTGGAATGTGTAAGACTTGTAATGGCTTAGGAGTAAAGATGGAATTTGATCCTGATTTAGTAATTCCTGATAAAACAAAATCAATTTTGGATGGAGCAATAGTTCCATGGAGTGGAAGATTCTCGTCATTTAGAAGACAAGCATTAAGAGCAGTTGGCAAAAAGTTTGGATTTGATTTAATGACTCCTATTGAAAAAATAAAACCCAAGCATCTTAATATTATTTTGAATGGGACCAATGATCTTATTGATTTTAAATATCGCTCAAAGTCAGGTGATTCATCATGGCAGTATACTGATGCATTTGAAGGAGTTCTTGAAAATCTTCAACGTGTTTTCATGGAGACTGATTCTGAATCAAAACGTGAATGGCTAAAACAATTCATGAGAGATACTCCATGTAACGCATGTAATGGCAAAAAACTAAAACCAGAATCTCTTGCAGTAAAAATCAATGGGAAAGGAATTATGGATGTTTGTGATATGTCTATTGAACATTGTTATGATTTTTTTTCCACACTAAAACTTACTGAAAATGAACAATTTATTGCAAGAGATGTTCTAAAAGAGATCAAAGAACGCTTAGAATTTTTGATGAATGTTGGACTAAATTATCTTACTCTAAATCGATTAAGCTCTACTTTGTCTGGTGGTGAATCTCAACGAATTAGATTGGCAACTCAAATTGGTTCTAATCTTACCGGTGTCTTGTATGTTCTCGATGAGCCAACAATTGGATTGCATCAGCGTGACAATGAAAGACTCATTAAAACGCTAAATAAGCTGCGAAATCTTGGAAATACTGTCATTGTAGTAGAGCATGACGAAGAAGTAATACGAAATTCAGACTGGATTGTTGATTTGGGGCCTGGGGCAGGTGTACATGGTGGAAATGTCGTCTTTGAAGGAACAGTTGATAAAATTCTTAATGGCCATAAATCAATTACAGGTGATTATCTAAAAGACAATTCTCTGATTACTCTTAAAGATAAAGTTCGTAATCGTTCTGGTTCGTTAACAATAAAGTGTGCATCAGAAAATAATCTCAAAAAAATTGATGTTGAAATTCCATTAGGATTGTTTGTTTCAATTACCGGTGTATCTGGTTCTGGTAAATCTACTTTGATAAATGATATTTTGCTTAAGGCATTGGAGCATCATTTTTACAAATCAAATGTAAGACCTGGAAGTCACAAAAAAATTGTAGGTTTAGAAAATATTGATAAAGTTATTGCAATTGACCAGTCTCCAATTGGAAGAACTCCTCGTTCAAATCCTGCAACTTACATAGGTGCTTTTACTCCAATTCGAGAACTATATGCCAGTACCGAACTATCAAAGGAGCGAGGATATGCTCCAGGTCAGTTTTCATTTAATGTCCCTGATGGAAGATGCTTTGCATGTGCAGGCGATGGTGTAAAACAAATAGAAATGCAATTTTTATCAGATGTCTATGTAAAATGTGATGAATGTAAAGGGAAGCGTTACAACTCTGAAACGCTATCTGTATTGTACAAAGGAAAAAACATTTCAGATGTTTTAGAAATGACAGTTTATGAAGCATTAAACTTTTTTGAGAACATTCCTGCAATTAAACGAAAGTTACAAACAATTTATGATGTTGGATTAGGTTATATCAAATTAGGACAATCTTCTACTACTTTGTCTGGTGGTGAAGCTCAAAGAGTAAAACTTGCATCAGAATTGTCAAAACGTGGAACCGGAAAAACACTCTATATCTTAGATGAGCCTACAACAGGCTTGCATTTTGCAGATGTTCAAAAATTGCTTGATGTTTTAAACCGATTAGTAAACTTGGGAAACACAGTAGTAGTAATTGAACACAATATGGATGTAATCAAAAATTCTGATTGGATAATTGATCTGGGGCCCGAAGGCGGAGATGAAGGAGGAAAAATTGTAGCTACCGGAACTCCGCAAGATCTTGCCAACTCACCTGGTAGCTATACTGGAAAATATCTGAAAAAATTTTTTAAAAAATGACTTTTGATATTTCTAAGATTTCACTTCCAACAAATCCTGGCATCTATTTAATGAAAGATTCCAAGAAAAAAATAATCTATATTGGTAAAGCAAAAAATCTAAAGAAACGGGTAAAATCATATTTTTTAAAAAATCAAAACTACAAAACTCAAAAATTAGTTGAAAATATTTCTGATATTGAATTTGTTTTAACTGATAATGAAAGTGAGGCATTTCTTTTAGAATCAAACATGATCAAAAAACACCGTCCAATTTTTAATATTGAATTAAAGGACCAACAAAGATACACATATCTTCGAATATCTGATGAAAAATATCCCCGATTACTTGTTGCCAGAAGAACTAGAAATGGGAAATTTTTAGGCAAGGGAAAATTTTATGGTCCATTTACTCAAGGAAGCTCAAGACTGCTTACAACTGGAACATTAAGAAAAGCATTTCAAATCAGAACCTGTAAAACTCTGCCAAAAAAAGTCTGTCTTGAATATCATATAGGAAATTGTGAGGGCCCATGTGAATTCAAGGATGCTCAAAAAAGGTACTCAAAACATGTTGCATCACTAGAGGAAGTTCTTAAAGGAAAGAATCAAACCAAAATTTTTACAAAAAAACTTGAAGAAGAAATGCATCAGGCTGCTGATTTACAACAATTTGAGCGTGCAAAAGATATCCGTGATACATTGTTCAGGCTTGGTAGTCTTCAATCAAAACAAAAAATGGAATATGTTGAAAGCTCTGATGAAGAATATTTTGGAATTGGAATAAAAGAACATACTGCAACAGTGATGAACTTTAGAATGATAAATGGTGTTATAAGAGACAGTGACAAATTCTTTTTTGACCTGGTTGGTGATAACACATTTTCTAATTTTCTCTACCAGTACTATTCTACACACAAAATTCCAAAATTTATTTTTGTTAGCGAACTTCCTGAAAATCAAAAATTACTTGAATCATTGCTTTCAGAGCAAGCTGGTTTTTCTGTAAAAATATCTTCGCCGCACAAAGGAAAGAAAAAAGACATTATCAATTTAATTCTAAAAAATATTGATCTTATTCATTCAAAAGGAGGAGAGCCTGGTCTTGTAGAATTAAAAGAAATTCTACATCTTCCAGTTATTCCTAACATCATTGAATGTTTTGATATTTCAAACCATGGTGAAGATTTTGCTGTAGGTTCAATGTCTAGATTTGTAGATGGAAAACCAAACAAGTCTGGCTACAGAAAATTCAAAATTAAAACTGTTTCAGGAAGAGATGACTTTGCAATGATTGGAGAAATTATCAAGAGAAGATATTACAGATTACTTGAGGAAAACTCTCAACTTCCTGATTTGATAGTAATTGATGGTGGTAAGGGACAACTTAATGCTGCAGTAAAATCATTAGAATCTCTTGGTTTGAAGCTTTCATGTGTATCTTTGGCAAAAGAGAATGAAGAGGTCTTTATTCCAAAGAAACGAGAACCTGTTGTAATTTCTAAGGAAAAACCTTCATTGAAAATTTTGCAGCATGCAAGAGATGAAACTCACAGATTTGGAGTGGCCTATAACCGTGCCATTAGAAAAAATCAGATAAAATAAGAAAAAAGGAAAAAGTTGTGGTTTAGTTCACTGATACAGTGCCGACCATCCAAGGATGAACCATACAGAAGTACTCATAGGTTCCTGCGTCATTAAATGTGAAGGAGTAAACTCCGTCAGCCATAACGAGGCTACTATCAAATACGCCAGATGGGCCATCTGCTGGACTACCCCCAGTTACTGTGTGTGCTGCTGTGTCGACATTAATCCATTCTACTGTATCTCCAGCATTGATTGTGATATCTGCTGGTAAGTAGCATGCATTAGTCTCTTCACATCCTGGAACTGAAGTGCCTACTGGCATCTCAACAGTATGTGTTGTTGGTCCTGCTGATTCTTCCATCATGGTTTCTCCCTCTTGGGTTTCTTCCATGGTTACTTGCTCTTCAACTTCAACAGTTGCTCCTGCAGTTGCAGTTGCACTTACAGAATAGCTAACAGTAAATGGCGTTGTGTGCATTGTGTGAACAGCTAAAGCATTACCTTCGAATTCCCATGAACCCATTGAATTCTTTGGATCAACAAATGTTAATGCAAAGATTGTTTCACCATCTGGAGTCCAAGTCTTTGCTGGTCTTTCATCAGCTCCGATTGGACCTCTAAGTGAAACTAGTTGAATATCTTCAGATGCAGAGTATGACAGAATTCCTGAATACGTATCACTTGATGGTGCTAATAGCACTGCAAGTTGATGTGATTCATGACCAACACCTGGATCTTGTACTGACGTGGTTGTACCAGTCATTACAGTATCAGACATTGATTTTTCTGTATAATCGATCTTGTAGTCAACTGTGAATGGTTCGGTATTCATAGTGTGTACTGCTAAAGCATTACCGGAAAATTCCCATTTACCTGCTTGACTTTTGTGATCTACAAATGTCAATGCAAACTTTGTTTCACCATCTGGTGTCCAAATTGCTTGTCCTTGATCTTCACCATCTGCTAGTGGACCATGTAGTGTGACTAGTTGGATTGCTTCAGATGCATCATATCTGAGTTCACCTGAATAGACTTTGTCACTTGGTGCCAATAGCACTGCAAGTTGGTGTGATTCATGACCAATACCTGGATCTTGTGCAGATGTTGCTCTCTCCCAACCTGATTTCAATGGTTTTACTGTTTCTTTTTCTTCCATCTCTGGTTCAGGTGCTGTAGATGTTACAACTGGAGCTGAAACACTGGGACCGGCATTTTGAGCTGCATCTCCATATAATGCAAATGCAACTCCTATAGCTACAATTGCGATTGAAAATCCAATTGCAGCTTTGTCTATACCTGCCATAGTTGATCCATCACTTTATGAAGACTAAATAAATCTAATCGTCTTTTTCTAGTTCCGATTGGAGATATTTTCTCATCTGATGTGATTTACTAGTCTATGACATGTCGATTTTCGGCATTTTTCAAATTTTTATAAAAATCACAAAAATCAATTCAAATTCTCATATGATCGCTCTAAATGAGCATTAACTGTTGTCAATGAAGTTGAACAATTATTTTTTTTATGAATCTACTTTGGAATAATATTAACATCGCAATTGAGCTGTCACCAATTACCTACTCGGTTATGGTCTTAAGCTCTTTTGCACTATATTATTTTTGCAGCTAAATTCTTATCATTATTAATTAATTCAAAATCAATTTTTAGTTTTCTTTGTTGGATTAGATGCTCAATGAAACGCTGACGTTTTTTTATAAATTCATCTTCAATTATTTTGTCTGTTGTAAAATTTTTGTACATTGTTATGTCGTCTACTTTTATTTTGATATTGTCTTGATTTTTTATTATGAATGCACCTATTCCCCAAAATAATCCAACATGCAATGATACATATTTTGATTGTAAATTTGTAATTTTATCCTTGTAAATTTCTACATGTTCTCTGTTTTGCTCAATTATCGAATCATTAGTTTGAATAATCCATGATATTTTTTTTGCGTTTCCATCTAAAAAAAAGACATGGTGCAATTGTCAACAAAAAAGGCTTCTTTTATCTAAATTTTTTGAATACCTTACTTATGATCAAAGATTGAAAGGTGTATTCATGCTTGAGTCGCACGCATTCTTCTCAAAAATGGTCGATGAACTAGTCGAATTCTCTGAATATGATCCAGAATTAGCAGATGGGATAAAGTGGCTAGATGAGCAGGCACAAAAAAAAGGTATCACATTTTATGATATGGTCTTTGAAGTTTTATACAAACATGATGTAAACTCTAAAGCAAAAGAGTGGCTTAGTACAAGAAATTAAAAATTATTTTCTCAAGTCTAGTGTTTTGTATTCGCAACCTTCTGGTCCACAATATTTTCCAACATAAGCTGCTTTTGGTCTATACAGTGCTGGTTTTGGTGCAGCTTCGGCAAATTTTTCTTCAATAATATGAGCTGCCCATCCTACAACTCGTGAAATTGCAAAGATTGGTGTGTTCAAGTCAACTGGAATTTTTAGCATATAGTAAATTGATGCACTGTACAAATCTACATTTGGATAAATATCTCTGCCTTTTTGTGACTTCATCTCATCTATTGTAGATTTTTCAACTGCTTCTGTCATGTCAAACCACTTTTCTTTGGTCTTTGCTGCCAGATTTCTTGATAATTCTTTTAGAACTGTTGCACGTGGGTCATATGTCTTGTAAACTGCATGTCCCATTCCCATTATTCTTTCTCCTTCGCTAATTTTTTGCTTAATCCATGGGTGAACTTTCTCAATATCGTTAATTTCTAATAACATCTTCATAACTTCGGTATTGGCTCCTCCATGCAACTCTCCACTTAGTGCACCAATGGCAGCACTTGATGCTGAATACATATGAGCTCTAGTAGATGCAACTTGTCTTGCAGTAAATGTTGACGCATTAAATGTATGATCAGCATGAAGAATTAAACATGTGTCAAAGATTTTTTCAACTTCAGGATCTGGTTTTTCTCCAGACATCATGTAAAGAAAATTTGCAGCATGACTTAGTGATGGGTCAGGATCTACAGTATCTAATCCGTTTCTAATTCTTTGCCAACTTGCTATTATAGTTGGAACTTTGGCAATCAGATTGATTGCTCTATCATAACTTGCATCTTTGTTAGAAAATTCTTCATCATAATATCCTGCAAGTGCTGCAACAAAGGCCTGAAGCATATCCATTGGGTCTGCATCCTTTCTCCAGTTTCCCATGTTCTTTTGCATCTGTTTTGGGATGAATCTAGCCTCAACCATCTTAGTCTTAAATTCATCAAGTTGCGTTTTATTTGGCAGAGAGTCGTAAAGCAGTAAATAAGCAGTTTCTTCAAAGTTTGAATTTTCTGTAAGATCAAAAATGTCATATCCACGATAAATGAGCTTGCCTTTTTCTCCATCAATATTTGAGATTCTAGTATCGGCAATCTCGATTCCTCGCAAGCCTATGTTTTTGGTCTCCATACTGAGCATGGCAAAAATTCTTCTATTATATTTTCTCTAAAATTGGGTCTACGAAGTTTAGCAATTAGTCTAATATGGCAACTTTTGGTCATAAATGAGAATTTTTTATCACAAATTAAATGACTCCAAAAGAGAGACAAGATTTGCAAAAATTAGATGATCTTGTAGAACATGCATCCCCTGATGAACTAAAAAAAATCCAAGAGATTGACTTTCAGACTCAGATGGAAGGATTGTCATTTTATGACGTCTATTTAGATTCAAGTTCTTTGATCAACCAAAGTATCAAAAAGCCTTTTAGAAAATCATAGTTCCTCATCTTTCATTTAAATGAGGGTACATAATTTTTCCTGTCATATTGGCTGTTTCTAAAACAAAGAAATCTTCTAGCAAAAAAACCACAAAAAAATCTACTGCAAAAAAGTCAACTGGAAAAAAAACAACTAAAAAGTCAACTCCAAAAAAGACGGTAGCAAAAACTGTAAAAAAAAGAACTAAGATAGTTTGTCTTTCCCATAAAGAAGATGCAGATGGAATTAGTTCTGCTGCATTAATTCGTCAGGCCTTTGGTGGTGACGCAATCTTAGTTGATTATCCTGGTCAGATGGAGGCACTACAACAGATAGTTCTTGATGAAAAACTAAAGTCATTATACATTTGTGATTTAGGACTAAGCAAAAAGACACAAGATGAATTTTTAGATATCATGACTACTCTGAGAAAAAATAAAGTCTCTATTACTTACATTGATCACCATGATATTGATCCTGCTGTTGTTAAGGCACTAAAAAAACTAAAAGTAAAAATGATTCATGATATTAACGAATGTACTTCTGTTTTAGCATATGATGCATTTAAAACAAAACTAAATGATCATGCCTCATTTATTGCAGCATGTGCAGCAATTACTGACTACATGGAAAATAGACCAATTGGTTCAAAACTTCTTCAGATTTATGATAGACAATTTGCGTTAATTAGTGCAACAGTTCTGACATACAACATAGTTGGTCACCAAAAAGATCCCGACTATTTACTATATCTTGTTGAAGAGTTGGCTGAATCTAAATTTCCACATGAGATTCCAAATACCTTTGAGTTTGCTCAAATTCAAGTTGACAAGTTATCCCAAATGATTGCCAAAGTAAAGAAGGGAATGAAGACAATGAAGAATCTTGGATATATGGAGATTCAAGACTCTGGTGCAAGTGGTGCTGTCAATTTTGTTATGGGTCTATCAGGAAAAGATGTAGGTGTTGCATACAAGGAAAGAGTTGATCATGGAATCTATGCTGTATCTGTACGTGGTTCAAAAGACTGCAAAGTCCATCTAGGAAAAATTGTCAATGTATTGGCAACTGACCTTGGCGGCTCTGGGGGTGGTCATGACAAAGCATGCGGTGCTGTAATTCCTAAACCCAAGATAAAAAAATTCATCACAGAACTAAATAAAAAAATAAAGTAATCACCGCAAGAATCTAGGGATCTTTTTTACTGCATATTGATTTACAAAATCCATGTTTTCAGAATGTTTAGCTTGTATTTGCATCTATTTTGATTGAAAATGCAAAGAATTCTCCTTTGGTTTTACTCATAAATTTTGCAATCTTTGCAAAAAATCCATACTTTTTGTCTCTCCACTTTACAGCATCTCTGGTTTGAGATTCATCTAAAATTGTTGCAGTTCCTGAAACCCATTCTCCAGAAACTTTTCCCTTGATATCACACAGTGCAAATTTTACCTGCAAATTATTTCGTAATCTCTTTACTTTTCCTGTTTTGTCTCGTGTTACAACATAAACTAAATCATCTTTTACAACAAACCAAACCGGAGTTCTCACGGAATCACCATTTTTACGATAGGTTTCAAGTGAGATGTATTTTTGAGATTTGATGTCTTCTAAATTCATGCCTTGTTGTGATTTCTAAATAATTTAGACCTTCGTTTTCTCAAAATCTTTTTTATCTGTATGTATTAGTCAATTTTCTCAAAAATCTATTTAAGAAAATTTCCAAAATTTATTCTGAAAATTCTACAACTGCATCAATTTCAGTCATGGAATCTAGAGGTAGACTGGCAACTCCGACTGCAATTCTTGAATGCTTTCCTTTTTCTCCAAACACTTCTGCCATCAAATCTGAAGCTGGATTGATTACTTTGGGTTGTGCAGAAAACTCTGGAGTAGAATTTACAAATCCTGACAGTCTTACAATTTTTGTAACTTTTTCAAGATCTCCTACTTCTCGTTTTATCTGAGCTAAAATGTTGATTGCGCAAACTCTTGCAGACTTTTGAGCAGTCTCTAGATTCTCATCAGAAACTTTTCCAGTGTATACAACTTTTCCATCTTGAAGTGGAATTTGTCCAGATATGAAAAGTAGGTTTCCTGTCTTTACTACTGGAATATAGTTTCCAGCTGGAACTGGTGCATCTGGAATTGTAATTCCTAGATTAGCTAGTTTTTCTTCAATCAAGAATATTTTGCACTATCTTATCTGATTTTAGTTTTTACAAAGATGTGTTTTATATGATGAGCTGCAAATTAATTTTGCATATCTCCTCCCGAAATGTGCATAGGTTGATAGTCACAGCGAGGTGTCATTTTGACTATCAATCTAATTTGAAAATTACACTCCAAATGATCTGGATTTTTTCTCACATCTAGGACATTTTAGTCCTTTAGTTTCAAGACCACATTTTTGACAATGTGTGTTGATCCCCATGACTTCTCGTGGGTTGGTCTTTGATGCTTTAATAATCAAAATTACTGCAATTAAAATCCCAATTGCTATTCCTATCCATAAAATTGCCATATTTACTATACTGTGTTATGTCTTAAAAATCTGAGTAACACTATTGATTTTTTAAAACGTTTGTAATTGTTTAATTTTTTTGTAGATAATTTACAAATATTAAGAAATACTCCCCAGTGCTTAAAATAGAATTTTGTTTTAATAATACTAAATAATGATTCGATTCTCAGGATTGTTCTGGAATCGTATGAATTGTATTTGTATGAGTAATCTTCTCAATCTGTCTTATCTTTTGGAGTGATTTTTCAAAAGAATCCATCGTGTCATAGTTTAGTTTGCATATAAAATCAAAGACTCCATACGTTCCTTGAACCTCATCACAAATCTCTTTGAGTTTTGCAATTGTTTCTATCTCAAAACCCATATCACAATTAACTAAGACAAATGCTATTCCCATTGATAATCATGTAGAATTTTTGTGTATTAAATCAATCGTCAGAAATTATGCCCTAGTTTTCGCTAATTTTAATATGGACTTTTTCGCTTTTGTTGGAGTTGTTTTGATACACAGTTCTTGTTTTGTATCCTTGCTTTTGTAGGAATCCATCAAGTACAGATACCCAAGGCAATGAGTGACCACTGTTGAGCTTTGATTCTATGGTAATGTTTTTGGTGTTTGCCTCAAAATCTACATGACCTGAGCATGTAATTTGCATTATCACATCCATAATCTCTATGATTTCATCAAGAGATTTTGATTTTAGAGAGATTCCATTTTTCTCCAATAGTTTGAGCATGTCTGATTCAGGTTTCTTTGATACCATGATTGAATTTAGAATGTACATCAAGCCCGTCTCATTTACCGTCTTAATAATTTTGTAAATCTCTTGGGCCTCAGTCTTTGTCATGTCGGCTAGTGCTTTTGTCTTTGTTGCACTCTTCCAAATATTTGAGAAGATTCTTTCTTGATTTGCTCCTAAGATATCATTTGATGAAAAAATTGCTCCTTTTCCATCTGAACTGTTTACCATTAGTAATTCAGTTTCATCAAAAATAAAACAATTCTGAGTAATTTCAGATGCCCTGATGTCTACTCCATCTGGTATTATTCGATATGTTTCTGAACAAATCTGAGTTGGAGATACTAGTAATCTTACATCTAGATTTCTACGTAATACTGTAACTAGTTGATCTTTGCATTCTGCAAGAAGTCCTAGACCCCATTGGTCTGCCATTATCTTGATTGATGACTTTGAACCTTCAATCATTGTCTGAAGCTGTGCCAAAACATTGTTTGCACTAATGTTAAAGTATCTTTTTTCTTCAGAACCTCGTGACTTTCTACTTTCTTCACTTGCTTTTTTGAGATTAGACACAAGTGTGTTCATAGCATTTACTTTGTTTATCTGCTCGTGGATAATTCCATCAAATGCGTCTTCTGGAGCAATAGCAGTACACATTATTGGTTTGCTTTTAGAAAGAATTGCTAGTTTCTTATTTTCTAATTTTAGCAAAGTTGGATAGATTTTGGTTCTTGGGATCTCTGAATAATATGCCAACTCACTTGCTGATAGTGTTCCTTTGGCAATCAAGGCAACATATGCTTGGGCCTCATACTTTGATAAGCCAAATTCTTCTAAACTAACTGTTAATGCATGCTCATTTACCATGCTTCTACTAGATGTGTTATTAGGTAAAATTGAGAGCTAAATTCCTTTACACAAGTACTCAAAAAAATTCAAAATTGTATCTGCAGATGGGTGTAACTGTGGTTACTAAATTATTTGTGACACTGGCCTCAAATACAAAATTCTGATCAAATGATTGGTATGTTGGTTAAATGTGTAGAAGATGAAAATATTTCCCACTCTATTCCCCTTGTTCCTAGATTAGGATACTCTGTCAATCTCTTAGATGAGATTTTTGAAATTTTATCTCACAAAAGAGATGATTTGAAAGAATCAAACAAAGATTTAGCACATGATTTTGATGAGAAAGACAAAACTCATGTTGATTCTCTTAAATTAGAACATATACTGGCATTTTCTCTAGATGTATTATCTCAAACAAAAAAGAAAATTTCAGAAATTTCGGGAATTAACACCATTCCACAGATTCTTCCTGTAGTAATTCCTATGCTTAGAACAATTAGTGCCCAACTTTTTGATGTAACTCCGTATTGTAGCCAGAAGTTATCTGAACTATCCGTGCATTTAGGAAGTATAGTTCTTGATTCCGCCACACTGACAAAGGCTAGATTTGATTTTAGCCAATCAAACCAACAGTCTGCAACGCTACTTGATAAAGTAAAGTTGATGGCAGACTCTAAAATAAGAAAGCAGTACCCTAATGTTGATTTTTTTAAATTATGTGCTACTTGAATTCCCCTAAACGTAATTTTTCAAAGGATTTAGAGCGAGTCAAAACAATTTCAGGCAAAATTAACAAGAAACTAGCCGAAGTAAAGCCTTCTGAGGATGAAAAAATTGATAAACTCACAATAGAGGAACTCCAAGACCTAAACAAGATTGTTGCAATTGCTGATTTTCTTCTCGTAAAATATTCAGACAAAAAAGAGATCCGCTCAACTCTAAAGGAATTTGTCTCAATAATTTCAGATACTGCAAAATCCTTGGATGATATTGACGACGAGATAGCAGAATTGATAATGTCAGCTGAGGATTCCATTGGCAAGGTCAAAGATATCCATTCTCACATCTCTGACAAGTCTGATTTTAAGAAGAAATATCATGATGGCCCAGAGTACAGTGAGCATGAAACTAGTGCAATTAATTTAACCAATTTTGCAACCGAGGTTAACACTGTAGAATACCAACAAAATTCTCAAGGGAATACTGCGTAGGTAAAAGAGATGAGTTTAGCCCCACAAGAATTAGAAAATACTGCTAGCAAATCTGCNNTAGCAAATATGCCTCCGAGGCAATAAAATTTGATTCCCAAGGAGCCCGAGGCATGGCAATCACCCATTATCAACACGCAATAGATTCTCTAGTAAAACTAGTGCAACTTTATCCTCAAAGCAAATTAAATCCAATTTACAAAGAAAGATGTAACTCATACCATCACCGAATACTGGCACTACAGCAGGCCCACGGTGTTGACCCTGCCGTTGATCCTAAAGCATCTGAAGAAGAGCAAAAAAAGTCAGTTCAACGACAAGAAGCTGAAAATGACTTTGATGATCTTGTAATGAAAGAAAAGCCTGACGTTACATGGGCTCAGGTGATTGGATTAGAAGATGCAAAAAATGCATTGCGCGAATCAATTGTTTATCCAACTAAAAGACCCGACCTATTCCCACTTGGATGGCCAAAAGGAATGCTGCTTTATGGGCCTCCTGGAACCGGAAAGACAATGCTTGCAGCTGCTACTGCAAACGAGATGGATGGTTACTTTATCAATGTTGATGCATCTGCAATGATGAGCAAGTGGTTAGGCGAGGCAGAAAAAAATGTTTCAAAATTATTTAACATGGCAAGGCACATGGCAGAAAAAGAAGGCAAGCCTGTTATCTTGTTTGTTGATGAAGTCGATTCACTGTTAGGCTCTCGAAACAGTGAAGTTGGCGGTGAGGTTAGAACAAAAAACCAATTCTTAACAGAGATGGATGGCGTTAATGGAAAAGGGAAAGACTTGATGCTTTATGTAATTGGGGCAACAAACAAACCATGGAGTCTTGACTGGCCTTTCTTAAGACGTTTCCAAAAGAGAATCTATGTTTCACTTCCCACACAAGAAGCAAGGCAGAGTCTCTTTGAGCAGTATACTGCACCTCTGAGAAAAAGTTACAGAGTTAGCTCTGCTGATTTAGCAAAACTCTTTGATGGATATAGTGCAAGTGACATCAAAGATATCTGCCAGGCAGCACAAATCAAAACAGTCCATGAGATTTTCAATTCTCCAGATTATCATGAACCAGTAGAAGGAGAAGAGCCAGTCCAACCACGTGAACTGACTACTACTGACTTTAAGCAAATCATGGCTCGCAGAAAGCCAAGCGTCTCAGTTGAGATGATCCGTGCTTATCACAAATGGAGTGAAGAGTTCCAAGCACTCTAATCTTTGCGATCACAAATTTCTAATCTTTACCGAACAAAAACTTAAATTCACTTTACTACGGATTTTCAGAGGGTCACAATAACCACAAAGAAATCAATCCACGCAAACAAGCATGGAAAGCTGATCTTTGATGATGGTACTGTTCTTGATGGCCAAGGCTTTGGTTATTCTACGACTGTTTTTGGTGAAATTGTATTCAATACTGGAATGGTTGGATACACTGAAGCACTAACTGATCCCTCATACAATGGTCAAATTCTCACCCTTACCTATCCACTAGTAGGAAACTATGGAGTCCCTGATCCTGAAGCAGTTGATGAGGATGGAATATCCAAATTCTTTGAATCAGACGTCATGCAGATTCGTGGTCTTGTGGTTCATGAGTTATCCCAAACTGCCAGTCACTGGAATCTAAAGATGACATTAGACGAGTGGATGTATAATGAAAAAGTCCCTGGAATATCTGGAATTGATACTAGGGCA
>JABAOE010012941.1_pt2 | contig 19937 bp, 19 predicted proteins | sample 7062141 | NCBI WGS metagenome assembly JABAOE01 (sample SAMN14538627, study PRJNA623070) | marine sediment metagenome | biome: marine biome [ENVO:00000428]; feature: marine pelagic biome [ENVO:01000023]; material: deep marine sediment [ENVO:00002113] | place: India: Gulf of Khambhat ... | reverse complement strand
CTCTGCGAGCTGCTCGATCGGGTAGCCGCGATAAACCAGCACACCCTTCTCGCCGTCGATAAACGTAATCTTGCTTTCGCAGCAGCTCGTGGCCCCAAACCCGGGATCGTGTGTGAACACACCGAGCTTGCCGTACAGTGAGGTGATGTCGAGAACGCTGGGGCCGAGGGTGGGATCGTAGCGCTTGAGCTGGAGTTCTGCTCCTGACTCAGGGTCGATCAAGGTGTAATGCTTGTCCGTCATGCGTCGCACCTAAGGTAGAAAGTTAATTTTCACGGGCGCCGCCCCTCGCCGGAGGTGGCTTGGAGGCCCAGCGGCGCGCTGCACTGACCCATGGGGCTCGTGCCGAGGCACTCCGAATTATAGCAGGGGGACGGCGCTGTGTTGCCGGGCGGACGCACCTCACGCCCGCGACGGAGTCACTTCGCCGCAGTCATCCCGTACCGCTTGCGGAACTTGTCTACACGCCCGCCCGTGTCCACGATTTTCTGTTTGCCCGTATAGAACGGATGGCAGGCGGAGCACACCTCGACTTGCAGGTCCTCACCCAGGGTCGAGGCTGTGGTGAACTCGTTACCACAGCTGCAGGTGACCTTCATCTCGCCGTATTGTGGGTGAATCTCTGCTTTCATGACGCCGAAGCCGCTCGAAACGGGCGCGTGAGCATACTGCGCAGGCCCGTCAAACTCAAGGGATGCGGGTGTCGCGACGCATAAGCTTGTCAGGATAGGTCGTTATCCACAGATCCTGTGGATAACTCTGTGTAGAAGTGCCGTTGGGGTGGCACTAAGGCCTGAAACAGAAAAGAAAACTCCAAGAATGGCCAAAAAAGCATCAATCCAAATAAGTTATTGTATTTCACAAGGTTAGGAAGAATTTTCCATAATATCTAGCAGGAATAAGCTGCAACGTGTTCGTTTCTTGGCTCGAGCACCAAGACTGTGCATAAGAACGAGGGTCGCTCGTCGCGCTCAACCGCCCGTGTCGACGTGGGCCAGTTCGGCAGCTAGCGTCGCGAGCGCTCTGCCCCGGTGGCTAACACGATTCTTCTCCTCACGGCTTAGCTCCGCCGCCGTCTTACCGAGTTTCGGATCGATGAATACGGGGTCGTAGCCGAACCCAGCTACGCCGGTCGGTTCGAGCGCGATGCGACCGGCCCAGCGACCCTGGGCGATGGCCGGTGCGGGATCCTGTGCGCTGCGAAGCGCGACGATGACGCAGTGGAAGTGCGCGCCGCGCTCGCCAGCCCGAACGTCGCGCATGTCGTCGAGCAGTTTTCTGACGTTGTCGGAATCTTGGCTGCTTGGTCCGGCGTATCTGGCCGAGTAGATACCGGGCGCGCCTCCAAGGGCATCGACGACGAGCCCAGAGTCATCTGCGATCGCTGGCAAACCAGTCTGCTGTGCTGCATGACGTGCCTTGATGAGCGCGTTCTCCAGGAACGTCGCGCCGGTCTCTGGTGGCGAAACGATGCCTAGATCGCTCTGTGCGACGAGGCTCAATCCCAGCGGTTCGAGCAGCGCACGCAACTCGATGAGCTTGCCCGGATTGCCGGTTGCGATGACCCACCTCAATGCGGGCTCGCCGTGCGTCACGGCAGCAGCGCTTCGCGCTGAGCAGCTAAGCAGGCGTCTACACCGAGGCTTGCGAGGTCCAATAGCTTGTCGAGCTCGCCGCGCTGGAACGCATGGCCCTCGGCCGTACCCTGGATTTCGATGAAGCCGCCGGCTTCATTCATGACGACGTTCATGTCTGTTTCGGCATCGGCGTCCTCGACGTACTCCAAATCGAGGATCGGCTCACCAGCTACGATGCCGACAGACACGGCGGCGATGTGGCCGTGTATCGGATTGGTTTGAAGCTCTTCGCGCCGGAGCAGCTCGCGGACGGCCAGCACGAGCGCGACATACCCGCCCGTGATAGATGCCGTGCGCGTGCCACCATCTGCCTGGAGTACGTCACAGTCGATCGTGATCGTTCTCTCCCCCAGAGCGGCGCGATCGACAACAGCTCTGAGGCTGCGGCCAATCAAGCGCTGAATCTCCAGCGTACGCCCGGATTGCTTGCCTCGGGCTGCCTCGCGCAAGCCGCGTGTGTGCGTTGCGCGCGGCAACATGCCGTACTCAGCTGTGACCCATCCCTCTCCTTTGCCCTTGAGGAAGGCTGGTACGCGCGCTTCGACGCTGGCGGTTGCGAGCACGCGCGTATCGCCAAACTCCGTTAGCACAGAGCCCTCGGCGTGGCGAGTGTACTTCGTTGTGAGCTTAATCGGGCGCATCTCGTTTGCAGCGCGTCCACTCGGTCGCATAGTCGGCTCCTGGCTCCTCAATGATGGGTCGAGAATACGATCAGGCTGAACCGATCCAGCGCACGCCGCAAGCACTCGTGTTGTCGCTGTGAGGCGCATTGGCTCGGACCGCCGAGTTGCCGAGTTCTTCGAGCACATTCGCCATCGCGATGTCGGCGTCGGTGGCGAGCGTCGCAATTTGCTCGTCGCTAACGCCGGACCACAAGCCGTCCGTACACAACAGCACCGCATCGCCTGGCTTGAGACGGCGTCGTGCGGTGACAGCGACGTCCGGGAGCGGGGAGTCACCGCCGAGACAGCACTCGACTAGATTGCGCATCGGGTGGTCGGCCATCTGGTTCTCCTCGATGACGCCCTCGCGCAGCAGAAGCTCCACGTGACTATGGTCGCGCGTGCGCGTCAGCACAGCTCCCTCGCGAAAGTGATAGATGCGACTATCGCCTACGTGTGCCCAATACGCGCTGTCGTCTTGAATGATGCAGGTCGCGCAAGTGGCGCGAGGGCGATGATCCAGCGGAAGGCCTTCACCGAGAGCGACCACCTCATCATGGGCAAAGCTCAGCGCCATCGTTAAGAAACCTTGGGGGTCCACCATGGGTTTCTTCGCTTCGGTGAAAAGGCTGCGCAGTACCTCTTCGGTCGCCTGCGCGGCCTTGGCACCCTGCGAGTGCCCGCCCATGCCATCGACGACCACGAGCAGCAGGGCTTCGCCATTGCCGAGCGCTGCAACCCGGTCTTGGTTCTCCTTGCGGTCGCCTAGTAGGCTCAGTGCCGCAGCGTCGATGTTCATGGACGAAGGCTCGTTTCGATTTGCCGCATATCTTAGACTTAACGACTCATTGTGTCTGGTTCCCAGGGCGAAGTTTAGCGATGCCGAGCAGTATGACGGGCTTTGCGAGCACGGAGGTCGAGGTCGGCCTTTTTCGTCTCGTATGGGAGATACGCAGTGTCAACCATCGGTTCCTCGATGTCGGTTTGAGATTGCCCGAGGAGCTGCGCAGGCTAGAGCCCAGCTGCAAAGAGCGTATCGGTGCCGTGATTCGCCGCGGCAAGGTTGATGGCACGCTTCGTCTACAGCGCGCCGAGGCGCAACAGGCCGATACTGAGCTCAACGAGTCGACGCTCGAAACCGTGGTACAGCTCCAGGATCGCGTTCTGCGGGCGAGCCCGGCGGCGCGGCCATTGACGGTTGGAGAGTTCCTGCGCTGGCCCGGTGTCCTCGAGGAGCCAGCCCCCGTGCTCGAGGACCTCGAGCGTGCTGCAATCGACTGTTTGGACGAAGCGCTCGGTGCGCTGCGAGAGGCTAGGCAGAGCGAGGGCGCACGCCTGGCCGATGCGTTGCGACAGCGTTGCACGGGCATCACCGAGATTGTCGCCGACGTTGCGCCGCGACTCGGCGAGGCCGAGCAGCGCTATCGTGCCAAACTGCTCGAGCGGATCGACAAGCTCGATCTCGATCTCGAGCCTGAGCGCTTGGAGCAGGAGATCGCGTTAATCGCACAGCGTCTCGATGTCGCCGAGGAGCTCGACCGTCTCACGAGCCACGTGCAGGAAGTCCAGGCGACGTTGGGTAAAGACGAAGCCATTGGCCGCCGCTTGGATTTCATCATCCAGGAGCTCAATCGCGAGGCAAACACATTCGCCTCTAAAGTCCAGGATGAATCGCTATCGCGAAGTGGCGTCGAGCTCAAAGTATTGATCGAGCAGATGCGCGAGCAGGTGCAAAACCTCGAGTAAGTGATGGTTGATCAAACGCGAGGCAAGCTCGTCGTCGTTTCGGCGCCGTCGGGGGCCGGAAAAACAACGCTCGTCCACGGATTGCTTGCGCGCGAGCCGAGACTACGTTTTTCGATCTCCTATACGACGCGACCTAAGCGCCCAGCTGAAATCGACGGTCGGGACTATCGCTTCATCGACGAAACCGAGTTTCAGCGATTGCGCGATGCCGGCGCGTTTCTAGAGTACGCGCAAGTATTCGACCATTGGTACGGGACGAGTCGAGCCGATGCGCACGCGTTGCTCGATGCTGGTTTTTCGGTCGTCCTCGAGATCGATTGGCAAGGGGCCGAGCAGATTCGCGCGGCCGAGCCGAAAGCAATCGGAATCTTCATCTTGCCGCCGAGCCGAGCCGAGCTTGAGCGACGCTTGCGCGGTCGCGGTACCGACGATGAGAGCGTTATAGCGCGCCGGCTTGCTGACGCCGTGAGCGACATGGGCCACTGGCGGGACTTCGATTATGTCGTCATCAACGACGACGCGGAGGCGGCGGTCGGGGAGCTCGTGCGGATACTCGAGGGTGCGGGCGAGATGCATCGAGTCTCGGCACCAGGTGTCGCGGCGCGAGCCGAGCGCGTTCTCTCAGGATCCGGCTCCGCGGATGCGGGGTAGCCCGCATATCTCGCCTGGTGAGATATGCGGGCCGGGGCCTCATGGAGTAAACTGCAGCCAACTAAGGCTCTTTATTAGCAGGTGGGGCAATGGCCCGAATTACAGTCGAAGATTGTAGCGACAAGATCCCGAACATGTTTCAGCTGGTCTTAGTCGCGGCGAAGCGCGCCCGGCAGCTCGCGAACGGTGCTGAGGCGATGGTGGAATGGGAGAACGATAAACCCACGGTCGTTGCGCTGCGCGAGATCGCCGAGGGTTACGTGACCGAAAGTATTCTGGAGGAGCGGGAACAGCAGTCTCTCGATGACTTGCTCGATCTCGAGCAGGCGCCTGCGGCTCTTGCGGCGGAGCTGCCGATACCGGGTCCTATCTCGCTCGAAGAGTAGCGTTCTTCATGGTTGATCCGGTGTGCCGTACCCCGGATCGCCGATGAGAAGAAACCATGGACTACGCCGCGGCCATTCGGGACCGTCTCCCCGCAGCCTGGCGCGGCAGCGACTTTGACTCGCTGCTGTCCGATCTCGAGTCTTATCTGAGCCCTGAGGATATCGAGGGCGTAGTCGCCGCGTACGAGTTCAGCGCAAAAGCGCACGAAGGACAGCAACGGCTGAGCGGCGAGGCTTACATCACCCACCCCGTCGCGGTCGCCAAGATTCTTGCGAACTTGCATCTGGACGCAGGCTCCATCAAGGCTGCGTTGCTTCACGATTCAATCGAGGACACACCCGCCACGCTGGACGACATCGACGCGCAGTTCGGCGAGGATGTCGCGTTGCTCGTCGACGGCGTCAGCAAGCTCGATAAGCTGCACTTCGATTCTCCGCTCGAAGCTCAGGCCGAAAGCTTCCGCAAGATGCTACTGGCGATGGTCAAGGATCTGCGCGTCATTCTCGTGAAACTGGCCGATCGGACCCACAACATGCGCACGATTGATGCGCTGTCGTTGGAGAAGCGTCGACGAATCGCCAAGGAGACCCTGGACATTTACGCGCCGATCGCCAATCGGCTCGGTATCTACAACATCAAGACCGAGCTCGAGGACCTGGGTTTCAAGTCATTCGCGCCGGTTCGCTACCGTGTTCTCGAGCGTGCCGTGCGCAAAGTGCGCGGCAGCAGGCAGCAACTCCTGAAGAAGCTGCAGACGAACGTCAGCCGAAATCTCACGAAGAACGGAATCGAGGCGCGCATGATGGCGCGAGAGAAGCATTTGTACAGCATCTATTCCAAGATGCGGCGCAAGAAGATCCCGCTTTCAGAGATTGCCGACGTCAATGGGCTGCGAATCGTCGTCGGCGATATCGACACCTGCTATCGCGTGCTCGGTCTCATTCATCAGCTGTATAAGCCCATGCCCGGCCGCTTCAAGGATTACATCGCGATTCCGCGCGTCAACGGTTATCAGTCGTTGCACACGACGTTGTTCGGGCCGAACGGCATGCCGCTTGAGGTGCAGATCCGAACCGAGGACATGGATAAGCTCGCCGAGCGGGGCATCGCTGCGCATTGGCAGTACAAGGCCGTCGACAAGCATACTTATGGTGCGGAGGCGCGCGCACGTGAGTGGCTGACCGGTCTCATCGAAATGCAGAAAGCGGCCAACTACGAGGAATTCCTCGAGACCGTGAAGGTCGATCTGTTTCCGGACAAGGTCTATGTGTTTACGCCGAAGGGCGACATCATGCGCCTGCCACGAGGCGCGACAGCCGTGGACTTCGCATACGCCGTTCATACCGATGTCGGCAACCGCTGCGTCGCCGCGAAGATCGACCGGCGACTCGTGCCGCTGAAGAGCACGCTCAGCAACGGCGAAACCGTCGAGATCTTGACGGCACGTGGCGCCAAGCCGAACCCAAACTGGGTGAATTTCGTGACGACGGCAAAGGCGCGCAATGCGATTCGCGCGTATCTGAAGAATCTGAAGAGCGACGAGGCGCGTAAGCTCGGGCGGCGGCTTCTCGATCAGGCGCTGCGTCCATTCGATCTGAGCAATCGCAAGCTCAGGAGGCGCTGGATCGAGAAGGTCCTCGACGAGCTCGGCGAGAAGGAGCTCGATGACGTCTACGAGCAACTCGGTCTCGGTGAGCGGTTCGCGCCCGTCGTTGCAGCGCTGCTGGCCCAGCAGCAGGGCGGTGACCAGGAGCAAGAGGCCAAGCGCGACCGCAAGCCGTTGCAGATAGCGGGTACCGAGGGCCTCGTCGTCAGTTACGCACGTTGCTGCAACCCGATTCCCGGTGATCAGATCATCGGCTTTCTCTCGAGCGGTCGTGGTGTCGTGATTCACCGTACCAGTTGCCCGAACGTTGCCGATTATCGCAAGCACCCGACGAAATGGATCCCCGTCGAATGGCAGCGCGGAATCAAGGGTGAATTTCAATCGGAGATCCAGGTCAGGACAATGAACCGCGTTGGCTTGTTGGCGGAGGTCGCCGGTGGAATCTNNGAGTAATATCGATCACGTTACGGTCGATACGGACGGTGACGCCTCGACGCTGCTGTTCCGTCTAAAGGTCCGGGATCGTCGGCATCTTGCCCAGGTGCTACGCAGTATCCGAACCAATCCTGATGTCCTCAGGGTTCAACGCCTCGCTGGATGACGGAGACGGCGATGACCGACAAACTTCAGATCGCGACCGCCGACGCGCCCGCGGCAATAGGCACCTACAGCCAGGCGATTCGCGCCGGCGACACCGTTTATCTGTCCGGCCAGATCCCACTGGACCCAGCGACGATGGAGCTCGTCTCAGATTCCGTTGAAGCACAGGTTCGTCGAGTGTTCGATAATCTCGCAGCAGTTGCACGCGCAGCGGGTGGAGACCTCGAGCGAATCGTGAAGCTGACGGTTTACCTGACCGACCTCGACGATTTCTCAACCGTCAACGAAGTTATGGCCGAGTACTTCAGTGAACCTTATCCGGCGCGCGCCGCTATCGGAATCGCTGCCTTGCCGCGATCAGCGGCAGTTGAAGTCGACGCGGTGCTCGTGATCTAGGCCGTTGAGCCGGGGTCTCAGCGCGCAGTCATCGGGTGCCGGCGGCCGCGCGGCGGTCAAGCCGGAAATCCCGCTGACCGAGGAACCCGTCACAGCCTTGAAGGGCGTCGGTCCGCGTGTGGCCGAACGGCTCGAGCGGCTCGGCGTGACGACAGTCGGCGATCTGTTGTGCTTACTGCCGGCTCGCTACGAGGACAGAACGCAGGTCCGCCCGATTGGAAGTCTCGCACCGGGTGAGAAGGTCCTCGTACAGGGCAACATCGAGCTCGTCGAAGTCGTCTATCGAAGACGCAGGACGATGCTCTGCCGGCTCGCCGATGGCACTGGCAGCTTGACGCTGCGGTTCTTTCATTTCTCCCGCGCACAACAGGATAATCTCGCGCGGGGTGCGCGCATCAGCTGCTTCGGCGAAGTTCGACTCGGTCCCACCGGGCTCGAGATGGTCCATCCGGAGTACAGTTTCGTCGGTGCCGACGAGCAAGCGTTGAGCGACCGTCTTACGCCCGTGTACCCGACGACGGAGGGCCTTTACCAGCAGCGGCTGCGTAACCTTATAGAGCAGGCCTTGAGTCGCCTTGAGTCAGCGCCGCTCGAGGATTATGTGCAGCCGCTACTGCCGCAAGACTGGCCGACGCTGAATACGGCGCTGCGCCTCTTGCACGGGCCCCCGCGCGACGTCGATAAGGAAGCGTTGCTGATGGGACAGCATCCGAGTCAGCTGCGTTTGGCGATCGAGGAGCTCGTCGCGCAGCGACTGAGCCTGCTACAGGTTGGCAAGGATCGCGACGTTGAGCACGCTAGGGCGCTGGCGATCGAACCGGATTTGCTCGCGCGTTTTCGCGAGCACTTGGGTTTCACGCTAACCGGCGCGCAAGACCGCGCGATCAGTGAGGTCCTCGATGATCTAGCGGTTACCCGGCCGATGCACCGGCTGCTGCAAGGCGATGTCGGGTCGGGAAAAACGATAGTTGCAGCTGTCGCCGCGCTGGTCGCTGCCGGTGCAGGATCTCAGACCGCTGTGATGGTGCCGACCGAGCTGCTCGCTGAGCAGCATCTGCGTAACTTTCAGGCGTGGCTCGAGCCGTTCGGGTTCCGTGCCACGGGTCTGACGAGTTCGATTACGGCCGCTGCGCGCAGGCAGGCGTACTCGACGCTAGAGAACGGCCAGGCATCCATCGCAGTTGGTACTCATGCGCTGTTTCAACAGAACGTGCGGTTTGCATCGCTGGGTTTGGTCATCGTGGACGAGCAACACAGGTTCGGCGTGCATCAGCGTCTCGCGCTAATGCTCAAAGGTCAGGCGAAGCGCACGGTGCCTCACCAGCTCGTCATGACGGCAACGCCGATTCCACGAACGCTTGCGATGACGGCCTACGCGGACTTGGAGTGTTCGATCATCGACGAGTTGCCGCCTGGGCGCACGCCGGTGAAGACCGTGGCAATGCCTGAGTCGCGCCGCCCCGAGCTCGTGCAGCGGGTCGAGTCGCACTGTCGGGCGGGGCAACAGGCATATTGGGTCTGTCCGCTTATCGAGGAGTCCGAGACGCTCGACTCGCAGGCTGCCGAGCGACTCCATGAGGATCTGCGGAGCGCACTGCCCGATCTGCGTATCGGCTTGCTGCATGGCCGCCTGCGCCCGGCGGACAAGGATGACGTGATGCGTCGGTTCAAGGACGCGAATCTCGACCTTCTCGTTGCGACGACAGTCATCGAGGTGGGCGTCGACGTTCCGAACGCGACGCTTATGGTCATCGAGAGCGCCGAGCGGCTGGGTCTTGCGCAGTTGCACCAGCTGCGAGGTCGGGTTGGTCGTGGGCAGGCGGCATCGAGCTGCGTGTTGCTGTACAAACCGCCACTTAGCGATGTTGCACGCGAACGACTCGGGGTGATGCGCGAAACGACAGACGGTTTCAGGGTTGCACAGAAAGACCTCGAGCTTCGAGGGCCAGGGGAGGTGCTGGGCACACGCCAGACGGGGCTCATGCAACTGAAGATCGCCGATCTCGTTCGCAATGCCGACTTGCTACCGATGGTCATCGAGATCTCCGACGCTTTTCTCGCGAAGAGGCCCGCAGACGTCGATGCGATCATTCGCCGCTGGAACAGCGGCCAAATGCGTTACGCGAGAGTGTAAGCTCGTACCCGCTCGACCCCATGCGCAACGTGTTTCGAAATCTAAAGTTTCCGAAGATCTCGCTCGAGGCTGACGATCTACGCGCCTTGGCGAAGCGCACGCAACAGCGCAAGCGTTGGATCGCCCAGCATGCAGCCGTGGCTTTTGCTCGAGGCGGTGCCTACTTGAGGCTCGTACGCTTGCACCGACCGATCGGTATTTGGCTCTTGCTCTGGCCGACGCTCTGGGCGATCTGGATCGCTGCCGACGGGCGCCCGAGCGGTGAGCTGTTCTTGATTTTCGTCCTCGGCACAGTCGTCATGCGCTCGGCTGGATGCATCATCAACGATTTCGCCGACCGCAAGATCGACCGACACGTTGCGCGCACGCGCGAACGTCCGTTGGCGACGGGCGAGGTGTCGCTCGTCGGCGCGTTCGTGACCTTTATCGCGCTCATGGCGCTCGGTCTATTGCTCGTGCTGCTGCTCAATCCGTTGACGCAGGCGCTGGCGATCGTGGGCGCGGTATTGACGCTCGTCTATCCGTTCGCCAAGCGCTTCGTCTCGGCGCCGCAGTTCGTGCTCGGAATCGCATTCGCTTGGGGCGTGCCTATGGCGTTTGCGGCCGAGCTCGGCGAGGTTCCTCGCCTTGGTTGGCTGTTATTCATGGTCACGATGGTATGGGTCGTGATCTACGACACCGAGTATGCGATGACCGATCGACCCGACGACCTCAAGCTGGGTGTGAAATCGACGGCGATCCTGTTCGGTGATCTCGATCGCAAGTTCATCGGTGGATTGCAGCTCATGCTATTGCTCGGCCTGTACCTCGTTGGGCACAGCGCCGGGCGCGGCGGCTGGTACGTCGCTGGGCTCGGTGCGGCGGGGATCTTCATGCTCTATCAACAGCATCTGATCCGCGACCGCGAGCCGCACCGTTGCTTTGCGGCATTCGAGAACAACGCCTGGCTCGGCGTCGCCGTGTTCGCCGGTCTCGTGCTCGATTACGTTCTCGTGCCCTAGCGCGCTGTTTTCTCTCCGACGTCAGTGGTCGCGCTTCGGGCCTGTCGGGTGGGTTCCCGCTCACTTCGCTCCGCCCGAATGACGAAGCGGATCTGTTGGGCAAGCGGGGCCGAGTAGTCGCAGCGGCGCCCGGTCATGCGTACACCAACGATAGCGCAGGCGACATAGGGCCGAGTTCTACTATCGGCCCCGCGGTGCGGCCGTCACTGCGTTCGTCGCGAACCCCACCCGCCACCCAGCGCGATCACCGCTGTCGTCTTTGTTTCGTCCGGAATCACTGCAGCGTCTCGGTGCGCGCCGACGGTCCGGCGGGAGCACGTGTGCAATACCTCGATAGAGCGTAAGTCTTCCCGCGAGGGAGAGGTGTTGCACACGGGATTCCGCCCACGGTGACGCCGACACTCGCGCGCCGGACCTCGCACCGTGCTGGCCGGGATCAGATTGATCGGGCGACGGCCCAAGCCTGCACGGAGCGTGCGCCGGCGAGTTTCAGCTCGCGTGCGAGCGCGTTGACCGTCGCACCTGTGGTGATAACGTCATCGACGATCGCGACGTTCAGACCTTTCAGATTACGCGTGACCGAGAATGCGTGGCGTAGATTGGCCCGTCGCTCGCTCGCATCGAGCTGCGCCTGTGCCGATGTGGCGCGTTGCCGCCGGATGCCAGCGACGTAGCAGCCGATCCGCAGCGCTGCCGCGACCGGTCGAGCCACTTCGACAGCTTGGTTGTAGCCTCTTTCGAGGAAGCGCCGACGGTGCAGCGGCACGGGTACGACGACGTCGATGACACGGGCCGCCGGGGCAGCGTCTACGGCGTCGACGAGTACCTCAGCGAGTGCCCGTCCGAGGTGGCGGCGACCAGCGAACTTCAGCGCGTGTATGTGCGCGTCGATGGGCTCGACGTACTCGAACGGCGCGACGACGGCTTCGAGGAGCCAGCGCGTCGTCCGCCGCGGGCACGCGCCCGTCGGCAGCGGAAGTCCGCAGGTGGAGCACGGCCGTGCGACGCGCGCGAGGTCCTCACGACAGCCCGTGCAAAAGCCAGTCGCTGAGCTGCCGCCGCAGGCGGAACAGCGGCCGGCCAATAGACGTCGAAGGAGATTGTCGTAAACCATTGCGAGGGGGCCAGGTTGACAGGCGCGACAGCGTTTTCTGATACTGATCGATCATCTTCGCGAACGGCCACGGGAGCCATTCTTGTATGTCGACACAAGCCACGGATATTGGCGGTGCGGTGCCGTGTGTGGAGCTTGGGCAATTACGCCTTAGCGCCGTGCCGCGGCAGAACTGGACGCGTGAAGAGGTCCGAGCCCTATTCGATCTCCCGTTCAACGACCTGTTGTTCGCGGCGCAGTGGATCCATCGTCAGTGCTTCGACCCGAACGCCGTACAGATCTCAAGGTTACTGTCTGTTAAGACCGGTGCGTGCCCCGAGGACTGCGCTTACTGCCCGCAGAGCCTTCGCTACGATACGGATGTGGAGCGCCATGAGCTCATGTCCGTGGCTGACGTCACCGAGGCTGCGCGCGATGCCAAGGAGGCCGGCGCGACGCGTTTCTGTCTCGGCGCAGCGTTCCGCGGCCCGAAACCCAAACAACTCCGAGAGATCAGCGAGATGATCCGAGCGGTTAAGGGGCTCGGGCTCGAGACCTGTGCGACGCTCGGCATGCTCCGGGAGGGCCAAGCCGAGGAGCTAGCTGCCGCGGGGCTCGATTACTACAACCACAACCTCGATTCTTCGCGCGAGTTCTATCCCAAGATCATCGGTACGCGCACGTACGATGATCGCCTCGACACGCTCGAGAAAGTCAGGGCTGCTGGCATGAAGGTCTGCTGTGGCGGAATCTTAGGAATGGGAGAGACTCGTGAGGATCGCATCGGCTTGCTGCATGAGCTTGCGACGTTGCCCGACCATCCGCAGAGCGTGCCGATCAACAAGCTCATTCCGATACCGGGAACGCCGCTCGAGGACGCCGAGGCCATCGATGGGCTAGAGCTCGTGCGCGCGATCGCGGTCGCGCGGATACTGATGCCTCAGTCGCACGTGCGGCTCTCTGCGGGGCGCACGGAGCTCAGTGATGAGCTCCAGGCGCTGTGCTTTGCAGCCGGCGCGAACTCTATTTTCCATGGCGAGAAGCTTCTGACGGCAGATAATCCCGATCGCGATGCCGATCAGGCTCTATTCGCACAACTCGGCCTCTACGGTGAGGAGCCTGGCTGCAGCGCCGCCAGTTAGCGCTCCGTCCAGCGTGCGCGCGTGAAGATTCCGGACCGCTACGGTTTGCCCATGCAGGCCGTAGTCCGGCGGCGTTTCGACGAGGCCGCGGCGACTTTCGACAGTGCAGCCGTGCTGCATGCGGAGGCGCGCGCGCGCCTGCTGGAGCGCTTGGCGCTGTTTCGCCTCGAGCCCGAGCGCGTGCTCGATGTCGGAACAGCAACCGGTGCGGGTAGCGCGGCACTCGGGGTTCTGTATCCGCAAGCCCAAGTCATTGCGATCGATACGAGTCTTGCCATGGCTCGGCGGGCAGCAACGCACGCGCCGGGAGCTGCCTCGCTTGTTGGCGATGCCCACGAGCTACCGCTCGAGGATCACAGCGTGGACCTGGTCTTCTCGAACTTGTTGTTGCCCTGGGTGGAGCCCCAGCGTGTACTTGCGGAATTCGCCCGCGTACTGCGAGCGGATGGTCTGGCGCTGTTTACGAGCTTCGGCCCGGACACGCTGCTGGAACTGCGCCAGGCCTGGCGGACTGTCGACGAGCACATCCACGTCCACGGCTTCATCGATATGCATGATCTCGGCGACCTCACAGCTCGGGCCGGGCTGTCGGAGCCGGTCATGGACGTCGACCGGCTCGAAATTCGCTACTCAAGCCTAGCCGGCTTGGTCGCGGACCTTCGCAACACGGGTGCCGTCAACAGCGCCGCTGGTCGGCCTACTGGCCTCATGGGACGCGGACGCTGGCAAGCCTTCGAGAGCGCGCTGGGCGCCCGTGCCGGGGCGGCGCCGTTTACCGTCACGGTCGAGCTAGTGTTCGGGCAGGCCTGGAGCACGGGCAGGCAGGCGGGGCAGCTACCGGCCGACGGGGTTGCCCGCATCGCCGCCGAAGAGCTCGCGAAGACTGCGAACAAACGGCGGTCTGACAACACGTGAGCCCCGCGACCGTGATCCCCAAAGGTGCTGTTTTTGCTACAATTGCTTGACGGCTAATCCAGTCGTTCCACCTTAAGAAAAACGAGCCCCCCGGCCGGAGTTGCGCTGAGTTGAGCAACGCATTTCAGACGCTTGTCCGCGTAGGCGTGGCACTCGCCTTTCTCGTCGTGACGATCGGCGCCTGGGTCCGTCTGACCGATGCGGGACTCGGCTGTCCCGACTGGCCGGGATGCTACGGTCAGCTTATCGTCCCGGATATCAGCGAGGCCGGCGCGGCCGAGGCCGCTTTTCCCGACCGCCCGCTCGAGGCCGGCAAGGCCTGGCGGGAGATGATCCACCGCTATCTCGCCTCGACGCTCGGTCTCGTGTGTCTGGTGCTCGCAGGCTTGGCCTGGCGTAATCGCGCGGACCCGGCTCAGCCGACACGGCTCGTATACGTGCTCGTCGGCGTTGTGATCTTCCAAGGCCTGCTGGGCATGTGGACCGTAACGCTGCTGCTCAAGCCCGTGGTCGTCATGGCGCATCTGCTAGGCGGCTTCACGACGCTTAGTTTGCTCTTTTGGCTAGCGCGCGACCGTGTCCGGCGAGTCAGCGTCGGCAGGCCACTACGCCGCCTTGCTCTGGCTGCGGCAGCCGTGCTTGCGCTGCAGATTTCACTAGGCGGGTGGACGAGCGCAAACTACGCGGCGCTCGCGTGTCCGGATTTTCCGACCTGTCAGACCCGCTGGTGGCCGCCCGTGGCGGATTTTCGCGAAGGATTCGTCCTATGGCGCGGTCTAGGCATCGATTACGAGGGCGGAGTATTGGATAATCCCGCTCGTGTAGCGATCCACTTCACGCACCGGCTAGGCGCCGTGCTCGCGACGATCGTCGTCGGCTGGCTGGGCTGGCGGCTGAGCCGAGAGTCGCAGATGAAGGCGGATGGAGTGGCGATACTGGCGGCGTTAGCGGCACAGCTCGTGCTCGGGGCCAGCATTGTGATCTTCGGCGTGCCGCTATCGGTGGCGGTCGCGCACAACGGTGTCGCAGCCATATTGTTTTTGACGGTACTCAATGCCAACCAACGAACTCATTAATGCACGCCTGCCACTGATTGCACAGTGGCGCGACTACTACACGCTGACGAAGCCGCGTGTCGTGCAGCTGCTCGTTTTCACGGCAATCGTCGGCATGTTTCTCGCGACGCCTGGGATGGTGCCCTGGGATGTGCTCATTTTCGGTAGCCTAGGAATCGGCCTGGCCGCGGCATCGGGCGCCGTCGTCAACCACGTCGTCGATCAGCGCGTCGATGCGCAGATGACGCGAACGCGCGAGCGACCGTTGCCAACGGGCCGGGTCAGCGATCGCGATGCGTTTGTCTTTGCGTTGATCCTCGGTGTAGCGGGGATCGGTCTGCTGACAGTAGCGGTCAATCCNNCGCGACACCGCAGAACATCGTCATTGGCGGAGCCGCGGGTGCTGCGCCGCCGTTGCTCGGGTGGGCGGCAGTGACGAACGAGGTCAGCGGGCATGCATTGCTGCTGTTCCTGATCATCTTCACGTGGACGCCACCGCACTTCTGGGCGCTCGCCATCGCGCGCAAGAAGGACTATGAGAAAGCGGGTATTCCGATGCTACCGGTCACACATGGCATCGAGATCACGAAGGCATTTGTGCTCTGCTATACGGTCTTGCTCGTCAACGTCACGCTGCTGCCGTACTTTACGGGAATGAGCGGTCTGCTGTATCTGTGTGGCGCCGTGCTGCTGGGCGCAGGCTTTCTGTGCTACGCAATGCGTCTGAAACTGTCGATGCGCCCCGAAATCGCGATGAAGACTTTTGGTTACTCAATTGTCTATTTAATGGCTCTTTTCAGCTTCCTGCTGCTAGATCATTACGTACCCATCATTTGGCCGACCTAGATCCAAGCGCCTAAGGGCCCCTTTCGACAATGGACGTCACCGAGATCATTGAGCCGCTCAATGACGCTCAACGAGAGGCCGTAACTGCGCCGAGTCGACCGACGCTCGTGCTCGCGGGCGCCGGGAGTGGCAAGACGCGTGTGCTTGTGCACCGAATCGCATGGCTGATTCAAGTCGAGGGCCTATCGCCGCAGCGCCTGCTGGCCGTGACGTTCACGAACAAGGCCGCGGCCGAGATGCGCCAACGAATCGAAGCGCTGCTCGGATTTCCTACACAGCATTTTTGGATTGGGACGTTTCACGGTCTCGCACATCGCCTCTTGCGGATTCATTGCACTGAAGCCGGCTTGCCTGAGGGATTTCAGATCATGGACTCCGAGGATCAGCTGCGCCTGATTCGCCGGCTCCTAAAGTCACTCGAAATCGATGAGAATGAATGTGCGCCGAAGGAAGTGCAGTGGTTCATCAATGCGCAGAAGGACGAAGGCCGTCGCCCTGCCAACGTCGACGACGAAGGCAACGCTGGGCGTCGTCAGCTCATCGATCTCTACGCGAGATACGCAAAGATCTGCGCCGACTCGGGTCTCGTCGACTTCGGCGAGCTCCTACTTCGTGCCACAGAGCTGCTCGTTCGCTACGAGGACATTCGCGCGCAATATCAGAATCGCTTCCAACATATCCTTGTCGACGAATTTCAGGATACCAACGCCATTCAATACGAATGGCTAAAGCTGCTCGCAGGGAGCTCGAGCGTGCCGTTCGTCGTCGGTGACGATGATCAGTCGATCTACCGCTGGCGTGGTGCACGTGTCGAGAATCTGCATCGGTTTCAGAAGGACTTTCCCGGTGCAGTCGTCGTTCGACTCGAGCAGAACTATCGCTCGACGGAGACGATACTGACGGCCGCCAATGCGGTCATTGCAAACAACAGCGAGCGACTCGGGAAGAATCTCTGGACGGCCGGAGACAAGGGCGAGCTCATCAAGCTCTATGCAGCCTTCAACGAGCGCGATGAGGCTGAGTTCGTGGTCAATCGCATTGTCGACAACGTCCAGTGCGGTATGCGTCGAAGTGAGCTTGCCGTGCTCTACCGCTCCAACGCTCAATCGCGAATCTTCGAGGAAGCGTTACTCATTGCCGGCATCCCGTACCGGGTCTACGGCGGAATGCGCTTTTTCGAGCGGGCCGAGATCAAAGATGCGCTTGCCTATCTACGTCTGATCGCGAACCGTGACGACGATCCTTCGTTCGAGCGCATCGTCAATGTGCCGACGCGGGGAATCGGTGCGCGCACCGTCGAGGCTGTGCGCGAGCAGGCGCGCCGAGCGGGGACGAGCCTCTGGCGGGCCGCCGCAACGGTCATTACCGAAGGCGGGCTCGCCAAGCGGTCCAGCGAGGCACTCTGGTCGTTTCTTCGGTTGATCGACCGCCTCGACGAGGACACGAAGAGCTACGGGCTCGACGATCAAGTCAAGCATGTGGTGCACGCGAGCGGTTTGATTGCACACCATGGCAAGGACAAGGTCTCCGGCGAATCGCGCGTCGAGAACCTGCAGGAACTGGTCAGCGCGGGGCAGAGCTTCGTACCAGACGAAGAATCGGAGTTCCCGCCGCTCGTCGAGTTCCTGTCGTACGCCGTGCTGGAGTCGGGCGACATGCAGGCTGAAGCTTATGAGGATAGCGTTCAGCTCATGACGCTGCATTCGGCCAAGGGGCTGGAATTTCCGGTCGTATTCGTTTGCGGTCTCGAGGATGGGCTGTTTCCGCATCAGCGCTCAGCGACCGATAGGGCAGGTCTGGAGGAAGAACGGCGGCTTTGCTACGTTGGTCTCACGCGCGCGCGAAAGCAGGTCTATCTGACGTACGCGGAGCAACGACGGCTTTACGGCACGGACAACTACGGTACGCCGTCGCGCTTCATTCGAGAGATTCCTGAAGCGCTTCTCGAAGAGGTGCGCCCGGCGCTCGCCGTTTCACGGCCTATCTATCGTCGCGAGCCCGTTGGCCAAACCGAGACAGGTGGCATCAAGCTCGGCCAACGCGTGCGGCACGGTAAGTTCGGCGAGGGCGTCGTGCTCAACTCGGAGGGAAGCGGGGCGCACGCACGCGTGCAGGTCAATTTCGAGGGCACCGGTACGAAGTGGCTCGTATTGGCATATGCGAAGCTTGAACTGATGTAAACTACGCGCCGTTCCGTCGCGGCAACGCAGCATGAAGATTCTGATTCTGGGCGCGGGGCAGGTTGGTAGCACAGCTGCCTATAGCCTCGCGCGTGAAGAGGCCAACGAGGTCACGATCGTCGATCGGGACCCGGAGGTTCTCCGCGAGCTGCAGGATCGACTCGACGTTCGAACGGTCGTCGGTCACGCCGCGTATCCCGAGGTCCTCGAACGCGCCGGCGCCAAAGACGCTGATATGATCATTGCGCTGACGAACAGCGATGAGATAAACATCATTGCGTGTGAGATTGCCTACGCACTGTTTCGCACGCCGACCAAAATAGCTCGTATCAGAGCTGCCGAGTACACGAGCCAGGAAGAATTGTTCGTCGCCGATTCGCTAGCGGTGGATGTTGCAATTAGTCCCGAGGAGCTCGTGACGCACCATATCTGCGAGCTCATTCATTTCCCAGGCGCGTTGCAGGTACTGGAGTTCGCTGACGGTCGCGTGCGTCTGGTTGCCGCACTCGCTCACGAAGGCGGGGCGCTCGTCGGCCATCCGTTGCGAGAGCTGCACGAGCACATCCCCAACGTTGAGAGTCGCGTCGTGGCAATCTACCGAGGCGGCAAAGGCATCATTCCCGATGGGGACACTGTCGTTGAACGCGGTGACGAGGTGTTCTTTCTCGCCGCGCGTAAGGACATTCGAACTGTGCTGAGCGAAATGCGCAAGCTCGACGACCCAGTCAGGCGTGTCGTGATTGCTGGCGGTGGGAATATCGGGTTACGTCTCGCCAAGGCGCTGGAGACGACCAACCAGGTGAAAATCATTGAGCGTAGTTGGGATCAAGCGCGGACCGTTTCCGAGCAACTCGATAAGGCGATCGTGCTACACGGTGATGCGGCCGATGAGGAGCTTCTACTCGAGGAAAATATCGATAGCGCCGATGTGTTTGTTGCGGTAACGAATGCCGAGGAAGCGAACATCCTCTCGGCGATGCTCGCCAAGCGCTTGGGTGCGCGCAAGGTCATGGCCCTGATCAACAAACCCGCCTACGCTGAGCTAGTCGCGGCCGGCACAATCGATATTGCAATCTCGCCGCAGCAGATCACGCTGGGCACCCTGCTCGCGCACGTGCGCCGCGGCGACGTCGTCAAAGTTCATGCGCTGCGTCGGGGTGCGGCCGAGGCCATCGAGGCGGTCGCACATGGTGAAGCGAGCGAGTCGCGCGTGGTAGGTCGCGCCATAGAGGACATCCAGTTGCCGCGCGGGGCCGTGATCAGTGCGATCGTTCGCGGCGATGAGGTGCTCATGGCGCACCATGACACACTTATCGAGGCCGATGATCATGTCATTCTGTTCATGTCGGATCGACGGCAGATCGACGAGGTCGAGCGGTTGTTCGAGGTCGGCGTCAGCTTCGTCTGAGCCATGAGGTAGGACTCGCTGCCGTGACCTACACCGCCGTTCAGCGCGTGCTGGGGCTGCTACTGGCACTGTTCAGCGTGACGATGCTACCGCCGATTCTCGTCTCGTTTATTTACGGTGACGGTACCTGGCAAGCGTTCGGACTATCGTTCTTGATCATCCTCGGAGTCGGAATTCTGATCTGGTCGCCTGTGCGTGCTGACCGACAGGAAATGCGGCTCAGAGACGGGTTTACCGTCGTTGCGCTCTTTTGGGTCGTGCTCGGCTTATTCGGCGCGATCCCATTGTTACTCGTAGACCGGCCTGCCCTGGGCCTGACCGATGCAGTCTTCGAATCGGTTTCAGGTCTAACGACGACAGGCGCGACCGTGCTCAGCGGACTGGATAGTCTGCCGCGGGGCATCCTCTATTACCGCCAGCAATTGCAGTGGTTCGGCGGTTTGGGGATTATCGTGTTGGCTGTTGCCGTTCTGCCAAT
>JABAOE010005466.1_pt1 | contig 19978 bp, 13 predicted proteins | sample 7062141 | NCBI WGS metagenome assembly JABAOE01 (sample SAMN14538627, study PRJNA623070) | marine sediment metagenome | biome: marine biome [ENVO:00000428]; feature: marine pelagic biome [ENVO:01000023]; material: deep marine sediment [ENVO:00002113] | place: India: Gulf of Khambhat ... | reverse complement strand
CAACTCGGTATTCTTTTATGCGCCGATGATCTTCGAACAATCCGGGATAGGCACCAACGCAGCATTCATGCAGGCAGTTTTAGTCGGTCTGGTCAATCTGCTGTTTACGATCGTGGCGATAATGCTGATAGACAGGCTCGGGCGGCGACGTCTTCTGTTAACTGGACTGAGCGGCATCGCCGTCTGTATGCTCGTGCTGGCTTACGGGTTCGGGTCCGCAACTTACAAGCTGGATCAGGATGCGATCGACCATCTACCGGTGGAAATTGACCGACAACAGCTATCGACGCTAATCGACACGCGGTATGGAAGCGATACAGAATTTCGCCGGGCCGTCTATGCGGCGGTCGGCCAGGACGTTTACAAGCAGTTCGAATCTCAACTGGTCAGCAGTGCGATTACGATGAATCCGACTTTGATTCTGTTGGCCATACTCGGCTTTGTCGCCAGTTTTGCGGTGTCGATAGGTCCTGTCATGTGGGTGTTGTTCTCAGAACTGTTCCCCAACCAGATTCGCGGTATTGCGATATCGTTCGCCGGCCTGGTCAATTCAACGATCGCCTTTTTGGTGACACTCATTTTTCCCTGGCAGCTCGAAACGATCGGCAATTCGGGCACATTCCTGATTTATGGGCTGTTTGCCGTCGTCGGCCTGATTTTCCTCGTGCGGATCCTGCCGGAGACCAAGGGCCGGTCGCTCGAAGAGCTCGAGCAGATTCTGGTCAGGCATTGAGATGCGTAGCTGGCCACTCATCGCTATCATCGCTGGCATGATGACTGGGTGTTTGCCCGAACCCGAAGAGACGGCGTCTGCCATCAAGGTGGAGATCGCCAATACACAGGACGGTTACGTGTTGTTGCGCGGCGGTATGCCTTACAAGATCAATGGCGCCGGCATGGGGATCGACGATATCGCGCGTTTCGCTGGGCACGGCGGAAACTCGATAAGAAACTGGACAACGATCGGTGACAGCCAGGACACGCGGGCGTTGCTCGATTCCGCGCATGTGCACGGGGTGACCGTAGCGCTGTGCCTGCCAATGCAGGCGGAACGTGGCGGTTTCGATTACGACGATGCGCACGCGGTGGCCGCGCAACTGCAGCAAATGCGGGAAGAGGTCATCAAATATCGGGATCATCCTGCGTTACTTTTTTGGATTATTGGCAACGAGCTGAATCACAGCTACAGGAATTCTGCTGTGTATGACGCGGTCAATGACGTTGCGAAAATGATCCACTCGCTGGATCCCAATCATCCCGCCACGACAACGGTGTCCGGATTCGATAGGGAGCTACTCAGGGAAATTGCGAGCAGAGCTCCGGAACTCGATTTCTTGAGCTTTCAGCTCTATGGCAAACTTTTCAACTTGAACGCGGCCCTGCAAGCAATTGGTTTCGAGGAGCCATTTATGGTGACTGAGTGGGGCAGCATTGGTTATTGGGAGATGGAAAAGACGTCCTGGGGCACGCCTGTCGAACTGACGAGTTCTGAAAAGGCAGATTTCTTCTTGCGCGGTTACGAGGAAGTGCTCGAGAAGTTCGCCGGCCAGCTGATCGGCTCCTACGTCTTCCTGTGGGGCCAGAAGCAGGAGCGCACACCGACCTGGTTCAGCCTGCTTACCGAGACCGGCGAAGAGACCGAAGCCGTGGATGTCATGCACTATGTCTGGACCGGATCGTGGCCCGAAAATCGCGCACCGCACGTCAACGCGATACTGCTCGACGGCAAGGGCCACAGACAGAGTGTCGTCCTCGTGGCAAACGAATCCTATGAGGCAAAGTTCGAAGTTCGGGATGTCGACAACGACGCCCTGAGATATCGCTGGGATGTCAAGCCGGAGAGTGAGGCAACACAAAGCGGTGGCGACTTCGAAGAGCCGATCTTGAATCTCGAGGGATTATTGACCAATCCGACCTCCCCGATCACCGCAATCACTGTGGATCAACCCGGCAAATACCGCCTTTTTGCCTATGCCTATGACGCGCATGGCCACGCGGCGCACGCGAATATTCCGTTTCTCGTTCGTGAGCGGTCGGAGTAATGGGTCGAAACAAGTTCATAGCCACGGTCTTTTTCCTCATTACGGGCTGCCTCGACACGTCAGAGCAACCGATTAGTGCGCTGGAGACGAGAAACTTTATGCAAACACCTGACAATTTGCTCGCCGGGGAAGTGATGGCGGTAGCTTACTCGGGTTTCCGCGAGGGCCAGCGTCCGGACCGTGACGACCCCGCGTTGAATCCGAGCAAACAAGAGATCCTCGAAGATCTCGAGATACTGGTTGCCCACGAGTTCAATCTTATTCGCATGTATGACTCTGGCGACAATACGCGAGTGACCCTCGAATTGATTCGCGAACACCGTCTACCGATCAAGGTCTTGTTGGGTATCTGGTTAAAAGCAGAGTTCAGCAATCATGAGGGTTGCCCCTGGCTGGATGAGCCTATTCCACCGGAAAAACTTGCAGCAAACGCAGTTGCCAACGAGGCCGAAATCGCGCGCGGTATCGCGCTTGCAAGACGATATGAAGACATCGTGGTCGCCATCAATGTCGGTTCGGAAGCGCTCGTCGAGTGGAACGACCATATGGTGCCGCTGGAGAAAGTCATCAATTATGTCCGCCAGGTTAAACAAGCCGTCCAGCAGCCGATCACGGTGGCGGATAATTATTTGTGGTGGCTAAGGGACGGTGCTCCACTGGCGATCGAAGTCGATTTTTTGGGTGTGCACACTTATGCAGCCTGGGAGGGAAAGACGATCGATGAGGCGTTGGCGTTCACGATTGAAAACATCGCTGAGGTACACGCGGCATTACCCGACAAATCGATCGTAATCCTCGAAGCCGGCTGGCCGACAATCGCCAGCCAGTTTGGCAACCGTGCCAGTGAAGACAATCAGAGCCGCTACTATAACGAATTGCGACAGTGGGCCAACGACACGAGCACTACGGTATTTTTCTTCGAGGCTTTCGATGAACCCTGGAAGGGCAGTGCGAACGACCCGAATGATGCCGAGAAGCATTGGGGATTGTTCAACGTCGACCGGACGCCGAAAAAAGTGATGCGGCAGCCTTCCGAAGCAAGAGAAATGTAAGTCGCTTCTCAGCGAGTTGCGCTGCGAGCGTTGATCGACAGATCATGCCGCATCGATCGCTGCCGGTTCCTGTTCGGGTGCGGGGCCGGTGGATTGGCGAATTTTCAGCGTCCCCGAGACGATTTCCGAACCTTTAAGTGATGTTTTACCGCGTATCGCCTCGATCAGCTTTGTCACCGCGAGCTCTGCCATAGTCGACAGTGGCTGGTTGATAGTCGTAAGCTTCGGATAGATCTGCTGCGCGAGCGAAATATTGTCACAGCCGGCAATCGACAACTGTTCGGGTATTTTGATACCGAGCTGATTGGCGACACGAATGACTCCGGCTGCCATATCGTCGTTGGCTGCAAATATCGCGGTCGGTCGTGGTTCTTGCTCGAGTAAGTACCGGGCGCATTCCTCGCCCGAACCAATCGAGTTGTCGCCGGCTGCCACAAGCTGTGCGGAAAACTCGAGACCGCTTTGTTTCAATCCATCCCGATAGCCGAGAAATCGGTTAGCCACCGCCTTATGACTGGGATGGCCCTTGATGAAGCCAATATGCTTATGCCCCAAGGAGACGAGGTACCGCGTCAACTCGGCGCTGATTTCGCGATCATTGGTTGCGACTGAATATTGCTTAGCCTTGTCCTTGCCCGGTGACAGGCGTACGAACGGCGTTTTCGTGGCTGCGATGGCGCTGACGATCTTCGGCATATTGGAGAGCGGCGCTGCAACAACGATACCGTCAGGTCTTGCTTGCTCAATCAGAGACTTCAACTGCTTGCCCACGCCTTTACTCCGATATCGGCAGGGATGTATCAACAACTCGTAATTGGCAATGCGACATGCACGCAGCGCGCCTTGCTGCATTCGTATTACGTAATCAGAGCTCGGAATATCATAGATGCTGGTATCGTCATAAATTAGTCCTATGAGGTGTGAGTGGAGGCTCGCTAGGTTACGAGCAGCCAGGTTAGGACGATAATTGAGGTTGGCTATAGCCTGTTCGACTTTAGCCCGGGTTGACTCACGGACGTTCGGTTCCCGGTTGACGACGCGGGAAACAGTCTTTATCGAGACACCAGCAGCATCTGCGACATCCTCTATCGTGATTCTCGACATGAACGTGAAACTCGTGAGTTGTGTCTTTCCGATAACCGGTCGATGCAGGATTACAACCATTTCTGACAGCGCTGTCAAACAGTACGCCGAACCGAGTTTTCGATCAATTGGCTACTTGCGAGCGCCCGGTGATGACCTCACCTGAGAAGAATTCGGTCTGCTCACGCATATTTGAGCTGACCATCCTTGTCCAACAAGCCCCAGAAAGCGCCGACGTCGCCTTCCTTGTCGACTTTCCATGCCTCGTCAAATGCCGAAAAGTAGAAAACTTCGATACCGTCTTCTTCTGCCCAGCGAAAAGTATCCAGGAAATACTTGATTGCGTTTTCAAAAGACGGCCTTGCGGCGCCGACAGCCGTGCCGACATTCGGCCAGCCTGTTTCACTGATGATGACTTTTTTTCTGCCGGCAGCGCGTGTTGCCTGGCTATACATCTCCTTCATGTAAAGCAACGCGTGCTGTGCGGGACAGCCCTCCCAAAAGGGATAGCAGTTCGCCAGCACCACGTCACAAGTCTCTGTGACGGTTGGGTGGTCGGCGAATTCGAAATAGGCATCTACGTAACCCACGGGAACACCGGATACGCCGGCTTTCGCTCGCTCGAGGTAATCAATGAGCTGTTCCTCGCTCAATTCGCCGCGGAGTAAAACTTCATTGCCTACCGCAAAAACGTCTGCATGACCCATGCCGGCGATTTCGATGCCGTTGGATAGCTCCTCTTCGTTGCGTGCCAAATCATCATCGAGCCAGACGCCAACCATGGTCTTTATTCCAAGCTCAGCGGCGATACCTGGGATATTCTCGTGTCCGTCGCTGCAAGAAAATGTCCGAATCCAGCGGACGTAGGGTGAGATCGGTTCGAGCCGGTTGCGAATTTGTGTTTCGCTGATGTGATGGCCGGGGGCCTGACCCCCAATGTAGGGGCTGAACGAAACGCCATGGATCTTTTGCTCCAGAACGCTTCGCACCAGGCTGCGCATCGCGTCGATCGAATATGCTGCCAGATCGATTCCGGCCAGGGATAATCGTCGCTTGTAGTAATTCGACACGAACGAACGCCTCGTCGCTTACCCGTGAAACAAGGTATCTGCGGGAAGGGTGAGCGTAAGCTGGCGAATTCGCCCGCTGCGCGCAAAGACTTCAGCACTCGTCTCCGTCGAAAGTTCTACGCTCGACAGTGTCTCCTTGCTGTTGTCCTGCCACGTTACAGTGAGCGATGGCTCCGCATCATTTGTCAACCGATAAATTAAGGGAACCTGGCACCACGTGAATGCGAGCGCATTGGCAGGCACTTCGAGTTCCTGCCAGTCGCCATGAACATCCAGGTACTCGAAAGTCTGTGACTCTCTGGAGAATTCGAGAGCGCGCAGCAGCGCCGGCTCGAACCGCACCAGTCCGTCGCGGACACGCACGCCGAGCTCTCCGAAACGTGACAGGATTTCTTCCTTGACTGCGCCGGTCATGCCGTGCTGCCGTGCCCCTGCATGTTTCGGCGTGTGCGAATAGGGATCCGTGGGGAAAGCGCCGTGCTCGAATGGCGTCTTATTGAAACCAAGACCTTCGCGCACGCGATAGTAGAATGCGCCCAGCCGATTCCTTGTTTTCTTGTCAGCTCCGTTCTCCACGGCATCGAAGAAGTTTTCCTGGACCGCTAGCAGGAGCTTCGACACCATATGCCAGAAAATGCAACCGAGCCCTTCGAAACCGAACATGCAACCCGAACGCCCGGTGAACGTACGGTGTTTGAAGATTTTCTCGTAGAGTTCCAATATGGCCCCGCGAGCGTTTTCGAGTTCTTCGCCATATACGGCGGATAATGTATCGAGCCGGACCTCAAGATCGGCGACGTTGCTGATTCCGGCATTGAACCGGTAATTGGCTTCGGCGTCTTGCGTTACGATGCGATGGTCTCCGTCAGCCATCATGCGTTCGAGGACTGGAAGCGAGCTGATCTCCTGTGCAGGAATCCGATTCTTCTCGAGGAATCCGGGTAGCTGCCGGTCGGGATAGAGCATGAAGGAATGCTGGTCTTCCCGGTAAATATCACTCTTGAAAAGCGCCCCGAGCAAAGAACAGGCGGCTTCCGCGGAGAGTGCGCCTGAACTCAGCGCAGCAACCTGGCCCTCCAGCATTGGATACAAGGCATCGATACCAAGAGAATCGGCGTGGATATCCAGCAAGTTATACGCGTTGTACAGGCCGTCATCTCGCAGATTAGTACCGATGCTGTGATCGATTGCGGCAAGGGCATCATCCAACATGACACGGACGTCCTTGGGAGACCGCTGTACTTTGCCTGTGAATACTTCCTGTCGGTAAATGCGTTCGCGATAGCGGTTCGCCGCCATGCCGAGTTCCTGCAGGGATTGGAACCGCTGTTCCGGGCTGATTCGCTCCGTACCGAGCAACGGGCGAATAGTTGAAAGAACGGTGGCAGTGTCTCCGAGCCAGTTGTTGACTTCGAGCGAGAGCTCGAATGGTTCGACTTCGTTTATGAGCAAGCGGTGCAAGAATTCGACGTAGCGCCGTAATTGGAACAAGGTCACCATGGACAGGCCATGGCCGACGAGGGCGTTGTTTGCGTCATTCCATTCCGGTCGCTGGGTGTTCATCCAGATGCCGCCGTCGATTACCAGGTTGCCGAGCTTGGCGAGCAGCGGCACGAGCAGCTTTTCGAGCAGCGTGACCTGGTACACCGTGCCGTCGGCATCGAGAACACGCTTGCCATCGGCGCCGATTTGCGCAACGCGACGTTCTATGCGTTCCGCGAGCTCGTGATCGTAAATCACGGTGCTCTTGGGATTTTCCAGCAAAGCCTCGAATGACCTTATCCGGTAGGGCACATTGCTGTAACTGAAAATCGACTGGCGCAAGAGCGCGGCCAGGCTCTTAGGATGAAATTGATTCGACAGCTCGAGCAGTTTCAACAGGTAAATGATCTGATGGTCGCCCCAGTAGCCGATATTGCCCCAGGGATCGTCAGGTACCTCGACTTCCCAATCGATGCCCTCATGCGTTATGCGGTAAGGGTTGTAGCCATCGATCGTGGACGCATTAACAAATTTGGCAATGATACTCTCGACAAACTCGGGATAGCTGAACGACAGGGCTTCCCAATTCTGAAAAATATCGCGCCAATTACCTTCGTAAAAGATTTGACGATTGCCATACTCGTCCTTGGGCCGGATGGTAAACATGTTCCAGGGCCGGCTCGGATCGCCATGCCGACGGGCGAAGGTGATTGGCAAGAACTCATGGCAGAGTCGCACAAGTTGAGGGTCGCGATGCACATTGACCAAAGACATCAGGTGACTCAACTCAATCTCGTTTGGCAAGTTGTCGAGAAATTTCCGGTTTCGCGCATAAACATCGTGATTGAAATGCCGGGTAGAATTTCTTAAATCCTGTGCCGCAACGCAGTACTGGTCGCCGAATATTCCCCCGCGCAAGACGTTGAATAACACGTCGGAATAATGGTGCGCCGAGACGGGTTCCTCTGCGGTAGCCTGGAATCCGTCGGCCGCGCCAACGATACGCGCGAGTTCGTCAGAATCCATATCGATCGACTTCGTGACGGCTTCTCCGACTTTCTGCGGGCTTTGTAACTGCATGCGTAAATCGACGACGTTCGATTGCGATTGCTCGATGTCTGCAATGATCTGCCATTGCCGGGAATCTTGTGGCGCCAGTTCCATGGTCACACCAACGAAATAGCCGCCCCGGACCCCGCGCTCCAGCGCTTCACCATGCAATTCGGCGCCGGCGCGGAACGCGTTGAGCTGTTTCGCAGACAGCAAAACGGTGGGACTCTCGAGGCCAAGGCAGAAAGCCGTGTTCGCCTTTAACAATTCGTATGGCTCGGCGCGATCCGAAACGCCCGAGTAAAGCGTATATATGGCCAGGCCCGTCGGCGCATCGAGTTCCGTCCATTTGTATGCATTGACCAGGTTGCTTGCGTTCGTCTGGGCTTTGCGCGGCGTGCCGGCTGGCAGGATATTTTGTAGCCCATCGAGTAGCTCGACAAAAATCGGGCGTTCTTGCAGGTTCTGCAGCTCGCAGTGACGTACGAAACCATAGTGATCGCTCATCGCCCAGGTATAGCGAAAAGCCAGCCGCAGGTCTTGGTTAATTTCTTCAAAACACAATTTGTTGCCCAGAAAATTCTTGTAAAGGCTCCTGCTGAGCGAGTAGAGGCCGTCATGTTCCCGATTGAACGGTTCCCAAAGCCGCATGGATCCGTCCACACGTACTCGCAGTATCGTCTTGCTGCCGGTATGCGAGCTGCTCTCGTGCACCTTGTCGACCGGAATGTAAGGAAATAATGGAGTGTCCGGCGAAACCCGGCCGGCAGTCAGTCCACCGTTCGAGGAGATGAACAGCCAGTGGTTGGAACTGGAAATTACGCTGGTAAAAAATGGTGCGGTTTTGTCGACATTGCGAATCACATAGAAGCGTTCGTCCGCAACAGTGACGAATTCGCCACTGACAGCCGTGTTATCGTCAATGCTCCTGCTCAGAACTTGCCGCATGTCTTACTCCGTCTTTACGAGTTCCAGATAGCCGAACAGACCGGCATCTATCCAGCCACGATCCTTGGGGCCATGCGGGACGGACTCGGAGCCAACAAAATTTTCGCGCAGCTCGCTGCCATCGTTATCGCAGTAGGCGAGCATGAGGCCCATCACCTTGCCGGCGTATAGATCTACCGGTACGTTGTCGTTCGATCCGTCCTTGTATTCATCGTCGTAAATGTCGATGCTGACTTCCCAAACAATGTTGTTAGCGTGCTGCTTCCAGCCGCTCTCCACATGATGCGAGTAGTCGTGAGGACGCCGGTCGCTTCCAATGTCGATCGCTCGATTGTCGAGAGATAGATGGTAGGCGAAGGCATTATGGCTGTATTGATGATCGCCGCCGGAAAAGTCCTCATCGACAAAGATTTCCAGACAGTCATCATCCCAATATTGCTCGAGCGGATCTCGGTGGCTGTCGAACAGAATGTCATCGACTATTTCGACGAGTATGTAGATGCGGTCTGTGGTCCACATAACTTTGAAACGTCCCTGAAAGTCTTGTGGTGTGTACTCCGGGCCGAGCCAGCGGTATTCAATTTCTCGCCATTCGGCCCGCTGCCATCCTTCTTCATCGGCGATGCCATCAATTGTCGGAGTGGATGAAAGATACGGCGCGAAGTATTTGCTGCGACCGTCGGAATGCGTCGGCATCATTGACGTTGCCTTTGCGTCAACAGTCAAGAAGAATCCGCTTAATATCGCAACGAGACCGCCTGAGAGTTTCATCCGTTAACGCTCTGCACTGTTCGGATTAGTCCGTTGACCAGGTATCCGGATAGATCACGCGAATTCGCTGGTTCGACGAAATATTATCGCGCGTCGTCTCCGAGCGGTCCGGCCAGACAACACGGATGGAATCGATTGTCCCGGCCTGGTTCAAGCCGAAATGCTGTTCGGTCGGATTTTGCGATAGGTAATTGTTACCACTGCTGATCTCGCGCATCTGAGTCACGCCATTGGAAGAGACAAATATGCGTGCACCTATGGCTGCCGTATTCGGAGCGTCGGCACCTAGCTTGATATTCAGATACCTGAGACTGTTGCCGCCATCGTTGCGAAACAAGGAAGGACGGTCATTGTTGTTGGCAATAAAAATGTCAATATCGCCGTCCTGGTCCCCGTCGAAGCACACAATACCGCGGCCTTGTTTGTCGTCCAGAAGGCCGAGGTCTTGGGAGAACTCGCTAAAGCTACCGTCACCGTTTGCGATAAAGAGCCGCGAGGGGTCGTCGCGAAAGATGCTTGCCGCGCCCGTGCTGATCCCATTCACGTGGAAAATGTCGAGATAGCCATCATTGTTGAAATCTGCCGCGCAACTTGCCCAGCCCCAGTAACCGTTGCGCACGCCCGCGCGAGTCGTGCTATCGATGAAGACGCCATTACCGGTATTTTCGTAATATCGGTTTCCCGTGCGAAATTGTGCATCTTCTTCGAAAATACTGCTTACGAACCAGTCCAGGTCGCCGTCGTTGTCAAAGTCAGCGACGCTGGCACCCATGCCTGCATCATCGGTAATAACGTTCTGATCCGTGGCTTGCCCGAATGTGTGCAAGCCGCCCCCCTGATCTCCATTATTGATGAGAACCTGACTGGTTCTGTTATCCGACACGACGAGCAGGTCCGGGTCACCGTCATTGTCGATATCGGCGAAATTCGGCGTAAACGTAAAATCACCATCGGGCACGACGATCGCGTCAGCAACGAGTGATTCTTCACTAACATCGCTGAACGTACCGTCCCCGTTATTTCGCCAGAGATGCTGATATCCGCCGGGCATCTCATTAACGGTGAACGTCCAGTGCGCAACAAACAGATCCAGATCGCCGTCAAGATCATAATCGCCGAATGCCATGGACAGGTTATTTTCCCGCACGATTGCAGACAAACCGGATGCTTCCGTTACGTCCTCGAACGTACCATCGCCGTCGTTTCTGAACACTTTGACCGGGTTGTACTCCACGCCACCAACAAACAGATCATCATCACCGTCACCGTCGTAGTCGGCAAACGCAGGAGCCGCCGTTTTATCGATCACACGCATGGCCACGCCTGCCACGTTGGATACATTGATGAACTCGTAGTCTCCCGGCCGGCTGATATTTCTAAACAGATAGTTGACAAAGGTATCGCCCTGGGTGACATACAGATCCAGCCAACCATCGTTATCGTAGTCGGCTGCTGCGACCCCGGCAGCTACCTCAATCGACGAACTGCTTTCCAAGAAACCGTGTATGTAGTCGAGACCCGCATCGATCGATATTTCGGAAAAGCTCAGATGATCCACAGGCGCAAGCGGTGGCGGAGCAGCATCCTGCACAGTTACGGCTGGCGACGGCTCCGACGACGGGGCTGATGATCCGCCGCCACAGCCGCCCAAACAGAAAGCAATGACCGCTAGCAGAATGCGTCTCATGAGCGCAGACCCCCTGGTTTCAGTGCCTTGCGCAGCTGACCGACTTCGCCACACAATGCGCTAATCAACTGCTCGGAATGCGTGCTGCCGGCCTGCAAATCGTCCTCTCCAAGACGCCCAATGACGTCTTTTTCTTTTGTTTTTTCAATATTTTAATTTGCGACAGCGGCCTCGTCGCAGCCGCCTAGCGAGCGCCATCATAGTAAAAGTTGACAGCGCTGTCAGTATGGCATATAAAAGACGCGCATGACAGCGTTGTCATGTATTACTGAAATCAGGACGCCAGTTCGCAGATCTACCAGACGATCGGGACTAACGGCGTCGTAGAAGCTGCGCGACAAGATTTAATGCGCTCCGCATGCGGAGCTGGGGGAAGTTAAATGAAAAACCGATCGTTCAGGAAAACACCGCTGGCTGCTGGCATAGCAGTAGCGCTTGGTGCTTCTGGCATGACGCCGGTAATGGCTCAGACGGATGATGAAGCGATAGAAGAGATTGTTGTCACCGGCATTCGTGGCAGTCTCGTGTCTTCGATGGAGACGAAAAGAAACGCGAAGGGAGTGGTCGAGGCGATCACGGCCGAAGACATCGGCCAGTTTCCGGACACCAACCTGGCGGAATCCATGCAACGCATCCCGGGCGTGTCGATCGATCGTGTCAACAACGAGGGAAGCAGAGTCACCGTTCGTGGTTTCGGTCCGGAATTCAACCTGGTACTGCTGAATGGACGCCAGATGCCGGGCACGGATTTAAGCGATGCTTCCGTGCGGTCGTTTGATTTTGCCAATTTAGCCAGCGAGGGAGTTAGCGGAGTGACGGTCCACAAGACTTTCAACGCCGCGATGCCGAGCGGCGGTATCGGATCGACGATCGATATTCGGACCGCGCGACCCTTTGACAATCCCGGGTTTATCGCGAGCTTCGGCGCCAAAGCGATGAACGATACGACCAATGCCAAAGGCGACGATTGGACGCCAGAAATCTCCGGCATTATCAGTAGCACATTTGCTGACGACAGGTTCGGTGTCGGCGTCTTCTTCTCGCATCAGGAGCGTGACAGCCGAGCTGTATCGGCAAACGTCGCAGAACAGTTCTGGCCGCGAAAACGTGGATGCAGCGATCCCGGATACGGCAACTGTTACCGATGATCGGGCAGCTGGAGTAACGGATGAGTTTTTCCCGCGTGCTCTTGGTCTAAACGTGGCTGACATCGAAAGGACGCGCACCAATGGCCAGTTGACGCTGCAATTCGCGCCGGTTGACACATTAACGGCGACGCTCGACTACACTTATGCGGAGTTCGAGAACTTACGAGGCAGCCTCGGGGCCGGCATCTGGTTCAATGACGGCGATGCGCAGTCAGTTGTGCTCGATGAGAACGGCGCCGCCGTCTTCGTACAAGCGGGCGCCGGTGACTACACCGCGCAGCCGTCGCGGGCCGACTCGAAAAATGAACTCGAGTCCCTCGGCCTTAACCTCGATTGGCAGGTCAACGACGACCTGACACTGACTTTGGATATGCATGATTCCACGGCCGAAACGCTCCCCCTCGGCCGGGGCAGCAACGTGTTTGCTGTTATGGCCGCGGTTTGTATGGATACCAAGACGATGGACAGCCAAAATGGCGCAGAGGTCCCCGATATGTTAGTAACCTGGGGCAGCTGCACCGGCTCTGCTCCGGGAGAAGAGCCGACGGCGGCTGCTTATGACTCCCTGTTTGCCAACGCTTTGGCGGACAGGCAGGAATCTGATGTCACCCAGATCCAGCTTGGCGGCGAATGGAATAATGCGTCGGGCGATTATGGCCTGACGAGTATTCAGTTTGGTGTTTCCAATGTGGAGAGTGATTTCCGCGTGCGTCGCTGGGACGATGGACAGGTCGGGGCCGGCTGGTATGGCGGCAACACTGGTGTCTTCGACGATTCGATCTTCACGCGCGTCGAGTCCGGCGGTTTGCTGTCCGAGTTCTCGGGTTTTAGCAGCCCGGGTTTCTATCATGACGTCGGTATCGACGACGTTCTGGTACCGATCGAGCAGACGTTTAACGGCGGTGAACGGATCGCGGTTGACTACAGCACGACACCGCTCCTGCAGCATCTGATCAACGAAGACACCACATCGGCTTACCTGCAGTTCAATGTCGATGCTGAGTTCAATGGCTTTCCGGTCAGCCTGGTCGGCGGTATCCGTTACGAGGACACCGACATCATCGCGAACAGCCAGCAGATTGAAACGACTGCGATTACCTGGATCAACCCCGGTGAGTGGAGCGTGATTCGCGACACCGAGGTGAGTTTTTCCGATGTTCGGGCTGATTACAGTGCATTTCTACCGAACCTGGATATCGCGTTCGAGGTTCGCGAAGATATGGTCGCAAGATTCTCATACAGCAAGTCGATTACGCGCCCCAGCTTGACGAGCATGCGCGGTACGACAGACGTGAGTACCCGTCCGAAGCCGGGCCAACGAGACGGCAATGCCGGTAATCCGGGCCTAGAGCCCTATACCGCGGACAACTTCGATCTGTCATTCGAGTGGTATTACGGCGAGGGCAGCTATGCGGCGATCGGCTACTACCGCAAGGAAGTCGAGAACTTCATCGTCACGCAGCAGGTCGAAAGGCAGGTCGGCAACCTCAGAGACCCGCTTGAGGGACCGCGTGCGAATCAGGCGAGGGCAGACATAGAGGGGGCGGGCGGCGACCCGACTGACCTGGCCCTGGTCCACGATCAGATCAATATCAACGCCGGCAATCCGGTCGGCACGGTTATTGTCCAGGAGGACGCGGATCCGCTGATCGACTGGAGGATTTCCGTTCCCTCCAACCTCGAGGACGCCGTGCTTTACGGCTGGGAGTTTGCAATCCAGCACATGTTTGGCGACAGTGGTTTCGGCGTGGCCGCAAATGCTACGGTCGTGGAGGGCGACATCAACGTCGATCGCTCCCTGGTCGGTATCCAGTTCGTGCTGCCGGGCCTCAGCGATTCGGCTAACCTGGTTGCTTTCTACGACAAAGGCGCGTGGCAGGCACGTGTCGCCTATAACTGGCGCGACGAATTCCTCAATGGTACGCGGAATAACAGTCCACACTACACTGAGGAATTCGGTCAGTGGGACCTGCGCGTGAATTGGCTGGCAACGGATAACCTCAATGTATTCATTGAGGGCATTAACGTCACGGATGAGTCACAACGCATCTATAACCGGTATCCAAACCAGTTTACGGATGCGAACCAGTTCGGCGCCCGCTGGAACATCGGCGCCCGCTATCGATTTGAATAAGGTGGGTATCCGCTGACGTAAGCGCCGCTGGTACAGGAAAAAGCCGCCTTTTCAGGCGGCTTTTTCGTCATGGCAGCGGGTTTCGCAACAGTACCGACGCCGAAATGTCCTAAAATGGGCATTCCATGGGGCCGGTTGTACGGATCGATTGAGTGAGTAAGCCAATCAAACACATTGTCGTCGTTGGTGGCGGTTCCGCAGGCTGGATAACCGCCGGCCTGATCGCAGCCGAACACGACGTGATCAGTGACTCCGGCGTGCGAGTTACCCTGGTGGAATCTCCCGATGTCAGCCTGATCGGCGTCGGTGAGGGTACCTGGCCGACGATGCGAGCCACTTTGGCCAAGCTTGGCATCAGTGAATCGGACTTTATCAGGGATTGCAATGCGTCATTCAAGCAAGGCACGCGTTTCGACTGCTGGCATAACGGTTCGAGCGACGATCGCTATTACCATCCGTTTATCTTGCCTAACGGGTATCTCAAGACAAACCTTGCAGAGAGCTGGTTAGCTATTCGCGATCGCGTTTCGTTTGCCGATGCCGTCAGCGTGCAAAGTCACTTGTGCGCGCACGGTCTGGCGCCAAAGCAGGCCGCGACACCCGAGTATGCCGCCGTTGCAAATTACGGTTATCATCTTGACGCCGGGAAATTCGCCGTACTACTGCAAAAACATTGTACTCATGTTTTAGGAGTGCGGCATATTCTCGACCACGTGACACAGGTTGAAAATGACGAGCAGGGTTATATCGTTTCGCTCGCATGCAAGGACAGCGGGCCACTAGAGGGTGATCTATTCATCGATTGCACCGGCTTTGCATCATTATTGCTCGGCAAACATTACAAAGTTCCTTTTGTCAGCAGAAAGCAAAATCTGTTCATCGACACGGCGCTGGCGGTACAGGTGCCTTATGAAAGTGAAGACAGCCGGATTGAGTCACAGACGATTTCGACCGCGCAGAGTAGCGGTTGGATATGGGATATCGGTCTGTCATCGCGGCGTGGTGTCGGCTACGTATTTTCCAGTGCTCACGCGTCGGATGCTATGGCGGAAAAGGAACTGCGGGCTTACATAGAACCAGCATTGGGCCCTGAATCCGAGTCTATCTCTTTGCGAAAAATCGCGATTAATCCGGGACATCGACAGAAATTCTGGCACAAGAACTGTGTAGCAGTTGGCATGTCGGCTGGCTTCCTCGAGCCCCTGGAGGCGTCAGCCCTGGTGCTGGTCGAGCTTTCGGCGCAAATGATCAGCGAGCAATTGCCCGCCACCCGGGAAATCATGCCGCTGGTGGCAAAGCGATTTAATGAGAAATTTCTATACCGTTGGGATCGCGTAATCGACTTCTTGAAGCTCCATTATGTTCTGACAGAGCGAAAAGATAGCGAGTTCTGGATCGATAATTGCGATGTGCATTCAGTACCCGAGAGCCTACGCGAACTGTTGCAATTGTGGCGCTACCGGGTTCCGTGGCACGCGGATCTTGCTCAGGCTGACGAAGTGTTTTCCTCGGCGAGCTACCAATATGTGCTTTATGGCATGGGCTTTCATACCAAGCGTAGTGCCGCGATGCGACGCGCCCGCGACCAGAGCGAGGCAGACAGGCTGTTCGAGGAAAACAGAAAGAAAACGAAGCAATTACTTTCTAGTCTGCCGACCAATCGTGAATTGATTAATCAAATCAAGCAATTCGGCCTGCCGCAAGGAAAAGTCGCCTGACCTTGAAGAATGCCGAAGCTACTTTGCTGCTATAAACACAAGACACCATGGCAAATCATCAATTACTCGATAATGTCACGCACAAGAATTTGAGAGTCATTACTGAACGATCGGCATGGTATGGCGACGACATTGCAGCGACACTCATCTTTCCACTCGAGTTTCGGCGTTTGCAGGCGGAATATCCGATCGCATTTCAGAAAAGTGCCGAGACCGGTGATTATGAGCCGATCGCTCTCTTCGGATTCGAGGAGGGCGAGAACCTCTACCTGGGTCCTGACGGATGGGACGCCAGCTACATTCCCTTGACCGTCGAGCGACAGCCATTTCTGATCGGTTTCACGTCGACCGAAAATGACGGTGTTCTCGAAGAAGCGCCGGTTGTCCATATCGATATGGACAGTCCCCGTGTCAGCGAAACCGAGGGCGTGGCCGTATTTCTCGAGCATGGCGGGCAAAGCCCGTACCTGGAGCACATCAATTCTGTTCTTCAGGCGATTCACGATGGTTACTCACAGAATAAGCGATTTTCCGAATCGCTCAGGGCACTCGAATTATTGGAACCATTTTCGCTCGAATTCGAACTAAAGGATGGTTCCAAGAAAAAGCTAAGTGGCCTCTACACGCTCAACGAAGACGTTCTCAAGATGCTCGATGCCGTGGCTCTTGAAAAGCTGCATGCCAATGGTTTTCTCGAAAGCGTATTCATGGTCATGGCGTCTATAGGGAACTTCAGGACACTGATCGACAGGAAAAACCGGCGCCTTTAATGCATGGAACAATAACGGTGGCAGTGAGTTGAGTGGCGTGAAAAAAGTCGAGCAAGTTGAGATTTGCAAGCCGGTAGAATTCCCTGGGGAACTGACGCGCTCCCGGACTCCATTGTTGCTAAAGGGACTAGTGGCGGAATGGCCGCTTGTCAAGGCAGCCAAACAATCGTCACACGTTGCCGAGAAATACCTGCGAAGTTTATATAAAGACGCGCCAGTCACCGTGTCTGTTGGTGATCCGGAAATAGAGGGTCGACTCTTTTATGAAGACGACTTTACCAGCCTCAATTTTGAAACCCGCCGTGGTCGCCTTGATGACGTCTTGGACGAGATCAGGCGTCACGAGAAAGATAGCAAGCCGCCAGTTCATTATATGGGCTCGACAGCTGTTGATCACGTGTTGCCGGAATTTCGCAACGAAAACGATCTGACTTTCAGTAGCGTCGAACCGTCGATTCGGATCTGGATCGGTAACCGGACACGCATCGCAGCGCACTATGATGTGCCGGATAACATCGCATGTGTTGCGGTGGGCAGAAGGCGCTTCACTTTATTTCCGCCCGATCAATTAAAAAACCTGTACATCGGGCCACTCGATTTGGCGCCGGCGGGTCAGGCTATCAGCCTCGTTGACTTGCAACAGCCGGACTTTGACAAATATCCCAGATTCCGGGAGGCATTGAAGCACGCACATGTCGCCGACATGGAACCAGGCGATGCAATCTTCATCCCGAGCATGTGGTGGCATCATGTAGAAGGGCTTGATTCCTTAAACGTACTAGTGAATTACTGGTGGCGGGAAGTGCCGGCGTACCTCGGAATGCCGCTGGACGCATTGAACCACGCGTTGTTGAGTATTCGTGATCTGCCACCCGAGCAACGTCGAGTGTGGCGCGATATATTTGACCACTACATATTCAATGCCGAAGAGGACGTGACCTCACATATTCCCAAAACTGCGCGCGGTGTGTTGTCGGCAATCAGCGATGAGTCAGCCAGATGGCTGCGGGCGATGCTGATCAGGAATTTGAACCGCTAGTGCGGATGCGGAGTTCGATATTGGCTAACAAAAGCATCAGGAAAGTGGTAATCGTTGGCGGTGGCACCGCGGGATGGATGGCAGCCGCTGCACTCGGCAAACTGATGGGCAAAAATCTCGACGTTTGCCTGATCGAGTCGGAGCAAATCGGCACGGTAGGCGTCGGTGAGGCCACGATTCCGCTTTTAAGCGCATTTCATGAGCTTCTCGGAATTAATGAGCAGGAGTTCATGCGCGAAGCCCAGGTCACGTTCAAACTGGGTATTCAATTCGAAAACTGGGGCGGCATTGGCGACAAGTATTTGCATGGTTTCGGTATCGTCGGCCAGGATTGCTGGGCCTGCCCTTTCCATCATTTCTGGGTGAAGTCCGTCAAACTTGGCAACAAAGCCCCCCTGACCGAGTACTTGTTGCATCGACATGCCGCGAATGCCGGTAAGTTCGAGCTAGATCTAAAGAATGGTCTGGCTTACGCGTATCATTTCGACGCGACATTGTACGCTCGTTATTTACGCAAGTTCAGTGAGCAACATGGCGTCCGACGCATTGAGGGCAAGATCGTTGATGTTGAAACACGCAAGGCAAACGGAGAGATCGCGTCTCTGACTCTCGAATCGGGTCAGCGAATTTCGGGTGATCTTTATTTGGACTGCAGTGGCTTTCGTGGTTTGTTAATCGAGCAGGCTTTGCACACCGGTTACGAGGACTGGACACATTGGCTTCCATGCGATCGGGCCGTCGCTGCACAGACAAAGTCCGTTGGTCCCCCCGTACCGTACACGCGATCGATCGCGCGTGCAGCCGGGTGGCAGTGGCAGATACCCCTGCAACATCGGGTCGGTAATGGTCTCGTCTATTGCAGCCAATACCTCTCCGATGACGACGCCAAGGAATTATTGCTCGACAATGTCGATGGCGAACCAATCACCGAGCCTCGATTGATCCGATTCAAAACCGGCAGGCGACTCAAACAGTGGAACAAGAATTGCGTTTCGCTTGGCCTTGCCAGCGGATTCCTCGAGCCGCTCGAATCGACGAGTCTGTATCTGGTGCAATCGGGTATTGTCAGGCTCATGCATTTCTTCCCAACGACGGGAATCGACCCAATCGAGGTTGATGAATACAACAGGAAATCCCGGCTTGAATTCGAGTACATACGCGATTTCATCATTTTGCATTACCACATTACTGAGCGGGACGACAGCCCATTCTGGAATTATTGCCGGAATATGGATATTCCTGCATCTCTTTCTCGTAAACTGAATCTGTACAAAAGCAACGGCAGAATTTTTCGCGAGGATTTCGAACTATTCTTTGACGGCTCATGGTCTCAGGTAATGACCGGCCAGCGGCTCATGCCCGAGGGATATCACCCGATTGTCGATATGATGAGTGACGCTGAACTCAAAGCTTTGTTGAAGGACATTAGTTCATCACATGCGAAAACGGTGTCGCGCTACGTCAGCCATCAGGAGTTTCTCGGCAAGTACTGCAAGGCAAAGAGCCCGGATTGAAGAGTCCGCGCAACTTTCCGAGTTAGTGATAAGAAAAACCGTCCGAATTCGTAAGGTATACGCAATACCCGCGATTTGTTCAATGCCTATTGCGCCTCACCAATCTGTTGGCGTATAGCGAGTAACAATTCGTCGACGTCGACGGGCTTCTTCAGGAATGTCGTCAGTTCGAGGTCGTTTACCACGATGCGATCAGAGGTATCCCCGGAAACGAGCACGACAGGCAGATCGTTTCTGACCCGTTGCCTGACTGCGTCGATGATATCGAGCCCGGTCTCGCCGCTCCTCAGGTGATAGTCCGTAATCAGCAGATCGGGCGTCAATGCGGCATTGCTGATGATCGACAGGACCTCGTCCCGCGAAGCGGCCGTTTGCACCACAAATCCTTGTGTCTCGAGGAACATCTGCGTTGCTTCTGCAACCGGAGGTTCATCGTCGACGACGAGGATGCGGCCGCTCATCGCGCCGGG
>JABAOE010000306.1_pt5 | contig 19979 bp, 19 predicted proteins | sample 7062141 | NCBI WGS metagenome assembly JABAOE01 (sample SAMN14538627, study PRJNA623070) | marine sediment metagenome | biome: marine biome [ENVO:00000428]; feature: marine pelagic biome [ENVO:01000023]; material: deep marine sediment [ENVO:00002113] | place: India: Gulf of Khambhat ... | reverse complement strand
GTCGAGCAGGCGCGATCCGAGCCGTTCGTGCCGAACGATGTCATGCTCGACGACGAGCGCCGGCTGCTCGTCATCACGGGCCCGAACATGGGTGGCAAATCGACCTATATGCGCCAGACCGCGCTCATTGCGATCCTCGCGCATATCGGCAGTTTCGTGCCGGCGGAGTCGGCGACGATCGGTCCCATCGATCGAATCTTTACGCGCATCGGTGCGGGTGATGACCTAACGGGCGGGCGCTCGACGTTCATGGTCGAGATGACCGAGACGGCAAAGATCCTGAACAACGCGACACCGCAGAGCCTCGTGCTCATGGATGAGATCGGCCGCGGCACGAGCACGTTCGACGGGCTATCGCTCGCGTGGGCCGCCGCGCGCTTCATTGCCGAGCAGACGCGCGCATTTACGTTGTTCGCAACACATTACTTCGAGCTCACGAGCCTCGCCGAGGAGCTGCCGGCGACGGCGAACGTGCATCTCGATGCGACCGAGCACGGTCAAGAGCTCATCTTTCTACACAGTGTCAAGGAAGGCCCGGCGAATCAAAGTTACGGGCTGCATGTCGCCCGGCTCGCCGGCGTGCCGCAATCAGTCGTCGATGCCGCGCGACGCTATCTCGCGAGCCTCGAGCGCGAGCTCGAAGAGTTGCGCGATGCCGGCCCGCAAGCAGAGCTGCCATTATCCGCGCCGCAATCGAGCGATCCAATTGGCGAAGAGATCAAGGCAACGCTTGGATCGCTCGACGTCGACGCATTGACGCCACGCGAAGCGCTTGACCTTCTCTACGAGCTCGCGCAGCGTGTTCGCAACGACGGCCGTTAATGAATCTGACCGCACTATTCAATTGACGAAAGCTGGCATGCGACGAGTATTTCTCACTGGGTTGGCACTTCTGCTCGCGACCGGCGTCGGGCGCGCGCAGCAGGCACTGGACATCGTCGTCTACGGCGCGACGGGAGAGGTCGGTTCGCACGTCGTGACCGAAGCGCTGCAGCGCGGCCACCGCGTGTTCGCGGTGTCGCGCAATCCTGCGCGGGTCGAAATGCAGCATCCCAATCTGTCGGCCGTCAGAGGCGATCTTCTCGACAAGGCGAGCGTCAGCGAAATCGTTACGGGTAAGGACGTCGTTATCCTCTCGGTGCGCGGCGTCATCGGTGACTCCGGAATGCCGCAGAGCGCGCTGCAGTTCATCGCGGCGGAAATGCTCGTCGATGTCCTGTCCCCGTTGGGCGACAGCGCGCCGCGACTGCTCCACGTGGGCGGCTCGGGAGCGCTCGAGGTCGAGCCAGGCGTCCTTTACGCCGCGCGATTGCCAAAGATCCTGCTGCCGAAAAGCCTCGAGGTGGAGATTCTAGGACAGATACTGGCGCTCGAGTTCTACGGGAAGGTTGACGACGTGAATTGGACTTACGTCACCGCACCCAAGAATTTCACGAACGGGCCGCGCACTGGTGTCTTCCGTATCGGCGGCGAACGGGCACTAGAAGACAACCTCGGCAGAACGCGCGTCTCGCGCGCCGATTTCGCGGTGGCGCTCATCGACGAAGCGGAACAGGCGATGTATCCGCGCCAGCAGATTTCCGTAGCGTACTGAGAGCACTCGCCGCGAAGCGAGGTCAACAACTGGACCTAGCCGGCCTACGATCAATCGAGCCACCTCACTGTTTCTGGCTGCTGGCGAGAACTGCGTTTCGCCGAACGTCGCGGCGATATCTCAGATAAAGCTGCCAGACGTCTGACTAGGTACAAGTCCGGATTGAGCTGGCTACGGTAGCGGGTAAGTCTTTTTTGCCTGTCTTCACGAGAATTAGGCGGGTTCGTGGCCCCGACGGCTAGGAGATACCAAGAATGACTGCTATCAACCAATCATTAGAAAAGCATCACAGGCCGATCATTTTCTCGCTCGGGTCTGTGATCTTGTTCTTCGCGGCGTCGTGCATGTTTCACGACGTTATTCCAGTCTGTCACTACCTGTTTGGGTGCGATCACGCCATGCACCTCAGCGGGTGATCAACGGAGAAGAATATGTCAGTTCCGATGCCGACGTGCCCCATGGCGGAGATGTGCAAGGGGATGATGGAGAAGCCGGCCTCCCGTTTCACGCTGATCATACCTGGACTCATCCTTATTGCCCTAGGTGTGACCGTCCTTATCGAACCACGGATTCTTGCCTGGCTAGTGGCAATTGCGCTCATCGTGATGGGTATTGCCATGCTGATGCTCACGCGGTTCGTACGTAGAGTCGGGCAGCAATTTCAGGGCAATCACAGCTAGCGCGGAGGTGCTTGAAATGACATCTTCTAGCCGCACGCTGCCGTCTAGGGGAAGACGAAGTTGAAGATCGTCAGTTTCAAGATTTGTCCGTTCGTGCAAAGAGCAATCGCCGTGCTCGAACTGAAGGGGGCAGCTTACGAAGTCGAATACATATCGTTACGCGATAAGCCCGACTGGTTTCTGCAAGCTTCGCCCCATGGCCAAGTACCGATTCTGATCCTAGATCAGGGCGTACTTTTCGAATCGGGTCCGATTACTGAGTTCATAGATGAGACTTGTGGCGACTTTCGATTGCATCCTAGCGACCCGTTCGAAAAAGCCAGGGATCGCGCGTGGATCGAGCTGGCGGCGCGAAACTATCTCGTTCAATGCCGCACCCAGCGCTCACCCGACGCAGCTCAGCTCGAAACGAATCGAGCCGAGCTTTCCGACGCTTTTGAAAAGATCGAGGCGGTCCTGGGAGAAGGGCCGTACTTCCGAGCTAGTCAGCTGTCTTTGGTCGACACGGCATGGTTTGTTTTGCTGCATAGGGCGCGCATCATCGAGGAATGTGCAGGCGTAGATTTTCTGGAGAACTTTCCAAGGACCAAGAGCTGGCAACAAGAATTGCTCGGTGTCGAAGCTCTAACGCATTCAGCCCCAGCGGGGTTTACCGAGGAATTCATGAACTTCTATCTTCACGAGGGTACCTATCTCGGTAGCCTAATGCGCAGCGGTAAAGGGCACTGTGGGGCGTTTACGGCGGCAGCTTGCGATCCCGCTACGTTGACGCGATGTTGTCGATAGACGAGAGCTAACCGAACAGTCTAGATCTATAGGATCTAGAGTCGGACCATCGCCTCAAAGGTGCTTGGCCAGTTTCTTGAATCCCTCGCGGATCTCTTCTCCAAGTAAGCTCGCGGCCGCTCCAACATCCTTTGACGCTTCTGCAGTGACACCGCCGAGCTCCTTGGTTTTTGCGCGCAGGTGTTCGAGCTTTTTTTCGAGCTCCGTCCACTCGTCACTCGCTTCCATCTTGGCGAGATGCACCTTGACGCGGAGCTCACCAGCCTCTTGCTCCAGTTTCCGGGCCATCTCATCCAACTGTTTCACGATATCGTTCATGTTCTTCTCCGAAGCGGCATCCCATCGGTCCATGGATATAAAACCACCATCCATCCCGATTCTGTGAGCGTATGGCCTACGTTGCCACTAACCGCCGGCGGGGACTATAGGCAGTTACCACCATCCGGGACTTGTCTCGTGGGACTCGCGACTGTGGGTGCGGCGCTCGCAAACGTGGACGCGAGCGGCGCAGTGATATATATGTCCGCTGATGGCCGAAAGCTGCCGTTCTCCGTTCTAGAGTGGCAGACACGAAGATAACAAGATGATTGAGTGTCAGCGGCAGAAATTTCGCGTTCCGAGCGACGTCCACTACATCAACTGCGCGTACATGTCCCCGCTGTTGAAGGAAGTCGAAGAAGTGGGCATCGAGAGCGTAAGAATGAAGTCCGCACCATGGCGAATCGGTGTCGAGGCTTTCTACGAGCCCCTGGAAAAACTGCGGCGTCAAGCCGGCCGGCTGATCAACGCACCGGCGGAACAAGTGGCGGTAGTACCGGCCGTCAGCTATGGAATCGCGATCGCGGCTAATGCGACGGAGCTTAGCCGTGAGCAGAACGTGGTCATCCCGAGCGAGGAGTTTCCGAGCATCGTGTACGCCTGGCGCGAGCGGTGTCGAGCCATCGGCGCCGAGATGCGCATGGTGCCGCGTCCGGAGAAGCACGAACAGCAGGGCGCCGCTTGGAATCAGCAGTTGCTCGAGGCGATCGATGCGCGCACGGGCGTCGTCGCGCTCAGCTCGGCACACTGGACTGATGGCACAGTCTTCGATCTCCGAGCCATCGGCACCAGAGCGCGGGAGGTCGGCGCCGCATTCATCGTCGATGGCACCCAATCTGTCGGCGCACTGGAGTTCGATTTCTCGTCCGTTAAACCAGATATGTTGGTTTGCGCTGGGTATAAATGGCTGATGGGCCCATACAGTCTCGGCGTGGCAGTGCTCGGCGAACGTTTTCTCAGTGCCGAGCCGTTGGAACACAACTGGATTGCGCGAGAAAACAGTCAAGATTTCGCCAATCTCGTGAATTATCGGGATGAGTTTCAACCCGGTGCTCGGCGTTTCGACGTTGGAGAGCGGTCGAACTTCGTGTTAGTGCCAATGCTGAGCAAGGCATTAGAGCAGGTTCTCGAGTGGGGACCGGCGACAGTGCAAGAGTACTGCCGGCGGCTAGGAAAGCAACTCGAGGGATTGCTCGCAGGCAGCCAATTTCGAATGACGGCGGAGTCGGAACGTGCCGCCCATCTGTTCGGAATACGGGGTGTCGACCGTGCGACTATGCCGTCGATTCAAAAAGCGCTCGAGCGGCGAAATGTTTACGTTTCACTGCGCGGCGATGCGGTAAGGGTCTCGCCACATCTCTACAACGACGAGTCGGATATCGCAGCACTCGCCGAAGCGCTTATCGCCGCCTGACTAGATCACAACCGCTAGACGGAATCGGGCGTTCGGCCGAAATAACCGTTGCGTAGAAACCCAATGACCTGATCGGCGACGTCGCGCGACCACAGCATGGAGAGATGCGTTACCGGCAGCACGATATGGTCGTTCGCGCCAGGTAGGCGCGTCTCGGCAACGGTGACAGTCCCGTCATGTGGCTCCGGCAACGGGCCGACGACACGGCCTAGGCCGTGAGGATGGCTGCCGGCGATGATGCCGAGCTCACGCTGACCATCCCAACGACGGGCGGACGCCTCATTGTTGGCCTGAGCCATCGCCTTGCCGAGTAAGTGCCTGCCGAAAGGCAGGCGCAGCAGATTGACGCCCGAGATACTGCCCGTGAACGGCGAGCCGAGGCAGACGATTCGCCCGATACGAGCAGCGCCATGGCGCTCGACGAGCTTGTGGATAACGATACCGCCAAGGCTGTGACCGACGAGGTGCACGATCTCGCCAGGCACAGCGGCGACGACGTCGGCGAGGCGGTCAGCGCTGCGCTCGAGATCATGTACGAGTGTCCGGTAACGGAACTGCCGTGGCGAAAAACCCGCTTGCGCGAGTCGGCGGCGCAGCAAGAAAAGCTCGCTGCCGGGCATATATAGACCGTGCACTACGACGACGGGCGTCATGCTCGGACTATGAGACCAGACTTACGGCTGACGCAATGCATCGATGGCTTCGCGGTTCGTCCAGGACGTCGCGCGCTCTACCGCAGCGTCGACATCGAGCCACTCGTAGCGACAGTGTTCTGCCGTATTGAGCGTGATGTCGCAAGCGCCGGGCAGCTCGAGATAAAACCAATGCTCGAGGTTCTCGGTCACTTCGGCCGCATAACGGTGCCGCCATTCCGGCGCAATCCGAAAGCGACGTTCCTCGTGCGCATCGACGAGACCGAGCGCATCGAGCCCGGTCTCCTCGCGAATCTCGCGCGCAGCCGCATCAGCGGCAGCCTCATCCCACTTGAGGCTGCCCGTGACCGACTGCCAGAAACCACGTGGCTCGACGCGCTCGAGCATCAGGCATTCGAGATCTGCGGTATGGACAACGACGAGAACGGATTCGGGACGCTTATACCCGCGAGCGCTCACTTCGATTTCGTGCGCAGCCGGACACCGACCTCTTTGAGCTGCTCCGGGCTCACCTCACTCGGCGCGCTCGTCAACAGATCGCTGGCGGTCTGCGTCTTGGGGAAGGCGATGACATCGCGAATCGAGTCGGCGCCAGCCATGAGCATGACGAGACGGTCGAGTCCGAAAGCGATGCCGCCGTGCGGGGGACAACCGTAATCCATGGCCGTGAGCAGGAAGCCGAACTTGGCTTCGGCCTCCTCGGCGTCGATGCCGAGTAGCTCGAACACGGCAGACTGCATATCAGGCCGGTGAATTCGCACTGAGCCGCCGCCGATCTCCGTGCCGTTGAGCACCATGTCATAGGCTCGGGCCAACGCCCGACCCGGATGCGCGAGTAGCTCCTCCGGCGACTCCGTATGCGGCGCTGTAAACGGATGATGTGCCGAGGTCCAGTTGCCGTCCGAGTCTTTCTCGAAGACCGGGAACTCGACGACCCAAACAGGCCGCCAGCGGCCCTCGAGCAAGTCGAAGTCACGGCCAAGCTCATCGCGCAGCGCGCCCAAGCTGTCGTTGACGACGCGCGCCTTGTCGGCCCCGAAGAAGATGAGGTCACCAGTCTGCGCACTGACGCGCTCTAAGACGTGCGTGACGGCCTCATCCGGCAGGAACTTCAAAATCGGCGACTGTAAGCCTTCGACGCCGGCTGCGACGTCGTTGACCTTGATGTAGGCGAGCCCCTTGGCGCCGTGGCGCCCGACGAACGCTGTGTAATCGTCGATCTCCTTGCGCGTGAGCCGCCCGCCGCCAGGTAGCTTCAACGCGGCAACGCGGCTGTCGTCGTCGTTGGCGGGACCCGCGAATACCTTGAATTCGACGTCCGTGAATAGATCCGCGACCTCGACGAGCTCGAGCGGGTTACGTAGGTCCGGCGCATCGCTGCCGTAGCTCGCCATGGCCTGGCCGTGCGTGATGCGCGGGAATGGATTCGCCAGCTCGACGTCGAGCACGCTCTTGAACGTCTCGCGGATGAGCGACTCCATGATCTCCATGATTTGGAACTCATCGAGAAACGCCGTCTCGATATCGACCTGCGTGAACTCGGGCTGACGATCGGCACGCAGGTCCTCGTCGCGAAAACATTTGACGATCTGATAGTAGCGGTCGAAGCCCGACATCATGAGCAGCTGCTTCATGAGCTGCGGCGACTGCGGCAGCGCGAAGAACTGGCCCGGATGCGTGCGGCTCGGAACGAGGTAATCGCGCGCACCTTCGGGCGTCGTCTTTGCGAGGATAGGCGTCTCCATCTCGACGAAGCCCTGCTCATCGAGAAAAGCGCGAATCGTGCGCGCAACGTTGTGGCGCAGCCTGAGGTTGTGCTGCATCTGCTCACGGCGCAGGTCGAGATAGCGATACCGCAGCCGCGTCTCCTCACTCGCGGCTTCGTCGTGATGAAACGGCGGCGTCTTGGACGCGTTGAGCACAGTCAGCTCGTGCGCAAGCACCTCGACCTGGCCCGTTGGCATGTTCGGGTTTATCGTGCCTTCGGGGCGCTCGCGCACTTTACCCGTGATTGTGAGCACGTATTCGCTGCGCAGACGCTCGGCCTCGGCAAAGATCGCCTCGTAATCGGGATCGAAAACGACCTGTAGCAAGCCCTCGCGATCGCGCAAATCGACGAATATCACGCCGCCATGGTCACGACGGCGGTGCACCCAGCCGGCGACCGTGACTTCCTGGCCGATCAGAGCCTCGTTAACGTGACCGCAGTAATGGCTGCGCATGAAGCTAACCTACTGAAAAAACAGTGTGAATCGGGGGCGAGAACGTCGGCGGATGTTACGGGGAAGCCCGGAGGCGCGCAAGCGCGAGCCCTAGCCGAGCCTGGATGTCTCACCGGAACTCCGGATGATGGCGCAGGACAGGAGGTCTTGGACGCCGGGCTGGACTGAGAGTCATAGCCGTAGCTATGGCTCGAAGGAAGACCAAGACCAAGGGCACCTGGACAAGCCAGGACCGGAGTAGGTCGGAAGCCGGTAGCGCCGCTGTCTTCGTCGTTGTACTTGCCAACGCCTGCTTACAAAGACCGTCGTGAGAACAACTCGACCGCCCGGTGGGACATCCAGGCTTTCAGGCTTGCGCCTTGTCGGCGCTCTTCTTGTTCTCGCTCTTCTTCGTACCGCTGTCGGGGGACTTGGTGTCCTTCTTCGCCGCAGCCTTATCGTCGCTCTTATCGTCAGATCTCGGTTTCTCGTCTTTCGCGCCGGCCAGGTTGCGCTTGTTCTCTTTGTCAGACTTGAAGTCGGTCTCGTACCAGCCGCTGCCCTTGAGTCTGAAGCTCGGCTTGGAGATGAGCCGGCGTAGCGCGCTCGCGTCGCACTCTGGGCAATCTACGAGCTGCGCGTCGCTGATCTTTTGCAGCGCGTCGAGCTCGTGCCCACAGGCGTCACAGCGGTACTCATAGATAGGCATAACTGGGTTCTATGGCCAAATTTCGGTGCGTATTCTTAGAGCGTGGCTGAGGTAATGCAAGCCTACGGATCACGCCGCTTCCATCGATTCAGGCCGCGGCGGCGGCGTCACCTTTCGCGAACTCTAGGCCGTCGGCGCCGACCGTGACGCGAATCGCATCACCCGGAACAAAGTCGCCACTGAGTATGCGCTGCGCCAGCGGGTTTTCGAGCTGCTGCTGGATCGCGCGTTTGAGCGGCCGCGCACCGTAGACCGGATCGTAGCCGGCCTCGGCGAGACGCTCGCGCGCAGCCGCGTCCAGCGACAAACTCATGTCACGGTCAGCGAGCCGCGCGTGCAGGTACTCGAGCTGTATGTCGACGATCTTGCGCAGATGTGCCGAGTCGAGTGGATGGAACACCACAACGTCGTCGATCCGGTTGATGAACTCAGGACGGAACTGCTCGGTCACGACCTCCATGACAGCGGCCTTCATGGCCTCGTAATTCTCCTCGCCTGCGAGCTCCTGAATGCGCTGGCTGCCGAGGTTCGACGTCATGATCACGACGGTGTTGCGGAAATCGACCGTGCGCCCGTGACCGTCGGTCAGGCGGCCGTCGTCGAGGACCTGCAGCAGGACGTTGAAGACGTCCGGATGTGCCTTCTCGACCTCGTCGAGCAGCACGACCGAGTACGGCTTGCGCCTCACGGCCTCGGTCAGATAGCCGCCTTCCTCGTAGCCGACATAGCCTGGGGGCGCACCGATCAGACGCGCAACCGAATGCTTCTCCATGAATTCCGACATGTCGATGCGCACCATGGCCTCGTCGGTGTCGAACAGGAACGCCGCGAGCGCCTTCGTGAGCTCCGTCTTACCGACGCCAGTGGGCCCTAAGAAAAGGAACGAGCCGTTCGGCCGGTTCGGATCGGCGAGGCCGGCGCGCGAACGACGTATGGCGTCGGACACGGTCTGCAGCGCCTCGCCCTGACCGACGACACGCGTCTCGAGGAATTCTTCCATGCGCAAGAGCTTGTCCTGCTCGCCCTCGAGCATCTTCGAGACCGGAATGCCGGTCCACTTCGAGACGATCTCGGCGACTTCCTCATCGGTCACGCGATTGCGTACGAGCTCGTAGTCCTGATCTTCGCGAGCGAGCGCCTGCTCGAGCTCACGCTCGAGCTCGGGGATGCGCCCGTACTGAAGCTCGGAGGCGCGCGCGTGATCGCTGGCGCGCGAGGCCTGCTCGAGCTCCAGACGCGCCCGCTCGAGCTCTTCCTTCAAATGCGTCGCGCCCTGCATCGCGGCTTTCTCGGCCTTCCAGATCTCCTCGAGATCGGCGTACTCGCGCTCGAGCTTGTCGATCTCGGCCTCGAGATCCTCGAGCCGGCGCTTGGAGGCCTCGTCCGACTCCTTCTTCAGCGCCTCACGCTCGATCTTCAGCTGGATGAGCCGCCGGTCGAGACGATCCATGGACTCGGGCTTGGAGTCGATCTCCATGCGAATACGCGAGGCAGCCTCGTCGACCAGATCGATGGCCTTGTCCGGGAGCTGGCGATCGCTGATGTAGCGATGCGACAGCGTCGCGGCGGCGACGATCGCAGGATCCGTGATCTCGACACCGTGATGCACCTCGTAGCGCTCTTTCAGGCCGCGCAAAATCGCAATCGTGTCCTCGACGGTCGGCTCGTCGACGAGCACCTTCTGGAACCGGCGCTCGAGCGCCGCATCCTTCTCGACGTACTTGCGATACTCGTCGAGCGTCGTCGCGCCGACGCAATGCAGCTCGCCGCGCGCGAGCGCGGGCTTGAGCATGTTGCCGGCATCCATCGCACCTTCGGCCTTGCCGGCGCCGACCATCGTGTGCAGCTCGTCGATGAACAGGATGATCTGGCCTTCTTGCTTGGCGAGCTCGTTGAGCACGGCTTTCAAGCGTTCCTCGAATTCGCCGCGAAACTTCGCGCCTGCGATCAGCGCGCCCATGTCGAGCGCCAGCACGCGCTTGGACTTCAAGCTTTCGGGCACTTCGCCGTTGACGATGCGCTGGGCGAGTCCTTCGACGATCGCGGTCTTGCCGACACCCGGCTCGCCGATCAGAACCGGATTGTTCTTCGTGCGCCGCTGCAGCACCTGTATCGTGCGACGGATTTCATCATCGCGGCCGATGACGGGATCGAGCTTGCCGCGCTCGGCGCGGTCGGTGAGGTCGATCGCGTATTTGTCGAGCGCCTGGCGCGTGTCCTCGGCGTTCGGGTCGTCGACGGTGGCGCCGCCGCTGATCTCGTCGATGGCCTTCTCCACCGCCCCCTTCACGGCACCGGCGTCCCGCAGAATTCGTCCGAGATCGCCACCAGCCTCGAGCGCGGCGAGCACGAACAGCTCGCTCGATATGTACGAGTCACCGCGCTTCTGTGCGAGCTTGTCCGCGACGTTGAACAGCTTGCTGAGCTCGTTGGAGACATGCACCTCGCCGGGGGCGCTGCCCTCGACGCTCGCGAGCCTGTCGAGCCCCTCACCGAGCCGCGAGCGCAGGGTGTTCATATTGACGCCGACTTTGGTCAGCAAGCCGGCAATACCGCCGCCTTCCTGCTCGAGCAGGGCCGCCATGACGTGCAAGGGCTCGATGAATTGGTGGTCGCGGCCGACGGCCATCGACTGAGCATCTGCCAGGGCTAGCTGGAACTTACTTGTGAGCTTGTCCATGCGCATCGAACACAACCTCCGCAGGCGTTCGTGGATAGATGGGGCCCAAAACGCCGAACTTCAAGCCACGCGCCAGATGAGCGTAGCCATCCGCCCGCACGGCGCCTCCCGGCGATGGGAGAAGAATCGCTCGGATTCGTCGAACGTGCAGAAGTCCCCGCCGTAGACCGCGGCGACGCCGGCTTGGGCGAGGCTCGCTCGCGCGAGCCCGTACAGATCAGCGTGCCAGTGGCCGGGGCGAGTCGGCACGAAGCACGCATCGGCCCCCGGGAGCACGCCGACGAATGCATCGCGCACCTCGGCGCCGATCTCGTAGTTCGTTGGCCCGATTGCAGGACCCAACCAGGCTTGGAACTGTGCCGGTAACCCACCCATGCGCGACACAGCCGCCGGCAGCACGCCGGCAGCGAGACCGCGCCAGCCAGCATGGGCAGCGCCGACACGGCTACCGTCGCGCGCGGCGAGCAGCACGGGGACACAGTCCGCCGTCAGCACGGCGCAAGCGCGCCCTAGCGTAGACGACACGGCGCCATCCGCCGGGCCAGGCGGCTCCATATCGAGATCGAGCACGTCGCTGCCATGAACCTGCTCTAGCCAACACGGTTCCTGAGCCAAGCCAAGCGAGCGCGTTAGCGCGGCGCGGTTGGCCGCGACGGTATCGGCCGCATCGCCGACGTGGTCGCCTAAATTGAAGCTCGAATACGGCCCGGCGCTGACGCCACCGGTGCGTTCGGTAGAGACAGCGCGCACACCGGGCGGCGCGGGCCAGTCCGGCTCAATCATGGCCATCTCCGCCGCTGGCATCCGCGTGCAGGATCTCGACCAAGGCGCGCAGGTCCGCCGGCAGCGGACTCTCGAGCTTCAGACGCACGCCGCTAGCGGGGTGGGCGAACTCGAGCCTGCGCGCGTGCAGCGCCTGGCGCTTGAAGTCTCGAAGTGCAGCGACGAGTGCCACGCTCGGCGACTTCGGCAGCCGCGGCCGCCCTCCATAGAGTGGGTCGCCGACGAGCGGATAGCGGATATGGGCCATATGCACGCGGATCTGATGCGTGCGTCCGGTCTTAAGCTCCACGCGCACGTGACTATGCGCCCGGAATCGCTCGATGATTCTGTAGCGCGTTATAGCCCGGCGTCCGCTCTCGCGAACCGTCATGCGCAGGCGGTCGCGCGGGTGGCGGCCGATCGGTGCATCGACCTCACCGCCGCCGGTCATGACACCCTGGCAGATGGCCTCATAGCTACGGTGGATCTCGCGCCGCTCGAGCGCAGCGACAAGCGCCTGATGCGCCGAAAGGGTCCTGGCGACGACGAGCAGTCCCGTCGTGTCCTTATCGAGACGGTGGACGATACCCGCCCTTGGCACGGCCGCAAGGTTGGCGTCATAGCCGAGCAGGCCATTCTGCAGCGTTCCAGTCGGATTTCCCGCCCCCGGATGCACGACGAGACCGGCCGGTTTGTCGATGACGAGTACGTCTCTGTCCTCGTGAACGATTGTGAGCGGGATAGCCTCGGGCGCTACCGGCACGACGGCCTCCACCTCGGCGTCGAGCCGAATGGCCTCCCCACCCGCCACGCGGGTCTTCGGCGGGGCTGGACGGCCGGCAAGCGTAAGGTCACCCGACTCGATCCAGATCTTGAGGCGACTACGGGAGAACTCCTCGAACAGCGCCGCAGCCACCTGATCGAAGCGCTGGCCGGCCAGATGGTCGGGAATCAAGCTTTCACGCACGATGCGCTCGCCAGCGTCTATCTCAACGCCCTCCAGGGCCGGGAAACGTGCAACTTTTCGCTATACTTGCGGATCCAACATGGTATCGCCCACTGGATCGGGGCCATAGGAACGGAAGGAAACTCAGCGCGTGCGCATGTTGTATCGATCAACGATTCTCGCCCTCATCTCAGCCGCCGTGCTAGCCGGCTGCGCCGGCAACCGGCAGCGCGCGGTCTTCGAGCCGGGTGAAGGCCCCGAGGCCGTCTATGAGTACGGTGTCGCGGCCATGGCCGAGGGCAACTTCGTCGAGGCGCTGTTGTACTTCCAGGCACTTCAGGCGCGCTTTCCGTTCAGCAATGTCACTCGGCAGGCGCAGCTCGACATGATCTACGCATATTATCGGAACCGTGAGCGGGAAGCGGCCATTGACGCGGCTGAAGCCTTCGAGCGCGAGAATCCGACGCATCCGCGCGTCGATTATGCGCTGTACATGCGCGGCCTCGCGCATTTCGACGAAACGCCAGGCTGGATCGAACGCGTGTTCAACGTCGACCTGACCCAGCGCCCACCGCGCGAGTCGATGCAGGCATTCTCGGTATTTCAGGAGCTGCTACGGCGTTTTCCGCAGAGCGCCTACGCCCCGGACGCGCGTGAGCGCATGATCTTCCTCCGCAACCGCCTCGCAGCCTATGAGAATCACGTTGCCGAGTACTACATGGGGCGCCAAGCCTACGTGGCCGCCATTAACCGCGCGAAGTACGTCGTGGAACATTACCCGGGCGCGCCGGATACCGAACGCGCACTGGAAATCCTGGCCGAGTCGTACGAAACGCTGGGCATGATGGACCTCGCCGCCGATGCCCGTCGAGTCCTCAGCGAGACGCGCGGCGAGCTCGTCTCGGCTCAATAATCCGCCTCTCAATAGCCAGCCTCTTTCAATAGCCAGAGGTAATCGGATAGCGCCAGTCGCGCCCGAACGCGCGACTGGAGACGCGCACGCCCGGCGGGGCCTGACGGCGCTTGTACTCGTTGCGCTTGACCATCCCGAGAATGCGCCCGACCGTTGCGCGCTCGAACCCGAGCGCCTCGATCTGATCGACCGAGTAGTCCTGCTCGATGAACGCCTCGAGGATCGGATCGAGGATCTCGTAGGGCGGCAGCGAGTCACTGTCCTTCTGCTCGGCCCTGAGCTCGGCCGTCGGCTCTCGGGTAATTACCCGCTCCGGTATCGCCGGTGAGATGCCGTTGCGGTACTGGGCGAGCTCATAGACGAGTGATTTCGTACAGTCCTTGAGCGGCGCGAATCCACCGGCCATGTCGCCGTAAAGCGTCGCGTAGCCGACAGCCATCTCGCTCTTGTTGCCCGTCGTCAGGAGCATGTGCCCGAGCTTGTTCGACAGCGCCATGAGCAAGATGCCGCGACAACGGGCCTGAATGTTCTCTTCGGTCGCGTCGGGCTTGAGACCCTCGAAGACCTCACCGAGCACGCCGAGCGTCGCCTCGAATATGGGCTCGATGCTCAAGACGTCGTAGCTTACATTGAGCATCCCCGCCTGCTGCTTAGCGTCAGCGAGACTCATCTGCGATGTATAGCGGGACGGCATCATGACCGCGTGCACACGGTCGGCACCGAGCGCATCGACGGCGACGGCCAGCGTCAGCGCCGAATCGACGCCGCCCGACAGTCCCAGCACGACACTTTCGAAGCCATTCTTGTTGACGTAGTCACGCGTGCCCATGAGCAGTGCCGAGTAGACACTCTCGGTTGCCGACGGCACCGGCGAGACTTCCTGCGCAGGGATCGAGATCTTGCCATCTTGCGCCGCAAGCTCGACCACATAGAGCGCTTCGGTGAAAGCAGGCGCCCTGAATCGGACGGAACCTTCCGCGTCAATGACAACGGAACCGCCGTCGAACACGAGCTCGTCCTGACCACCGACCATATTGACGTAAACGATCGGCAACCCCGTCTCGGCAAGGCGCTGTGCCAGCAAAGCTTCACGATCCTGCTGCTTGGCGACGTGATACGGAGAGCCGTTGGAGGTAATGATGAGCTCGGCGCCAGCCGCCTTGGTGGCGGAACACGGCCCCGGCTCCCAGACGTCCTCACAAACCGTGAGACCCAGCTTGACGCCACCGAACTCGACCACGGTCGGCCCGCTGCCCGGCTCGAAATAGCGCATCTCGTCGAACACCGCATAGTTCGGTAACACGAGCTTGCGGTGACGAGCGAGCAATTCGCCGTTGTGAAGCAGGCCGAGCGCATTGTAGAGCGTCTCACCCTCGTACTCGGGATAGCCAACGCACACGCCGATGCCTTCAACGCCCGTACGCACGGCCTCTAGCGCAGCCTCGACACGCAGGCGCATGCCCCGATGCAGCAACAGGTCCTCGGGCGGGTAACCACTCAGCGTGAGCTCAGGAAAGATTACGAGATCGCAACCGAACTCATCCCGGGCGCGTCGAGCGGTTTCGAGCACTTTCTCGGTATTGGCGCTGATCGCACCAACATGTGTATCGATCTGCGCGAGACCGAGTTTCACCGGAGTACTACTCCTTAAGCGCTTCGGCCATTGCCGCGCCGAGCTCGGCCGGCGACCTCACGGTAATGGCACCGGCGCGCTCGAGCGCCGCGTATTTCTCCGCAGCGGTACCTTTACCGCCGGATATGATCGCCCCGGCATGACCCATGCGTTTACCCGGCGGCGCAGTGACGCCGGCGATGTAGGCGACGACGGGCTTGGACACATGCGCCTTTATGTATTCGGCGGCTGCCTCCTCGTCCGAGCCGCCAATCTCACCCACGAGGATGATCCCGCGCGTGTCGGGATCGGCCTCGAAGAGCTCGAGGCAATCGATGAAGTCCATGCCTCGAACGGGATCCCCGCCGATACCGACACACGTCGTCTGGCCGAGACCGTGGTTGGTCGTCTGAAAGACCGCCTCATACGTGAGCGTGCCCGAGCGCGAGACGATGCCGACGCTACCCGGCGCGTGGATGAAGCCCGGCATGATGCCGATCTTCGCGCCTTCGGGCGTAATAATGCCCGGGCAATTCGGGCCGATGAGCCTGCACGGCTCGGTCGCTAGCACCGCCTTGACGCGCACCATGTCGAGCACGGGCACACCTTCAGTGATGCAAACGATGAGCTCCAGCCCCGCATCGGCACCCTCGAGAATGGCATCGGCCGCGAACGGCGCCGGCACGTAGATCACGCTGACGGTCGCGCCCGTTGCATCGACAGCTTCTCGCACGGTGTCGAAAACCGGAAGCCCAAGGTGCTCCTGACCGCCGCGCCCAGGCGTAACACCACCGACGATCTGCGTGCCGTACTCGAGAGACTGCTCGGTGTGAAAGCTGCCCTGCTGGCCCGTGATGCCCTGACAGATGATCTTCGAGTCGGCGTCGACGAGGATACTCATGTGCGGTCCTCTTCGGCGAGCTCGATGACCTTGACGGCAGCGTCGGTCAGGTCGGTGGCGGCCGTAATGGCGAAACCGCTGCCGGCCAGAATCTCGCGTCCTCTTTCGACGTTTGTACCCTCCAGACGCACGACGACGGGCACGCTGACGCCGACTTCCTTGACCGCGCCGACGATGCCCTCGGCGATCAGGTCGCAGCGCACGATACCGCCGAAGATGTTGACGAGAATCGCCTCGACTTTCGGGTTCGCGAGAATGATCTTGAACGCCTCGGTGACCCGCTCGGCCGTCGCGCCGCCGCCGACGTCGAGGAAGTTGGCCGGCTCTGCCGCCGTGGAGCTTGATGAGGTCCATCGTCGCCATCGCAAGGCCCGCACCGTTGACCATGCAAGCAATGTTGCCGTCGAGCGAGACGTAGTTGAGATCGTGCGCGCGCGCTGCGCGTTCCTGCACGTCTTCCTGGGCCTCATCGCGCAGCGCCTCGAGGGCCTCTTGCCGAAACAAGGCGTTGTCCTCGACGTTGATCTTCGCATCGAGGGCGACGACGTGACCGTCCTTCGTAACGATCAGCGGATTGATCTCGACGAGGCTCGCATCGCAGCCGTCGAACAGCTTCACGAGCTTGCCGAGGATATCGGCGAGCTCGGCTTGCTGACTGCGGTCGAGCCCGAGGCCACGGGCGAGCCAGCGGCTTTGGTAAGCGGACAGGCCGATCGCCGGATGAATGGCCGTCGTGAAGATCTTCTCGGGCGTTTCCTCGGCAACGGCCTCGATGTCCATGCCCCCGGCAGCCGAGGCCATGATGACGACCCGTTCTTGGCCGCGGTCTACGAGCAGGCTCAAGTAGAGCTCGCGGTCTATCCCCGAGCCCGCCTCGACGTAGACGACGTCGATAGGCAGACCCTCTGCGCCACTTTGATGCGTCACGAGCTGTGTGCCGAGTAATGCCTCGGCGTGCTCGCGCACCTCTTCGACCGAGCGCGCGAGCCGCACGCCCCCAGCCTTGCCGCGGCCACCCGCGTGTACTTGCGCTTTGACGACCCAGAGATCCCCGCCGAGCGCCTCGGCGGCCGCGACGGCCTCTGCGGCCGTCGCGACAACGCGGCCCTGGGGCACGGGAATGCCGAACTCGGCAAACAATGCCTTGGATTGATACTCGTGGAGGTTCACAAGCCCGAGCGACCCTGAAAGATAAGCCGCGTATTGTGCGCGAAAGAGGTCGTCAAAGAAACCTGCCCCCAGGGGCCCGCCGGGCTGCCGGGAAATGAGACGCAGTTCCCCTCCGGCCTTTTTGAATCAGACATAATGCCGTGCAAGTCGCGCACAATGAACAGGACCCTCCCTCGTCATGAACGACCCCTCGTCGCTGCCAGCCCGTGGCCTGAAGCTCAGCAATGCGCCGCCGCGTTGGCTGTTTTTCGCGATCTTCACGATTTCCGGCTTCTCGGGCCTGATCTACGAGTCCATTTGGTCGCATTACCTGAAGCTGTTCCTCGGGCACGCGGCCTATGCGCAATCGCTGGTCTTGATGATCTTCATGGGCGGGCTGGCGCTGGGTTCCTGGCTCGCCGCGAAATACTCGCTCAAATGGCGATTGCCGATTCTTCTATACGCGGTCGTCGAGGGTGTCATCGGGCTCATTGCGTTGCTGTTCCATGACGTATTCGTCGGCGTATCCGACGCTTTCCATTTCTCGATTCTTCCCTCACTCAATGGCGCGGCGCTCGGCTCAGGCCTCAAGTGGACGGCCGCAGCAGCGTTGATCTTGCCGCAATCCGTGCTCCTCGGGATGACTTTCCCCCTCATGAGCTCCGGCATCATTCGCCGCTATCCCGACCACCCGGGCGGAAGCCTCGCGATGCTCTATTTCACGAACAGCATCGGCGCGGCCGCCGGTGTGCTCGCCAGTGGGTTCTGGCTCATCCGCGTAATTGGCCTACCCGGAGCGATCTTTACCGCGGGACTTTTGAACATCGCCCTCGCCCTAACGGTCTGGATTCTCGTCAAGGTGGACCCTGATCCGGCGCCCGACGCCATTCAGGCCCCGAAAGACACCGACACGTCCGATCGCGACGGCCTCGCGATCCTGTTCTTCATTGCCGCCGGCATCACGGGTGCCGCCTCTTTCATTTATGAGATTAGCTGGCTGCGCATGCTAAGCCTCGTGCTCGGCAGCACGACACACTCGTTCGAGCTCATGCTCAGCGCCTTCATATCAGGCTTGGCCTTTGGAGGACTGTGGATTAGACGACGCATCGACCGAATTCGCGATGCCGTGCGGTTCTCGGGCTGGGTGCAGGTACTCATGGGTGCCGCAGCGATCTCGACCGTGCCTCTATACATTCTGACCTTCGACTGGATGGCGGCGATCCTATCGGCGCTGGACAACAGCGATGAAGGTTACGTCTTGTTCACTGCGTTTAGCCACGTCATCGCGCTCCTCGTAATGCTTCCTACGACATTCCTCGCCGGAATGACGCTGCCGCTATTCACTCATGTGCTCATGCAGGGGCGGCAAGGCGAGCGCGCGATTGGACGCGTCTATGCATCCAATACGCTCGGAGCGATCACGGGTGTGCTGTTTGCCGTGCACGTCGGCCTACCCCTGCTCGGCCTCAAAGCACTGATCGGCTTCGGTGCGATGCTCGATGTCTTCCTCGGCTTGGTGCTTTTGCATAAAAGCCAAGCGCGAGAACAGGCCCGCGGAGCGCTCAGCCCAGTCGTACCCGGGCTCTTGGTCGGTTCCACGGCACTGATTGTCGTGCTCGTCGGCGTTGATCTCGATCCTAAGCGCCTGGTTTCGGGCGTCTATCGCTACGGTGAGGCGGAGCTCGACGATCAGACGACGGCCGTCTACTACCGTGACGGCAAGACCGCGACAATCAGTCTCGTCGCACGAACGAGTCTGTTGACGATCTCAACCAACGGTAAGCCCGACGCCGCCATCCAGATGGATCCGCAGGGGCAGAGTACAGCCGATGAGATCACGATGGTCATGGCCGCGGCGTTGCCTCTGACTTACAACAGCGATGCCCGGCAGATTGCGAACATTGGACTGGGATCCGGGCTCACGACGCACACGTTTCTCGCAGACCCGGACGTCGAGCGAGTGGACACCGTCGAAATCGAAACGGCCATGGTCGAGGCGGCCCATGGATTCGGAGAACGCGTCGACCGCGCATTTACCGATCCGCGTAGCGCGATTCACGTGGAAGACGCCAAAACGTTCTTCTCTCTGGAGAATCGGAGGTACGACATCATCGTCGCTGAGCCCTCGAACCCCTGGGTCAGTGGCGTCGCAAGCCTGTTTTCCGATGAGTTCTATCGGACGCTACAGAACTATTTAGCGCCCGACGGCATCTTCGTGCAGTGGCTGCAACTCTACGAGTTCAACGACCAGCTGGCGTTCTCGGTTCTCAAAGCGCTGTCGAGAAATTTTTCCGACTACGTCGTCTATAACACAGACAATACCAACGTCTTGATTGTCGCTAAGCCGACCGGTCAACTCGGCGAGCCTACGTTCGATCGAGTGCTCTCCGGCACCCTAGGCTCGGATCTGACGCGCGTCGGATTGAACGGCGCCGACGACTTTCTGGTGCGGCGAACGGGATCGAAAGCCATCATCGAGGGACTGCTCAGGCATTCTCCGGTACCGGCGAACTCCGACTATTTTCCGTATCTCGACCTGAACGCTGGAAGGGCGCGCTACAGGACCGAGATTGCGGGGCTCTTCTCCGGTTGGAGCACGGCCCCGCTCCCCGTCCTCGAGATGATCGACGGGAGCGAGCCGGAGTTCTCACGCGTGTCCGC
>JABAOE010005777.1_pt2 | contig 20017 bp, 21 predicted proteins | sample 7062141 | NCBI WGS metagenome assembly JABAOE01 (sample SAMN14538627, study PRJNA623070) | marine sediment metagenome | biome: marine biome [ENVO:00000428]; feature: marine pelagic biome [ENVO:01000023]; material: deep marine sediment [ENVO:00002113] | place: India: Gulf of Khambhat ... | reverse complement strand
TCAGCGCCGGCACCAAGAGCGGTGGGTACTGAGTCATGGGATGCGGTGCCCGATACCGGGTATGTCAGTTCGAACCGTAGGTCGGTCACGGGGGCGGGCCTGAGGCTCCCAGGGAATGGAGTCACAGCCCGCCCCCCGGCCGTAGGAGGAATGTGGTATCATAAAACCTGACGAGCTGGGATATCTTGTTACGGGAGTACCTGAAGAAGAGGTCTGCTGGTTGTATGAACGGGAGCAACACCGCAAGAGGCATGGTTGAAGAGGAAGCGGTACCCGAGATAAATTGTATGGGGGGCAGTGGTCGCGAAGGAGCGAGCGGAAAGATAGAAACGAGAGAAGGGAAGGTATGAATTTCAGAGTGAAAAATCTGCTGCTGTGGGTGGTCGTCGGTTTGTTTATGGTACTCCTCTTTAATCTGTTCTCCGTGCCGACGCGGGTGCCACAAGAAGAAGTCATTTTCAGTGACTTCATGACGAGGCTCGACAAAGGTGACGTGCTCAAAGTCGTCATCAAGGGCCATCACATCAGTGGAGTCTTGAAGGATAACACCCAGATCCGTACCTACTCGGCGGATGACCCTCAGATGGTGACCATGCTGCGGAAGAAGGGGGTCCAAATTGAGGTGAAACCGTCGGATGAAAGCCCATGGTATCTCACTTTCCTCTTCACGTGGGGCCCCTTCATCCTCTTTCTGGGACTCTGGTTGTTCTTCATGCGCCGGATGCAGATGGGTGGGAATGGTGCCATGTCGTTCGGGAAGAGCCGGGCCCGGATGCTGACCGAAGACCGAAAGAAAGTCACCTTTGCCGATGTTGCCGGCGTCGATGAGGCGAAAGAAGAAGTCCAGGAAATCATTGAGTTTCTGAGAGACCCCCGGAAGTTTCAAAAACTCGGCGGGCGAATTCCTAAAGGGGTGTTGGTGGTCGGTCCCCCGGGAACAGGGAAGACGTTATTGGCAAAGGCGATCGCCGGCGAAGCCGGTGTTCCCTTCTTCAGCATCAGCGGGTCCGATTTTGTAGAGATGTTTGTGGGCGTCGGAGCCTCGCGAGTGCGCGACTTGTTTGAGCAGGGGAAGAAACATGCCCCCTGCATTATCTTTATCGATGAGATCGATGCGGTTGGGCGTCTGCGCGGGGCGGGGCTCGGCGGCGGCCATGACGAGCGGGAACAGACTCTCAACCAGTTGCTGGTTCAAATGGACGGGTTCGACACGGCGGAGGGGATCATCCTCGTGGCAGCAACCAATAGGCCAGACGTCCTCGACCCGGCCTTGCTGCGGCCTGGACGCTTTGATCGCCAGGTGGTGGTTGATCGCCCCGATCTTCGCGGCCGGTCGGAGATTCTGAAGGTCCACACGAAGAAGGTACCCGTGGCGGCCAATGTCGAGCTCGAGACTATTGCTCGGGGCACCCCCGGCTTTTCGGGGGCCGACCTAGAGAATCTGGTCAACGAGGCAGCTCTGTGGGCAGCCCGCCAAGACAAGACGGAAGTGGACCGTGTGGACTTCGAGATGGCCAAAGACAAGATTCTGATGGGGGCCGAACGCAAGAGNNGGCGTACCATGAAGCGGGACATGCGTTAGTGGCAAAGCTGTTGCCGGGGACGGATCCGGTCCACAAGGTTACGATCATTCCCCGCGGGCGGGCGTTGGGCGTGACGATGCAGCTACCTGCGGAAGATCGGTATAGTTACTCCAAAGAGTTCTTGTACAACAGATTGGCGGTCATGATGGGGGGCCGAGTCGCGGAAGAGCTCGTGTTCAAACATGTCACGACTGGGGCGGGGAACGATCTGGAACAGGCGACAAATCTTGCCCGCAAGATGGTCTGTGAATGGGGGATGAGCGAGAAGTTAGGGCCTCTAACATTCGGGCAGAAAGAGGGGGCGGTATTCCTCGGGCGTGATTTTTCGGCTAAGCGGGATGTCAGCGAGCGCGTGGCGGTGGAGATTGACCTCGAGATTAAGCGGTTTGTCACAGAGAACTATGAGCGGGCCAAGCGCATGTTGACCGAACAGATCACCAGTTTGCGGGCCTTGGCTGAAGCACTCTTGGAGAAAGAAGTGCTGGATGCGTTAGACATCGACCAGATTCTGTATCAATCCTCCTCCTCCTCACCCTCGGTGCCAGCCTAGCGCATCCCGATCTCGAATGGGTGCTCTGTCCGGGCGAAACGGTACACATCGTGTGACATTGTGTGCCAAAACACCGAGTCCCGCGATCCACTCCAAGGGGGCAAAGTTCCCTCCAGTTTACACCTTTGCTGCCTGGCGACTTCCCATTTCCCTCTATGCGGACGCGTATTGAGCGGGAGGCGAGAACCGCGAGAGACGTAATCCATTCACCTGGGTGACGGGGTAGGGATCTCGCAAGCAACCGTCACAGCTTCCTGTGAGCAAGTGTGACAGCGTAGAGCAATCTGTGTGGAGCGTGGGAAGGACATATTCCTCATCGAGGAGAAGGAAGCAGCCGTCTAGAAAGAAGGATCATAAGGCGGCTCTGGAGTGCAGTGAAATCATCGAGGAGTTCGATTTTACTTTCGTGGAGCAGGTGTTCTATGGCCCGGGTACCTCGGCCGCCGACGGCAACGGCATATAGTGTTGAGAGAGATTCAAGTTCTTGGAGTAGGGGCCGCGCCGCCTTATCTGATCGAGTCTCTGTCAATGAGAGTAATACAAGATCCGGCTTGAGTCGCTCACAGAGGGCACGGAGATCTGAGCCGGGAAGATTGGGTCCCAGATAATACACCTGACAGCCGCGCGCTGAGGCTAGGTAGGCCGCAGCCTGTGCGCCAATCTCGTGCGATTCTCCCTCTGGGCACGCAACCACAATGCGAGGACCGTGCTCGTTAACAGGCAGTTGGTTCATGGCCGCAAATAACTTCTGCTGGGTGACCTTTGTGACATAGTGTTCGATGGCAGCGTTTACTCGTCCTTCATGCCACAGTTCACCGACGCGCTGTTGCAACGGCAGGAGGATGCGCTGGATGGCCTCATCAAATGGGATCACGGCTATCGCCCCGTTCAATTTTCGTTCGAACAATGTCTTGTCAAGAGGAGTGAGGTGAAAGACAAGCTCATCTAGCAGGTGGTTGTGCGGAGTGAGTTGTTCCTGTTTTGGAATTGAACTCGCCTGCATGCGTCGAAGCAGGGAGATGCGCCCTTCTACAGCGAGAGCTCCGATGGTCTGGCCTCGATCCAGTTCCTCTTTCAGGAAGCGCAGTATGGTCACATCCTCATCTGTATATTCCCGATAACGATTGGTACTTCGTACAGGCGTGACGAGCCCATAACGCCGCTCCCAGACCCTGATCACATCCCTCGACAGACCTGTCAGTTTTGCAACTCTATGAATTCTATGACAATTCATACCATTGCTTGATAATAGCCGAATGTCTAAAGTGTGTCAAATATTATTTTAACAACTATTGACAAAGAATATACGGTGAGTTATTCTATAGACAGACATTGGACATACAGTAAACAACTTTGTGGGAGGTCATCATGGCATCAGCAGGGACGGTAAAAACTCTAACATTATTGGAAGGTGCCAGGACGGATCAGCCAGAGACCTGCGAGGTCTATCTCCGGGGACCTCATGAGCTGGCCTGTTACAGGTGCGGTGGTCTGATGGTGGACGCGTATTGCATGGATCTTCGAAATAGCACTGGCGAGCTCGAATGTGTCGCAAAGCGCTGCGTCCAGTGTGGCGAGATCGTGGATCCGGTTATTTTGCGGAATCGGGGCCTCCAAAACAAATCAACGTCGGTGCGCCCTCAGGCGGCTTTAGGATTGCAGCAATACGGATGAACGACTAAGGTGTGGGGCGATAGGTTCGTATCTCATTCGTGTCCCTAAATACAAGGAGGGTAGTATGCGGAGTCAAACTATGGTTCGAGTCAACGACCGAGTTGTTTGTGCCCTTGGAATGGGCATAGCGTTCCTGATGGGATTCCTGGTGGGATCCGTCTCTCTGGCGGCAGCCGCAGATAAGCCGGGCAGCGAGAAGGATATGGTGCCGATCCCGAAGGGGGAGTTCACCATGGGAAGCAGAGACCATTCAGATGAGCCGATGCATCAGGTTGTGCTCGATGCGTATCTGATCGACAAGTACGAAACGTCCAACGCGCGGTACAAAGAATTCATGAAGGCAATAGGCCATGCGGCCCCTGCCTATTGGGACGATCCCCGACTGAACAAGCCAACTCAGCCCGTCGTTGGTGTGAGCTGGACTGACGCCAGTGCCTTCTGCAAGTGGGAAGGTAAGCGGCTGCCGACCGAAGCTGAATGGGAGCGCGCAGCCAAAGGTCCAAGAGGTGGCACCCACGGGGGCACCCATTATCCATGGGGCCATAAGCTTGATCCAAAGAAGGCCAACTATGGACAGAATATCGGTCGGACAACCGACGTTGATTCCTATCCGGAGGGTGCGAGCGGGTATGGCGTCTACAATATGGCCGGCAACGTGTTCGAATGGGTGGAGGACTGGTATGCCCCGAACTACTACAACGAGAGCCCCGCACTTAATCCGAGGGGCGCGCAGGAAGGCTATAACTTTGCCAACCAGGGCCCAGTAAAGGTGTTGCGTGGCGGGTCATGGCTCGCGCCGGAAACATCTCTCCATACGAGCCACAGATTTTGGAATCAACCGGACAACAACTCTTATGGAGTAGGGCTTGGCTTCCGTTGTGCCAAGTCTGCTTCTTCAGTAAGCCCGGAGGATTCGAGACAAGCAGGGCGCGATGCGTTTATTGAGGCACTGGTGGCAATGGGTGCCGAGAAAAATGCGGATGCGATGGCCGCCATTGAAAAGGCGTTGGCCGTAGATCCGGATAACAAGGAATACCAGGCCACGCGCGATCTGATTAAGAAGAGTATGAAACAGTAGTCATTCATGAAAAGGATTGGGCGTGCGGGACAGCAGGCTCGATCATCATGGGCAATGTGGGAAAGCAGCAAGAACTGACCATGGTGCAGAGATTGGAGTCCGGCAGGCTGCGCAGTTGAGAGGCAAGGGGGATCCTCGTAAGACAGGAGGCTCGTTTCCAGCGAATTGGTGCTCGTTGATAGGTACAAAGGAGGTTAGTTATGCGGAGTCAGGCGACAATGGTAAGGATCTTGGTGATCCTGTTATTCGCAGTGGGAACAGGGTTACCCGCCATCGCGGTTGGACAATCGGGGAATCAAGGAGACCTGGTGCTGATCCCCTCCGGAGAGTTCACCATGGGGGGATATGAACATGGAGACCAGATAAAGCATCAGGTCGTGCTTGATGCGTATCTGATCGACAAATTTGAAACGTCGAACGCGTTATACCAAGAATTCATGAAGGCCACCAGCCACCCAGCCCCCGCCTATTGGGACGACCCCAAACTGAACAAGCCAAATCAGCCCGTGGTCGGCGTGAACTGGATCGACGCAAATGCTTTTTGCAGGTGGAAGGGGAAGCGGTTGCCGACGGAAGCGGAATGGGAAAGGGCTGCGAAAGGGCCGGAAGGGGATAAACCGTACCCGTGGGGCCAGTCCATCGACCCCAAGAAAGCCAACTACGGTAGGACCGTAGGGCGAACCATGCCGGTCGATAGTTATCCCGGAGGCGTCAGCAAATTCGGTGTCTACAATATGGCCGGCAACGTGTTCGAGTGGGTTTCTGATTGGTACCAGCCGGACTATTACAAGCAGAGTCCTAAACACAATCCCCAGGGTCCGGAACAAGGATACAATTTTGCAAATCAGGGTCAAGTGCGGGTCCTGCGCGGCGGCTCTTGGCTGGCGCCAGCCAGCTCTCTGCGCACAAGTCACCGGTTTTGGAATCGCCCGGAGAATAACTCCTATGGGGTTGGGCTCGGCTTCCGTTGTGCCAAGTCCGCTCCCGTGAGCTCGGAGGATTCGAAACAAGCGGGGCGCGATGCATTCATTGCGGCACTGATCGCGATGGGTGCTGAGAAGAATGTCGAGGCTATGGCCGCCATTGAGAAGGCATTGGCGGCAGATCCTGGGAGCCAAGAATACTCCGCGACTCGCAAACTGATTGAAAAGAGTTTGAAGGAAAAAAAATAGTGTATCTCTCGGCTGAAGGAAACAGCATGCAACCACGAGAAAACAGAAGCCCGGCGAGGTCGGCGATGAAGAAGGCACTGGGAATCGGAGTTCTTATGCTGGCGGGGGAATTCCTAACATTGGCCCCGGCAGTCCATGCGGAGGAGCCTTTGCTTCCCTCCGACATGGTGTATATCGGGCAGGGGGAATCGGTGATGGGCCTCGACAAGGAACGGCCCGTCGAATCAGGAAAGAAGCCAAGCGCATACGACAAACGCATGAACCGGCCCTGGTCTGCCGAGGCATTTCATGACGAGAGTCCCGCGCACGCGGTGTTCTTAAACTCCTATCTTATTGATAAGTACGAAGTGTCGAACGAGAAGTACGGCCTCTTTATGACAGCACAAGGGTATCCAGCTCCTGCCTATTGGGATGATCCCCGTCTCAATCGTCCGGAGCAGCCTGTGGTCGGAGTCAATTGGTCCGATGCCAGGGCGTTTTGCGAGTTTCACGGCAAGCGGCTCCCGACGGAGGCGGAATGGGAGAAGGCGGCCCGAGGGCCGAAGGGCAATCTCTATCCATGGGGCAACGAGTTTGATCCGACAAAGGTCAATTTTGGCAAGCGTCACGACGCGACCATGCCGGTAGACTCGTATCCGGATGGAGTCAGCTACTATGGCCTACACAACATGGCTGGCAATGTCTTCGAGTGGGTCTCTGACTGGTATGACCCACGATACTACGGAACGGTGGAAGCGAGCCAAAATCCAAGAGGTCCGTCAAAACCCGTGTGGCTGGGGGGAACCGGGACCTATGTGGATCGACTGACAGTGGGGGACAAGCGGGTCATTCGCGGGGGATCATGGATTGCGGTGGAAGGGACGGTCAGAACAACACATCGATTCTGGAACGATCCGCTGAATAATAGTTACGGGGTTGGTTTNNTAGTTACGGGGTCGGTTTAGGCTTTCGCTGTGCTCAAGATGCTTCACGTGAACTTGACCAGCGAATCAAGGAGAGCACCATCGCAGCTCAAATCGCACTGGGGCGAGAACAATTTGTGGAGGCTCGACAGGCCGTAGCCCGGGGCTTGGCCCTTGATCCAAAGAATGTGGAACTCCTGCAGCTTCAAGGTGTAATCAACCGATCTGAAAAACGGCCGTGAGGAAACGCCGGGAAGCTCTGTAACGGTTTGATCGTGGTGGAGGAGACAAAATGAGAAAGGACAAGACGCTTCTTGGGGGGATTGCTCTCATCGCAATGTTCGGTGCCTCATCGTTGTTCGCGGGTCCCATGGATCAAGTCAACCATCCCCATAAGGATATGGCCCAGCTGGTCCATGAAGCCGAGCATGACGTGGACCAGGCATGGGAAGTCTACCACCGGGCAGCGCTGGGTGGAACAGTGGCTTCTCCTGCCCTACAGGCAGAAATCGAGGATCATCTCCACGAAGCCAGAACACTTGTTACTCAAGCACGAGAGGCGGCTGAACAGGGTGACAGAGAACTGTTGGAACACCTGGTTGGCCATGTCCGAACGCATACGGTCCAAGCCATCGAAGGAAGTCAGGAGCGGAAGAAATGACTAAGAGTATTCTCAGAAAGACCAGTCGCTCAAATTGGATGATGGTGAGTGTCATCGTAGCCCTTGCGATCGCGCACTCGGCGCTCGAAGGGGCGTCGCTGAACTCGCAAGAGGTGGATCAGGTGCGCATGGTCACGATTCCGGCAGGAGAATTCTTGATGGGAAATCCAGAGGGAAAAGGGAGAGCCGATGAGAGGCCGCAGCGATCTGTCTATCTTGATGAGTTCTTGATCGATCAAGTCGAAGTGACGAATGAACGGTACATGGAGTTTGTCAAGGCAACCGGGCATCGGAGCCCACCGAATCCCTACGGTACAGGTTCGCTCTCCTCGGTCAAGGGTATTGAGCACCTCCCAGTGGTGCAGACGACGTGGTATGACGCCAAGGCCTATTGTAGTTGGGCCAAGAAGCGGCTCCCGACGGAAGCAGAATGGGAGAAGGCCGCTCGCGGGACCGATGGTCGTCGCTTCCCTTGGGGCAATGATGCAGCAACGGAGCGGCGGGCCAACTTTGACCGCGAATGGCAGGAGGAGAAAACCTTGCACCCAGTCGGGTCTTTGCCTGGTGGAGATTCTCCTTACGGGGTGAAGGACATGGCTGGTAATGCCAGGGAGTGGGTCTCCGACTGGTACGCCCCCGATTATTACAGCTCTGCGCCTGGTCGGAATCCAAAGGGCCCTGAGAAGAAGGGAGTAGTCCGATCGATTCGTGGGGGATCGTGGCACAGCCCTGTAGCGGACATCACAACATCGGCACGGGGGCGGGGCGGGTTTGCCCTGCAAACACATGGGACGGGCTTTCGCTGTGTCCGAGAGGGCAAGGGGGAGATCCAACAGAAGTAGCGGGCGAGATATTGAAGGATTGAATGAAAGGTGTTGGGGTCATAAGGCCGGTCTATCTTGCCCAACAGGGAAATGCCGCGACTCCGCACGGCACTTCATGTTGAGGCAAACAGGTCCCCCCGCGGTGAGTATGGGGGGACCTGTCCCCTCAGTGGGAGTAGATGAGAAGGTCGTTAACGTATTGAGGGTCGTTGGCAAGTAGCTGGAGGAAGATCGCGGATGAACATCGTCGTGTCTGGCGGTACAGGGTTCATTGGGAAGCCCTTGTGCGTGTCGTTGATTCAACAGGGACATCGAGTCACCGTACTCACCAGAAGGAGAGCATCAGCAACGTTATCGCCCTCCGTGCCGGTCGTGGTCGAGTGGAATGGCCAAGAGACGGGATCCTGGGAGCAGTGTCTTGAGGGAGCCGATGTCGTTATCAACCTCGCAGGTGCCCCGGTTGCCGGGGGGCGCTGGACCCAGAAAAGGAAACAGCTGCTTGTAGAAAGCCGTGTGAACGCCACGCACCTGTTGGCACGGGCTGTCTCACGGCTACCCAACGGGCCGACTACATTCATTAGCGCGTCGGGTATCGGCTACTACGGAACTAGCGAAGACAGAGTGATGCACGAGGGAGCTGGCCCGGGCTCTGATTTCTTCGCCGATCTTTGTCGGTCTTGGGAAGAGGCTGCCTTCTCAGCTGCGTCTGCACGTGTGCGGGTTGTTTGCCTGCGGATTGGGATGGTCCTTGAGAAGGATGGAGGGGCACTCGCAAAGATGGTTCCACCGTTCCACGCGTATGTGGGAGGGCCGATTATGCCAGGGACTCAGTGGGTATCCTGGATTCATCGGACCGATCTCATCGGCCTGATCGACTGGGTGCTAACGCATGAACACGTCGGAGGCCCTATCAATGCGGTTGCCCCAGGGGCGGTTACCATGAAGGAATTCTGCAAGACACTGGGAAAGGTATTGCATCGGCCGTCCTGGTTGCCGGTACCAGGACTGGCACTGCGACTGGCGTTTGGGGAACTGGCCTCATTTATGACCACAGGCCAACACGTCGTCCCAAAGGTGGCTCTGGAGAGTGGGTATCAATTCCAGTATTCCCAACTGGACTTCGCGCTTCGAGCAATTCTCGCAAGTGGAGTAGAACCACGATAGTGCACGAGGAGGTGAACACATGAAACGCATGAGCATCCATATCGCATCATTCTTGGTCTTGGGTTTCGTAGCAGCCGGTGCAGTCTGGGCGACTGACCAGACCACGGGCCAAACGCCATATAAACATGGAAAGGGGACAGAGCTCCCAAGGGGTGTGATAGGCGTCTCGCTTCACGTCGGGGCCGAGCGGATCGGCGATCCGGCGGTGCTGTACATCGGGATGGTGCATCCGGAAGGGCCTGCTCAAAAAGCCGGCGTGCGGCACGGAGATGAAGTGGTGACTGTGGATAGCACTGCCGTCAAGGGTAAGAGCTACCAGCAGGTGATCAACATGATCCGGGGAGAAGCGGGAACCCCCGTGAAGTTGGGAGTTAAGAGCGATACCGGGACTCGCGAACTTTCTATTATACGTGTGGCCAGCGACCAACTCCGGAAAGGGCCTGCAGAACCTCATGGGGAGGAGCCGCGATAGGTCTTGACCGAGGGTCAGACGCAAGCCGGTAAAGGTTGTAAGTTCTGGGCGGATGCTGTTTGGTCGTGAGGGGCACGGAGGGTCTTTGTCNNCTTTGTCATGCCGTGCCCGTCCTAGGGTTTGAAACGGGAAACGGATGGGTACCGACAAGACAGCCGCTAGGCCAAATGTTTCGGAAGAAAGATATCCATGCGCGGAATCGTATGGTTGAGACGTGATCTCAGACTGGCCGATCAGCCTGCGTTGACGGCAGCCTGCGAAGCATGCGACGAAGTCATCCCGCTCTTTGTGTTTGACGCTCCGCTGCTAAAGTCGAAGATCTTTGGTTCTGCTTGCGTCAACTTTTTGCTCGGCTCACTGCAAGAATTGGCGACATCGCTCGCCGCGCGCGGGAGATGCACCTTCAGTGGCGTTATGGCCAATCGATCGAAGAAGTCGTTCGAGCTGTCCGAGAATGGAAGGCCGATGTCGTCTATTGGAATCGGGACTATGAACCATGGGCAGTGAAGCGAGACCGCATAGTGCTGCGGCGACTATCGCAGATGGGGGTGATGGTGCAGACTTTCAAGGATCATGTCGTGTTCGAAGCGGACGAAATTCGAGGGAGCGCTGGCCGCCCGCTTCAACGGTTCAGCGCGTATCGAGCCCGATGGTGGGCCGCGTGGCAGGTGACGAAACCGGTGGCTCTGCCGGTGGCCAAGGCACGACCCGTCTCGAAAACATTGGCACTCCCAACGACACGTCCGCTCCCCTCCGCGGTCGACTTAGGCTATGACCCTGTGAGCCCCTGGATTGAGCCGGGGGAACGGAGCGCCCAGAAGAGGCTAAAATGGTTCGTCCGCGGCCCACTTCACACCTATAGGCAAGGACGGAATGACCTGGCTCTTGATGGGAGTTCACGACTCTCTCCGCACTTTCGGTTTGGGACCCTCTCTCCGCGCATCGCGATTCTGGCTGCTATGCGAGCTCTAGAGAAAGGCCAGCGCGTTTCCCGGTCTGATGTGCAGACCTGGATCGATGAACTGGTCTGGCGCGAGTTCTTTCAGCAGATCCTTATGGCATTCCCCCATGTGGCCAACGGGCCATTCCGTGCGATTCCGATTCCCTCCCCACGCCCACCAGGACAGGAGCGAGAGCGTCTGTTCACAGCGTGGTGCAGGGGACAGACCGGCTATCCGATTGTCGATGCCGGCATGCGCCAACTTAACAAGACTGGATGGATGCATAACCGTGTCCGGATGATCGTCGCCTCGTTTCTGATCAAGGATTTGCGCATCGACTGGCAAAGCGGGGAGCGGTATTTCATGAACCATCTATTAGATGGTGATGTTGCGGCGAACAACGGGAACTGGCAATGGTGTGCGTCGACCGGGACGGATGCCATGCCCGGCTATCGCATCTTCAATCCAACCCTACAGGGGAGAAAATTTGATCACGAAGGAGTGTATATCCGAACGTATATACCCGAGTTAAAAAAGGTGTCGACACGGTGGATTCACGAACCATATCTGATGCCTCTTGCAGAACAGGAGCAAGGTGGGTGTCGGATCGGAATCGACTACCCTGTACCGGTCGTGAACCATCGGGTAGCGTGCCGGGACTATTTGGAACGTGGCCAGCGGCAGGTAGCAACATGAGAGAGGCGCCACTCCGCCTTGGAATCAGCCGCTGTCTTCTCGGAGACGAAGTGCGGTTTGACGGGGGGCATAAGCGGGATAGGTTCCTGACCGATACGTTTGGACGGTACGTCCAGTGGGTCTCTGTCTGTCCGGAAGTCGAAGCGGGTCTAGGGACACCTCGAGAAGCGATGCGGCTGGTCGGGCAGCCGCAGCATCCTCAGCTGGTGACCATCAAAAGCAGAGTGGACCACACCACGACACTGAAGCGGACGGGCGCACACCGCATTGGAGAACTGAAGCAACTGGATCTCTCTGGATATGTGTTCAAGAAAGACTCACCGACCTGCGGGATCGAGCGCGTTCGTATTTACAATGAGCACGGCATGCCCAGCCGGAACGGAGTCGGTCTGTTCGCCCGGGCCTTCATCGAAGAGTTCCCGCTCATTCCCGTCGAGGACGAAGGACGGCTCTGCGATCCAGGCCTCAGAGAGAATTTCATTGAACGCGTGTTTTGTTACCGACGCTATCAGGATCTGCTGACCAGTGGCGTGACCAAGCGCGCAGTTGTGGCGTTCCACACCAGGCATAAGTTACTGCTGATGGCCCATAGCCCACGCCATGTTCAGGTGTTGGGCAGGTTGGTGGGTCGAATGGCACGAGTTCGTCCGACGGAGCTAGCCCTCCAGTATGGGGAGCTCTTCATGGAGGCGCTGGCGGTGAAAGCGACCGTACGCAAACACGTGAATGTGTTGCAGCATATCCTCGGCTATTTCAAGGCGCGATTGGGACCTCAAGAGAAAACGGAACTGTTAGAGGTGATATGTGACTATCACCGAGGGCTTACCCCCTTGATCGTTCCTCTCACGTTGATCAAGCACTACGTGCTTGTTTTCGACATCGGATACATTCGTGATCAGGTCTATCTCAACGCGCATCCGAAAGAACTCATGCTACGCAATCATGTGTAGGTTCGAACCGTAGGCCGGAAAGGAGAAGAAAAATGGCGAAGGTAGTGAAAGGTGTGATCCTCGTCGGGCACGGCGGTATTCCGAAGGGGTGTCCCCAGGAATTGGTCACCAAGCTGAAACGGTTGGAGAGCCAAAGGCGGGCCCAGAAACTACCCCCGTCGGCTGAGGAGATCGAATTGGATGCCACAATTCGCCGGTGGCCGAGGACGGCAGAGACAGACCCCTATCAATCGGGTCTTGAGGCGGTAGCTGCTCGCCTGCGATCTCAGCTCGATAATGCCTTGTTTGGGATTGCCTTTAACGAGTTCTGCGCGCCGACCTTGGAAGAGGCCGTGAAGGACCTCATCGACAAGGGAGCGACCCAGATTACGGTCACAACGACCATGTTTACACCGGGAGGGTCCCATTCGGAGATCGAGATTCCCGAAATACTCGATCAACTCCGGCCGCGGTATCCCGATGTCGATCTCCGCTATGCCTGGCCATTCGACCTGGAACTCGTGGCGAACACGCTGGTGGAGCAAGTGAAACGCTTTTCCTCATAACCGCGAAGGAGATTGTGGTGTCTGTAACTGCCGGAGTAGTGCCCACAAGTCACAACGCGAGTGTAAGGCCTTTTGTTTCCGGGGGCAATCGTCAGTCGTGCCAGGGTCGTTATTTCGGGTGTGTACCGTATCCTTCTCCTCCGATGAGAAGATCATAGGGAGCGAAGTCGTCACTTAGCTTGATTCCTGCCGGCCATGGCTCCCTCCGACGAGTGTCCAACAGCGTGATTGTTTCCATCGGTAATCGGCGATCCATTGCCATTTTTTTCACTTTCGTAACAAGGTTGTCTACGGAACTTGTTTCGATCGGATGGCCCGCAAAGAAGATGAGATTCTTGGCTTGGGTCATTCCTGTCTTCCAAGGGCCTTCGACGGCAAAGGTTATAACAACGGGGAAAGCTCCTTTCATAGTTTGTACGACTGCCGCGGCTCGAGCGCGGTCTCCTTCCCTGCCGGACGACGCGAGGTTAACTGCCACGACCCCGTCAGGATTCAAATGCCTGCGCATCAGCGAAAAAAACTCCACGGTCGTCAGATGAAAAGGGATCATATCTCGCGCGAACGCATCGACCCACATGACATCGTAGGTGCGATCTGTCCCATTGAGGAAGGCGCGGCCGTCTCGTACTGACACATGGTGGTTGGCCGGGGGGTGATAGTCGAAATATTCCTCTGCCATGCGCACTACAACTGGGTCGAACTCGACTATATCGAGCTCAAGTGCAGGCCAGTGTAGCGCCAACCATTTCGCTAATGACCCTCCACCGTGGCCGAGGATGAGTCCACGCTTCGGCTCAGATGCCAGGGCTAGCGAGGATACCATCATCTGGCTGTAGGGAAGAAAGAGCGAAACGGGATCCGCCTTCCACATTGTGGCATGAAACGTTCGGTCCAATATAAGGTACCGAAACAGCTGATCGTCACGAATCCTCACTTGCTGATACGGGCTGTCTTCCTGGTGTATCGGCTCATTCAATCGCTGAATCGGATGTTGAGCTAATACCCCCAGGGCTACGGACAACGCGAGAGCAACGAACAGGGCTGGGGGACGGGCAGGTGTGCCTTTCAATAGCCACAAGAGGCCAAGTCCAACTTGTATGCCGGCGAGCCAAGCGACCAGAGACTGACTACCGAGCCATGATAGGAGAAAGAACGCGGTTCCCCAAGTTCCGATTAAGCTGCCGACGGTTGACAATGCAATCATACGCCCGGAATGGCGGCCCAGATGCTCCATGTCTGCCACCGCGAGGCGCACCATCGCTGGGAGAACGCCGCTTAATCCGAACGCAGGTGGTGCGAGGAGGACCGTGGCAGCGAGACACGGCCCCCATCTAGGATCTTGCACGAACTTCTCGATTTCAAACAGAACAGGCTGGCTTCCCCAGGCGATAAGGAAGGTCCAGCTGCCGGAAAAGAGTAAAAGACCGGCCAACGCCGCTCCGCCGGTATAGCGATCAGAAATCCACCCGCCAAACGCATATCCGCTGCTCATTGCCGCCAAGATCACCCCAATCNNCCAATCAACGCGCCCCAGACGTACAACGAATTACCGAATACAGGCGCCAGCAGGCGGCTGCCGAGAATTTCAAGCGCCATCACCACGCCGCCAGTTAGCAGCGCGGTTGTGAGGAGGAACCCACGAGAGATTCGTGTGGAATCACGAGTCATTGACTGAACGAAAGGAGGGGTTGCTTCATTGAGCGGGCACAAGTGGCGAACATATCGGATATCCTCTTGCTATTTACAGGATCTAAGGGAAGGGCATTGAATTGTACTCAAGGCATTTTCCTGGAGTCAACGAAGCAGCTAGGGACCACACCCGTCAGGAAACTTCTCCGCAATTCATTGCTCCAGCTTCGCGTGATTGCTATACTTCGTCCTGATTTAGACGAGCGGAGGAGAGCTCACTTGCATATCAGCGTTATTGGGACAGGGTATGTTGGACTTGTCACGGGGGCTTGCTTTGCTGAATTCGGTGTGAATGTCACCTGCATGGACAGCGACTCCAGGAGGATCGAAAGATTGGAAAAAGGCGAGGTCCCGTTTTATGAGCCGGGGATTAAGGAGTTAGTTGTAAAAGGGTTACGAGAGAACCGACTTACTTTCACAACCGATATTGCGAAGGCTGTCGATCAAGCGTTGGTGATTTTCATTGCCGTGGGGACCCCACCGCGTGGAGATGGGTCTGCCGATCTTTCGTATGTCGAAGAAGTCGGCCGGGGAATAGCTCGCAATATGAAAGGATACAAAGTTATCGTGACCAAATCCACGGTTCCTGTTGGAACCGGCGAAACGCTGCGAACCGTTATTAAGGAACATCAANNTTTGACATCGTCGCGAACCCAGAATTCTTGCGCGAGGGGGCGGCCATCGAGGACTTCTTGCGGCCTAATCGTGTCGTTCTCGGCGCAGACAGCGAACAAGCCGTGGCGATCATGAAAGATCTCTATCGCCCATTATATCTCATCGAGACTCCCTTCGTGGTCACAGACATTCCGACCGCCGAGCTCATTAAGTACGCATCGAACGCATTCCTCGCTACAAAAATTTCCTTTATCAATGAAATGGCGAATCTGTGCGAACAGGTTGGGGCGAATGTCCAGATGGTGGCAAAGGGGATGGGGCTAGACAACCGAATCGGGTCGAAGTTTCTTCACGCTGGACCGGGATTCGGGGGCTCATGTTTTCCGAAAGACTTGGCAGCCCTTACTTTCATGGGAGAGAAGGTGCGTTCTCCCATGAAAATTGCTCAAGCTGCCTCGGAGGTCAACTCCCAACAACGCATGCGGATGATTGGGAAGATTCGTGGTGCTCTTGGTTCGCTGCGAGGGAAGACGTTGGCCATGCTTGGACTGTCGTTCAAACCCAACACGAACGACATCAGGGACGCACCAGCCTTATCGATTGCCCAGGCCTTGATTGATGAAGGTGCCGCGCTTCGCGTCTTTGATCCCGTGGCGCTCGAAGATTCATGCCGAACGATATCGGGGCTTATTCCGTGCCGCGATGCCTACGATGCAGCCGAAGGCGCTGAAGCACTGGTGATTGTGACGGAGTGGAATCAATTCCGCAATCTTGACTTTGGAAGACTCAAAACTCTCCTGAGGAGGCCCATTCTGGTCGACCTACGCAACATCTATGATCCGCAGCAGATGGTCCGACAGGGATTCCTTCACGTCTCCGTAGGCAGGCACAACAAGGGGCCCCGACCATCCTGACCCCATTCTAAAATCGCGTTAGGTCAGCCGTGGCAACTTGGCTCTGGCGTCATCCTTCGTCTTCGGTTTGTATCCCATCCGGTCTAAGACTTTCATGATCTTGGTTTTTAGACGATCGTCAGCGTCGGTTAAGGCTGTGGCCAGAGGCTCGACAGCCGGTTTGCCGATCTTGCGGAGAATTTCTGTTGCGGATTGACGGAGTTCATCTTCTTCGGATACTAGCAGCGGAATCAAAGAAGGGACCGTAGCCCTACCGAGTTTAATCAGGGAATCGTAGGCTCGTTGCCGCACATCGCCGACCTCGTCTGTCAATGCTTCTACCAAGGGAACAACCGCCCGGTCATCTTTAAGTTCGCCCAGTACTTCGGCTGCATACTTGCGATTCAGCCAATGCGTATCATGAAGGTCTACCAACATGGCGTCGGCTCTTGCGGCGTTCGGGTCTTTGGCTCGAATCCGGAAGTTCTTGGCGACACGCCTTCCTCCTTCTTCGACGATGCGGATTGTCGCGCCATCTCCGACCTTGAGCTGTTTGAACTCCTCGATCGCTTCTTCGGCCACGTCGAGTACCACGGTCTTACCATCGTAAGCTAGGAGTTCAACTTCAAGCTGTCTAACCTCCGGGTGCAGTGCCACCACGCGCTCGGTCACCAAATTGAACCCGTCCTTTCTCTCTCCGCCCGGAGGACCGATGTGAATCAACTTCACGGGAGCTTCATCAGCCATGAAATGTTCCTTTATTCAAAGGTGAATCAATGTTGTGCCTGTGGCTTCCATCCGAGACTGGCCAGTACGGCCTCGACAGTTTCTTGAACCATGGTATTCTCATCTTCCAGTAGCGGGAGCAGGGGCTGAATAGCCTCTTTTGCATGGAGGCGGGCGAGCGATTCTGCGGCATTGCGCCGCACTAGCCAGTCCTCATCCCTCAACGACTCGATCAACGGGGGAACCCCCCGTTGATCACCGATTCTTCCTAAGGCATCCGCCGCGTGGCGGCGCACCATCCAATTGGTGCCCAAGAGTCCATCGATCAGTGCCTCAACTGCCCGGACATCGCCGACTTTCTTGAGCACGCGGGCGGCGTCTTCCCGCAAGGTGCTGTCGGCGAGGGCTTCGATCAATCCTGGAACCGCGCGCGAGTCCCCGATCCGCTCCAGTGCCCAAACAGCTGCTGTCCGTACGGCCCCGTCTTGGTCCTTAAGCGCTTCAACTAATGGGTCGACAGCGCGGGGCTCCCTCAGTTGACCGAGAGCAGAGGCTGCCTGCTCTCGAACCGCCCACTCATCATCTTGCAAAGCCTCCATCAGCGGCCCCACAATTGACGGCCCGATCCGAACTGCTGCACTCGTGGCGGCCTCCCGGATCACCGCATCTTCATCGGCCATCAAGTCAATCAAACGCGGAACCACATTGGCGCCGGTCTGCCCAAGGCATGCAATGGCATGATCGCGCAATGCTTCGTTCTCGTCACGCAAGGCGGATATGAGTTGACCGATACGGTCGGGCTCCATCTCATCAGTCACTTTTGGTAACTCCGTCTTGAACATCGACATTCAGGCTAGCGAGGGCTTCAAGTTTGTCCGCGATCAAGCTCGCGTTGTAGGCTACCAGTCCATCGCGGTCCGTCCTGAGCCGATCAAAGAGGTCTTTGTGTGGGCGCAAGGCTTCCACGTCCTTGACTTTCGCCAGTGCCTCCATCGCATATACACGAAGCGGCCTGATAGGGATCGCCTCAAGATAGAGCTGGGTCGGGCGAGCATCGCCGATCAATCCTAACGCTTTGATAGCCAGCTCCTTGACACCCGTATCTTTGTCTCGTTGCAATCGTTTCATCAAAGGCTCCACTGCGCGCACGTCGCCGATTTTGCCCAGGAGGTCTGCAGCTGCTTCGCGAACCAACCAATCGTCATCTTCAAGATATTCGATCAGGATTTCCACGCTGGGCCGCCCGATGCCTAGGAGGTCGATGACAGTCGTCATCCTGGCTTCTTCTCGCTCGCTCGCTCCCTCGACCACCCGCAGGGCCTCGAACGTCGAGTCGATGCGCTCGCGAATCGCACTCAGTTTCTTTAACGTCCCGACCGCGATGTCACGAATTGCTGGCCAGCTCATGGCCTCAATCAACGCATCAACCGACCGCGGATCCAAAAGCTGATCGAGCAGTTCCGCGGCGGTCACCTGCGTGACCGGATCGCGATGCTTCAACATCTCCCGGAGTGGAATCACGGCGATTGGAATGGCTCCGATCAAATTTGTCACGAGTTGTTTGAATTCCTCCTCCCGGCTGGTGGGAAGCAACGCGACCAAAGCTGCGGCAGTCTCTGCATCGAGTATCCCTGCCATCTGCTCCAAGGCTGTCGCGCCGGCTTGGCGCATGGCTGGGTCTTTCTGTTCGAGGAGCCCAACAAGCGCCAGTCCTGCCTGTGGATCCTTGATGCGAGCCAACATCGCTGCCGCTTCTGTCTTCAAGTCGGGTGTTCCAGAACGAAGCACCGCAGTCAACGCTTGTACCGCACGGGGGCCGCCAGCCACGCAGGCTGCGGTTGCACGCATCCGGCGCCAATCTTCTTCGTGGACCAGTTCAGAAACCAGTGTTTCGATCGGTTCTTTCGGCATCTTTGGGAAATTATTTCATTGAACAATCGTGGTGATCAGTCTGTTCTTTGATCTTTACCAAAGCAGAACGGCCCCCTATATTCTGTTAGGCCTCCATCCGGCGATCGCCAATGTGTCCTTGATATGGAACCGCAAATTGTCATCGTTTGATCTAGCCAATAAGGGAAGTAGCAAGGGGATTACCTTTGATCCGAAGCGAGCCAGTGCGGCAGCAGCCTCAGCTCTCGTGAAGGTAGATTCTAGTGCCGCCACAAGCACAGGGAGTGCCGACTCATCACCGATCGCGCCTAATGCTCGCACCGCGGTGGCCCGAGTGAGAATCTCCTCGTCTCGATGATCTCTACACCCTGCGATCGCTTGAGTTGCCTTTACCGGATTGAGCATGGTCACAACGTCAATGAGAACGGGTACCGCCCGGCGATCTCCTATTCGTCCGAGGGCCTCGATGGCCACAGTACGGAGGGCCGGTTCGTTGATCACGGTGATCAAAGGTTCGATGGCCTGTGGATCTCCGATGGCTCCTAAGGCGCGGACGGCATCCTCGCGAACAGTAGAATCCGGATCATTGCGCATGATGGAAAGCAGCGGCTCCACCGCTGGTTGCGACCTCATCTTTCCCAATAATTCCACGGCGTGCAGCCGAACCTGCCAATCGTGGTGTGTTAACGCTTTTATCAACACAGGGATCGCAGCTTCGCCTATAGACATCAATGCTGCGGCGCCCTCCTCGCGCACCGCGCTCACTTGATCTTGTAATAGCGGGATCAGGGGCTGGATCGATCGGGGATCTTGAATGCGTCCCAATGCCATCGCGGCATGCAGGCGGACGATCCAATCTGAACTGCGCAAGGCTCGAATAAGCGGATCGATCACGCGTATGTCCGCGATGGGAGCCAACGCTGCGGCTGCGGCTTCTTGCACCGACAGATCAGGAGCTCCTAGGCACGCTCCTAGCTCAAGTACCGAGGGCT
>JABAOE010000921.1_pt3 | contig 20057 bp, 28 predicted proteins | sample 7062141 | NCBI WGS metagenome assembly JABAOE01 (sample SAMN14538627, study PRJNA623070) | marine sediment metagenome | biome: marine biome [ENVO:00000428]; feature: marine pelagic biome [ENVO:01000023]; material: deep marine sediment [ENVO:00002113] | place: India: Gulf of Khambhat ... | reverse complement strand
TGCGCTCTATCCTACTGAGCTACGGGGACACATATCCGATCGGGATTCCTACTATAACTAAATACTAAATAAGAGTCTATAGTTTAATACTGATCAAGATTTATTAATAATTTTTTTGATCTTAACTTTTAACTCACCTTCAATATTTTTATTAAAATATTCATTCACAGCATCTCTGACAATTTCAGAGATACTTTTTCGAAGTGTCCATTTGGCTTCATCGAGAGCTTCTGCAAGTTCCTCGGAAACTCTTATATTTATAACCTTATCTAGTGATTTCCCACCCTTTAAGTTTTTTGAAGACATAATAAAAAAATTAAAATAAAGTATTGTAATACAGTAATATTATAATATAATAATATTGTATTGCAACTCCTATGAAGGAAGGGGAATGAAATGAATAATGCAATAAGCAGTAAAGAATGGGAAGATTTAGCTAATGAAGTTTATGAACTTCAGGATATGCTTTGGCATAGTGCTAATATGCTCTCAGAATATGATTTAATGGTTGACAGGGAAAATTATATTACCGAAGACCAGAAGATCAGATACAAGAAGGAATGCTTTGATTTTCATTTAGCGGACGGATGGGGAAGGTTAATGAAAATCAGGGATACACTTGCCAAACTTGGTATGCCTAAGGATATCAAGGAAACAAAGAAAATGGCCACTGGTTAATTTATTTCTATCTGAAATAAGTTAGACCAGTATTTACCCGTGATGTAAAAAGTGTTATTTTCCGGATTGTAGGCAATACCATTTAACACATCAACTTTATGATGTGAGGGGAGTTTGCTGCGAAGATCGGCAAGATCTATCCATTTCTCAACAATCCCTGTGACGGGATTTATAGCCACAATTTTGTCTGATCGCCATATATTTGCATAAACTTTTCCATTTATATATTCAAGTTCATTTAAGTTTCTGACAGCTTTACCCTCTTTATCCGATACATTTAAGATTTTTAGAATTTTAAAATTCTCAGGATCCATGAAATATAGTTTCGAACTTCCGTCACTGTAAATTAATTCCTTTTTATTATTGGTAAGTCCCCATCCCTGAGTTCTGTAATTAAAAGAACCGATCATATCAAAGGTGTCTTTATTATAAATAAAGCCGGTTCTTGATTGCCATGTTAATTGAAAAATCCTGTTATTTAAAATAGTAATTCCCTCTCCGAAATAATTACTGGAAAGAGTTTTCAATTTTAAAATTTTAGCGGTTTTGATATCTACTTTTCTTATAGAAGATCTTCCGTATAGTCCGGTACTCTCGTAGAGGTATCCATCATTAAACTCAAGCCCCTGGGTAAAAGCGGTTTTATCATGGGGGAAAATATTGATTATTTTATATGAGTTACCAACTTTTGCTGTTTTATAGCTGGAATAACCTGAAAAAGCGAATATAAAAACAGCGATCACACCGATGATCAGATAAACACTGTTAAATTTTCTAGTTTTTAAATTCATTTTGTATTAATCATAAGTAAAAAATACAAGAATTAAAATAATTTTGACATAGAAGATAAATTTTGTATATTATGTCATAAATTTAGGCGTGTCTAAAAATATATTTAGAAAAGGAAAATTGTAATGAAGCTGATTTTAACAGTAGTTTTATTTATGGGTGTAGTTCTTTGTACACAGGATTTATATGCTGTAGGTGGTATATCAAATACTAAAGTAGTTGTGCCCAGCACCGATACTGTACCGCTGGATACATATGAGATAGAACCATTTTTATCGCTTCAGGTTTTTGATGATGAAGATGACACAAAGTTTTTTGACTCGGGATTAAGATTCACCAGGGGATTTTTAAATAATCTGGAAGCAGGTATATCTGCTTCAATATTAACTTATGAGGATAGTGATTTGGTTGATTCTGATTATAACTTTGGTGATATTGCCGCTGGTGTAAAGTACAGATTCTATACCCTAAGTGGTCTTTCTTTGGCATATCAAGGAGGTTTTACCCTCCCTACAAGCACTGATGATACCAATTGGGTATTCGAACCACTCGGATTGATTCTGACCCTTAAATTTATGAACAATATTTCAGTTGATGCTGATTTTGTTCTTGTATTTGAAGAATCGGAGATATTCTCGATTGTTAGCAATCTGGGTTTTGGGATGTTCGTTACTGAAATTTTTCAGCCTGTGATTGAACTTGGATATGAATATTCTGATCCTGATGATTTCAGCAGTTCAGACATTCTGAGTCTGACAGGTGGTTTCACAGCTAACTTAAATGATTCAATGACCCTGATAGTAGGTGTAACAAAAGACATTGTGTCAGAAAATGCACCTGATTCATATACTTTAAGTTCTGCTTTAACTGTTGCATTTTAGTTAATGAAATAGGGGAGTTATATAAATAATATAATAATTTAGTTTAATCATGTTAAGCCAGTCAGTAGAAGATTATTTAAAAGCTATTTATGAGATACAGGAAACAAATGACAAGGTTTCCACGAACTCTTTATCAGAAAAACTGGATATAGCACCTGCTTCTGTTACCAGCATGGTTAAGAAATTATCAAAAAAAAAGCTAATCACTCATAAACGTTACCAAGGCGTGAGGCTTACTGATTCTGGCAGAAAAATAGCCCTGGAGATAATAAGACATCATAGACTAGTTGAACTTTATCTAAAGGAAGCACTGGGTGTTCCCTGGGATCAGGTTCACGAGGAAGCGGAAAAATGGGAGCATGTACTATCGGAAGATCTTGAGGACAGGATTGACAAGTTTCTCGGATACCCGACTTCTGATCCTCACGGTTCTCCCATACCAAGCAGAGACGGCACAATGATTTTAAAAGATTCCAAGAACCTTATAGAAGTTGAACCAGGGGCAACCGTAAAGATCGCTGAAGTGAGTGACCATGATTCAGAATTGCTAAGATATTTTGGTAATATGGGTTTATATCCTGAAACAAAGATTAAAGTTGTATCAGTTGAACCTTTTAAAGGCCCTATAACACTTGTTGTTAAAGGGGAGAAGTACTCAATTGGAAGAGAAGCTGCAAAATACATATCAGTTACAGATTTGAATGCTAAGGAGAATTAAAATGAATTACAGGTATTTAGTGATATTTCTTTTTTGCTTGTTCCCATTGATTTCTGGTTGTTCAAGGAATAATGAACAAATCAAGAATAACGGGCTTATCAATGTTGTGACAACAACAGGGATGATTGAGGATATTGTGATTAACATAGCAGGTGATCTTGTTAACACTACTTCTTTGATCGGAACAGGGGTTGATCCTCATCTCTATAAAGCAAGTGCGGGGGATGTAAAAAAATTATCCAGGGCGGAAATAATTTTTTATAATGGACTTCATCTTGAGGGAAAAATCACGGACATATTAGCTCAAATGAACAAAAGAGGGATATTTACCGTGGCAGTTGCAGAGAGAATTGATAATTCCAGGTTGCTTACATCAGAGTATTTTCAGGGTTATTACGACCCGCATATATGGTTTGATGTCATTTTATGGAAAAGTGCAGTTGAAGTTGTACGTGATTCTTTGAGTAAATACGACGAAAAGAACAAGGATGTTTATTTTAGTAATGCCGAAGTTTATTTGAAAAAACTTGATGAACTGCAGATAGAGATTAAAGAAGTATTAAACATTGTTCCTGAAGATAAAAGAGTCTTGATAACTGCTCATGATGCGTTTGGTTATTTTGGCAAGGGATATGGTTTTGAGGTTTTGGGTCTCCAGGGTATTAGTACAGAATCTGAAGCTAGTGCGGCTGATATTAGGAATCTTGCTGAACTTATTACAAAACGAAAGATCCCTGCAATATTTGTTGAATCTTCGGTCTCTCCAAAATACATAGAAGCTTTAAAAGCATCAGTCAAGTCAAAGGGATTTGATGTAAAGGTTGGAGGACTCCTTTATTCGGATTCAATGGGCTCGGCGGGGACGATTGAGGGAACTTATATAGGAATGTTTAAATATAACGTTAAAACAATTGCAAACGCATTAAGTGCGAAATGAGGTAAATAACATGGTAAACGACAACATGGCAATTCAGGTAAGAGATTTGACTGTTGCTTACAGCAATAAACCCGTTTTGTGGGACATAGATCTTGAAGTTCCTTATGGTTCTTTGATGGCAATAGTAGGGCCGAATGGTGCCGGAAAAACAACACTGATTAAATCTATCCAGGACCTGATTCCCAGTGCGGCTGGAAGTGTGCTTATTCATGGGAAACCATATAAAAAACAAAGAAAAATAGTCAGTTATGTGCCCCAGAGGGGTTCTGTGGACTGGGATTTCCCAACATCGGTTGCGGATATTGTAAAGATGGGCAGTTACGGTGAATTAGGGTGGATCAGGCGTCCGGGAAGAGATCAACATCAAAAAGCTATGAAAGCTCTTGAAAAAGTCGAAATGCTTAATTATTCGGAAAGACAGATAAGCCAGTTGTCAGGTGGTCAGCAGCAAAGAGTCTTTCTGGCAAGGGCGCTTATGCAGGATGCTTCGGTGTATTTACTGGATGAACCGTTTCAGGGGGTTGATGCTACAACTGAAAAAGCGATTGTGAAAATTCTTAAGGAGCTAAGTAGTCAGGGTAAAACACTGCTTGTAGTGCATCACGATCTAAATACGGTAGCTGAGTATTTTGATTCAGTTGCAATATTGAATGTGGAATTAATATCGGCGGGAAAAATATCGGAAGTGTTTAATATTGATAATCTTGAAAAGGCTTACGGTGGAAGAATCCCGTTTTTTGCAAATAAAAATGACCTTCAAAATGCCGTTCGGTCGGTAATTTAAAAATGTTTCAGATACTTATTGAAATATTTTCTGATTATACAATCAGAACCATAATTCTGGGTGCCTCAATTCTGGGAGTTATAAGCGGAACAATCAGTTCTTATGCTGTAATTAGAAAACAAAGTCTGCTGGGCGACGTTATGTCTCATGCAGCACTTCCCGGCATTGCACTTGCATTTATAATAACCGGCGTTAAGGAACAACTTCCCATTTTAATAGGTGCTGCAATTGCTGCGATTATTGCCACTTTATTAATAAGACTCATTACAAATTATTCCAGAGTTAAGACTGACAGTGCTATGGGGATGATATTGTCGGTGTTCTTCGGATTTGGTTTGGTTCTCCTAACACATATTCAAAAAATGCCGGACGTAAGTCAGGCCGGGTTAAATAAATTTCTGTTTGGTCAGGCAGCGGCACTTCTTGAAAAAGATGTATTAATAATGGGAGTCCTTGGAGTCTGCATTCTTACCTTAGTGGTTTTGTTCTGGAAAGAGTTTAAATTGCTTTGCTTTGATCCCGATTTTGGAAAGACAATGGGTTTTTCCATGAAATATATTGATGTGGTCCTGATGGTCCTGCTTGTAGCTTCCATTGTTATCGGACTTCAAACCGTGGGAGTTGTGCTTATGAGTTCGATGCTTATAGCACCGGCTGTTGCTTCAAGACAATGGACAAGACATTTAAGTACGATGATTATTTTCTCTGCAATTATAGGAGCCGTTTCAGGAGTTGTTGGAGCGGTTGTTAGCATCAATTTTTCAAATATTCCAACAGGACCTGCAATTGTAGTTACGGTGAGTATGATTGTTTTTTTCTCCTTGTTGTTCTCACCAAACGGATTTATTACAATGAAAATAATAAATCTGAAAAACAGGACTGAAATCAGAACAAACTATATCCTGAGCGGTCTTTACGAGTTAGCAAGGCAGCATGATGATCCCCAGCATCCTCATTCTGAAAAATTATTGGCTCTCATCAGTGATAAGAAATTGAACATAAGCAAAACATTAAACAGCCTTGAAAAATCAGGATATGTAAGAAAAGTCAGTGATGACGAATGGTCTTTAACCGAAGTTGGTTACGAAGTGGCAAAAAAAGTAAGAAATGTATCAATTGGAAATTCTGTATGACACCACATCAGCTTGATATACAAATAATTGCAATAATTGTAGCTTCATCATGTGCTATACCGGGCGTGTTTTTGGTTTTAAGAAGGATGTCCATGATGGCTGATGCCATTAGCCATTCTATTCTTTTTGGGATTGTCCTTGCTTTTTTTGTTGTTCATGACATAGTCTCACCACTGTTAATTCTGGGAGCTGCTGCAAGTGGGGTCTTGGCAGTGTCTCTGGTCGAAACCATAAACAGGAACAAACTTGTAAAAAAAGATGCTTCAATTGGATTGGTTTTCCCTTTTCTCTTCAGCATTGGTGTTATTTTAATTTCAAAATATGCTTGGAATGTTCACATCGACGTACATTCGGTTTTGCTTGGTGAACTTGCATTCGCTCCGTTTGATAGACTTATATTTATGGGAAGGGATATAGGCCCAAAATCTGCTTATTTAATGGGTTCAATATTAGTTGTTAATATTTTATTTATTTCCTTTTTTTACAAAGAGCTCAAGATTTCAACCTTTGATGAAAGCTTCGCTTCAACAATAGGATTAAAACCAAGATTGATTCACTATATTCTAATGTCGATTGTTTCTGTAACCTGCGTGGGTGCATTTGATGCAGTAGGGTCTATTCTTGTGATAGCATTAATAATAATTCCCCCTTGTTGCGCTTATCTTTTAACAGATTCATTATTCAAGATGATTATCTTAAGTGTGATATTCGGAATAATTTCGTCTGTATTNNTATTAGGTTTTTGGTTTGCCGATTACTACGATGTTAACATTGCCGGTTCTATGGCACTTGTTTGCGGGTTTGTATTTGTAGCGGTATTTCTTTTCTCTCCGAAAAACGGATTAATATATCAAATGAGAAAAAGGTATATTCAAAAATGGGAGTTCTCTGAGAATATGCTTTTAATTCATCTGTTTAATCATGAAGGAGGGGCTGATTATTTAACAGAGTCGAGTCTTGACCATCTGCATAGTCATATGCTTTGGACACCAAAATTTGCTAATAAAGTGGTTAATATTTCTGAAAAAAATGGACATGTTAAAATTCGGGATAATTGCTTGTTTCTGACTGATAAAGGAAGAAATAAAGCAACAGTAAAGTATCAGGTCTAATTATTATTTTTACTCTTGCTGTATCTTTCTTTAATTAATTCGCTTATAAAGTAAAGCAGGATAAAATTGTTTTTACCGTTTTCATCCTTAAGAGAATCTATATAATCGATATTATCCTTTATTGATTGATCTTCGGGAGAAAGAATAAGTGCCTGCTTTAAAATCTCGATTGCTTCGTCGAACCAACCCATTTCCGTATATGATAAAGCAAGAGCATTGTAGGCAGGAATAAAATCAGGATTTAATTGTATAGTATGTTTCAGTGTGTTGACCGATTCATTTATCCATCCAAAATCTAGGTAGCAATTTCCAATAGATAATAACGACCATTTGTCACCAGGGGTTATTTTTAGTTGTGATCTAAAGTGAGTTAATGCTTCTTTTGTCCATCCCAGATCATAATAACACTGACCGATCTGAAAGTGTATTTCTTCTTTGTAGTAATCACTATCTTCGGAATTGATTAAAAGGCATTCTTTAAAAATGTTTATTGATTCTTCAAATAAGCCTAATGCTTTATAAGTTAAAGCAAGATGCCATTTTGCCATACAGTAGTCTGGATTTAATTCCAATGCCTTTTCAAATTGTAATATAGCTGAATTACCTTTATTCATCTTGTAGAGTGTAATACCCATTTGTGTATGAATGTGAGGATCCTTGGGATTTAACACAATTGCCTTGTTATATGAATTGATGGAAAAATCGTAATTTCCCATGGCATCATATGTTAGTGCAAACGACAGGTATACTTCGGGGTTATCAGGTGAAATCTGATCGGCTCTGTTAAGTAGTTTTAATGCATCTTCATATCTGCCGACCTCTGTAAAGTCTATTGCTTTACCTAATAATCTTTCCAGCCTTCCCATTTAATAAAGCTCCAGTTTTAAATTAAGTTAAATCTTATTCTTTAATATATAAAAGTCAATAATAAAGAGATTAGGATTAATTTTTGAATTGATAAAATTAGTATAACTTGAATATTTGTAATTATTTTAAATATTTTATTTCAAAAATTATACATAGTTTCTTGACAAATAGCCTTAAAACAAATAAATTGGATTAATATTTCATGCTTAACTTCCCTAAATTACTGAGGATATTATGAGAAGATCTGAGATTGAGAAAGAGTTATCAGAAAAGTTTAATTTGCAGTCAAATCAATCTGAGCAAATTCTTGATACTATAATTGACCACATGACCAAAGCTCTGGAAAGTGATGAAAGAATAGAAATAAGAGGTTTTGGAAGTTTCTTTACTAAAAGATATGATTCTTATAATGGTAGAAATCCCAGAACGGGACAACCAGTTCATGTTCCTGAAAAAAAACTTCCCCATTTCAGACCAAGTAAGGAACTTATAAAAAAGTTGAATGAGAAATTAGATTAATTTATTTCCTTTGTGTTTAACTCCTTCCCAGTTTAAATATAATTATTAATTATGTCGATTTTAGATATTCTTATCTATCCTGATCCAAGACTTAGAAAAAAATCCAAACCAGTCAAGAAAATTAATGATTCCATCATTGAACTTTTGGAGAATATGGCAGAGACAATGTATAATGCGCCAGGTGTTGGATTGGCTGCCCCTCAGGTTGGTAAAAATATCAGGGTGATAACAATTGATATATCAAGCGTTGAAGATGAACAAAGAGACCTGATTGAATTAATTAACCCTGAAATAATCAGTTCAAAGGGATCACAAATAGGAGAAGAAGGTTGTTTGAGTGTCCCGGGATTTGTATCAAATGTTAAAAGAAAAATGGATATTAAAGTGAAGTCGCAAAACCGGGAAGGAGAAACAATAATTTATGAAACATCTGATTTGCTCTCAAGGGTTATGCAGCATGAAATAGACCATTTAAATGGTATTTATTTTTTTGACAGGTTAGCAAGATTAAAACGTGAACTGTTGGTTAATAAAATTAAAAAAGAATTCGTAGTAAATAAGTAAGGAATTTAAATCTAATCAACGTAATGAAATCTGATCTAGTAAAAGAAATCTCCCCATTTTATGTAATGGATGTTTTGGAGAGAGCAAAACAAATTGAAAAAGAAGGGAAAGACGTCGTTCATTTTGAAGTTGGAGAACCTGATTTTAATACCCCTGAAAATGTGTGTAAATCTGCAGTAGATTCAATATATAAAGGAAGAACAAAATATACAAGCAGTTTGGGAATTGATGAATTAAGAAAAACAATTTCGGATGATTATAACGATAAATACGGAGTAAATACTGATTATAATAATGTCATAATAACTATGGGCAGCTCCCCTGCATTGTTGCTTTCTATTTTAACTACTATAAATCCGGGTGATGAAATTATAATTACGGATCCTTATTATGCCTGCTATCCACAAATAATTAATATAGCAAGGGGTGTGTCAAAAAAAATTCCCATATATGAAGAAGACAATTATCAGATAAATATTAAAAAACTAAAATCCCAAATAAGTAAAAGAACAAAAGCTATAATAATTAATTCACCTTCGAATCCTACCGGAACAATCCTGGAACCTGAAATAATGAAAAAATTATCGCAACTGGGTGTAATGGTGATATCAGACGAGATTTATCATGGGCTTGTTTATGGAACAAAAGCAAGGTCTTTTCTGGAATTTTCTGATAATGCGATTGTAATTAACGGTTTTTCAAAATTGTATGCAATGACCGGTTGGCGACTAGGTTATCTGATAGTACCAGGAGATATGGTAAGATACATTCAGAAATTGCAACAAAATTTATTCATCTCCGCTAGCTCTTTTGTTCAGCATGCCGGCATTGAAGCTATTAAATCTACTAAAAGTGAAACAGCAAATATGGTTGAGCAATTCAACAAAAGAAGAATTGAAATGATAGGTGGATTAAGATCAATCGGATTTAATATAGAATCAGAACCACTCGGAGCTTTTTATTTATATGTTAATTCAAAAAAATTCGGGAATGATTCTTATAAACTTGCTTTTGATATACTTGAAAATTGTAATGTTGCTGTGACTCCTGGAATTGATTTTAGTGAAAGAGGTGAGGAATATTTAAGATTTTCTTATGCAACATCCATGGAATCTATAAAAGAGGGAATAAGAAGACTCGATAACTATTTAAATTAATAAGTTAATTTATAATATCAGGGAATTATGATATGCCAAAAAAACTAATTATTGGAAACTGGAAAATGAATTTGATTCGTGAAGAATCAAAATTGTTATCAAGTTCTATTCTAAATATACTTGGTGATAATTATGATAAGTGCGAAGTAGTATTAATCCCGCCGTACACTTCGATTGAAACAGTTTACAATTGCATAAAAGATTCTAATACTGGGATTGGTGCTCAAGATGTCTCATCAGAATTATTCGGAGCATTCACAGGCGAGATTTCTGTTAGCATGCTAAAGGATTTAGGTTGCGAATGGGTAATAATCGGGCATTCCGAAAGGCGTCATATCATAGGTGAAACTTACGAAGATATCAGAAAAAAAACAAACACTGCATTAGAGGGTGGATTAAACGTAATTTTATGTGTTGGAGAGACCGAAGAACAAAGAGATCAGGATATACAAATCTCTGTGATAAACAAACAATTGGAATCTGCATTGTCAGGTGTAAATAAAAATTATCTTTCAAATATTGTTATTGCCTATGAACCGGTCTGGGCAATAGGTACTGGAAAAAATGCTGAACCTGAAGATATAATTGTTATACATTCCGAGATAAAGAAAATTCTTACTGGACTATTTGGAAATGATGGTAATAATATAAGAATTTTATACGGTGGGAGTGTCACACCTGATAATATTGTTAGCATTATATCAAATGAATTTGTTGATGGAGCATTAGTAGGCGGAGCAAGTTTGAAATCTGATTCATTTACAAAAATTATTATGTTAGCGGGAGTTTAAATTTGGAATTTTTAATACCTTTATTAAAAATAATACATATTTTTGTTAGCGTTGTTTTAATTCTGATTATATTGCTTCAACCAAGTAATTCAGGTGATTTGGGATCAATGTTTGGCGGAGGAACATCGGAATCGGTATTCGGTTCGAGCGGAGCAGTTCCTTTTTTGGCTAAATTAACACGATTAATTGCCGCGGTTTTTATAATAACATCTCTAACTTTGGGATATTTTTCGGTCAAATCAATAAGTTCTTCGGTGGTTCAGGACAGTGTGGTTAATGTAGAAGAAAATATTGATACTACAACGGAAGAACTGCAACAGGAAGTAGAACCTTCTGAGTTTGAATCCCAGGAATCAAAGGAATAATTTCAGCATATTTAAATTAAGATTTAAATTCTTGAAAGCTAACTTTGCTGTAGTATATTAAAATGATTATTATGCGGAGGTTTTAAATGACTTATATTATAGCGGAACCGTGTATTGGTGTTAAAGATAAAGCCTGCGTGGAGGCTTGCCCGGTTGATTGTATATACGAGGCTGATGATCAGCTGGTTATTCATCCTGATGAATGTATAGACTGTGGAGCTTGCGTGGATCCGTGTCCTGTTGATGCTATTTATCATGAAGACGAATTACCTGAAAAATGGCAAAGTTTCATTGATTTAAATAAAGATTTCTTTGAAGGTAAGGAAGATTTGGAACCTGCACGTAAAGACGATTAACTAAATTAACATTAAATATCAAAAGGGGATATGTATAATCTACATATCCCCTTTTTTTATTTTATTAATTATTATTCTAAAATAATGATGACAAAGATTAATAATAAAGAAAGAAAAGACAGATTAAAAACGGTTCTTAATTTTCTTAAATCGGAATATCCGGATGCTAAGTGTCATCTTAATTACAATAATGCACTCGAACTACTAGTGGGGTCAATTTTGTCTGCACAGTGCACTGATGCAAGGGTTAATATTGTAACAAAAGATTTATTTCAAAAATATAGAAATGCGTATGATTTTTCCAGATCTGATATTGAGGAACTAAAAGAGGATATAAGATCAACAGGTTTTTTTAATAACAAGGCCAAATCTATCATTGAATGCACAAAAATGCTTTGTGAAAATTATGATGGAATAGTTCCAGATACAATTGAGGAACTTGTAAAGTTGCGTGGTGTGGGAAGAAAAACAGCAAATGTTATTATTGGCAACTATTATGGCAAACCCGGGATTATAGTGGATACTCATATTGGAAGACTTAGCAGGAGATTGGGACTTACCGAAAACAAAGATCCTGTTAAAATAGAGTTTGATCTTAGAGCAATTGTTCCCGAAGAAGATTGCACTTTTTTTTCAAACTCATTGGGTGATCATGGAAGAGAAGTTTGTAAATCAAGAGCACCAAAATGTAATATATGTAAAATATCTGATATTTGTCCGTCCTTTGGAAAATTGAACTAATGAATGACAGATACAATTCTTATCATAAATATTTAAGAGAGAGATTTGGTGAGAGGGTACATAAAGTATCAGTTGATATGGGTTTTACCTGTCCAAATCGTGATGGGACTGTTGCACAGGGAGGTTGTGTGTATTGTAACAACGACAGCTTTGTTCCTCCCTATGCAAGATCAAGATATTCAATGGATTTTCAGATCAAAAATGGGATAGAGTATCTAAGAGAGAGATTCAAAGCTAACAAGTTTATAATCTATTTTCAAGCATACACAAGTACTTATGGGGATGTTAAAGAATTAGAGCGAATGTATAAAGAAGCTCTAAAGTATGATGGAGTTATAGGATTAGCTGTAGGTACCAGATCTGATTGTGTAGATGAGCAGAAACTCGAGCTGTTTGAGAAACTTGCTAAGGATTATTATGTGACAATTGAATATGGAATTGAGTCAATTTATGATAAAACCCTTGAATTTATGAATAGGGGGCATGATTATCAATCAGTTTTAGATGCGATAGATCTAACCAAGGGAAGGGGAGTTGAGATTGGGACTCACATTATAGTTGGTATGCCAACTGAAACTATTGATCAGATGCTAAGCATGGCGGGAGAAGTCTCAAAATTGGGGATTAATACGTTTAAGATTCATAACCTTCATATAATAAAAAATACTCAACTGGAAAGGATATACAGAAAAAAGCCATTCTATCTTTTCAGCTACGAAGAATATCTGGATTTTATTGTAAAGTTTTTGGAAAGACTTTCATCTGATATAATGCTTGAGCGGTTATTTACGGACACTCCTCAGGATCTTCTTGTTGCTCCGAAATGGACCCAGAGGCACAACGAAATAATTTATGGTATTAGACAGCACCTTGTTAAAATGGACACTTATCAAGGGAAAAAATATACAAATTAAACTAAAACTTTTTCGTTTTCTATTCGTACTATATACTAATTGTAAAATGATAATTTGGAGTTGCGAGTGATAAAGTTTCTTTTTAAATCTGATCTGTCGGATGAAGAAGCAATGGTTAAATTCCAAAATGGGGATGTTGAAGGATTCAACATTATTTTGAAAAGATATGACAGACCTTTGTATAGGTTTCTTCTAAGAATGATGAGTGGAAATGTATCTCAGGCTGAAGACCTGTTTCAAGATGTATTTCTAAAAGTAATTGAAAAGAAAAAGGATTTTGATTCAAAAAAGTCTTTTAAGACCTGGTTATATACAGTGGCAAGGAATACTGCAATAGATTTTATAAGAAAGGAAAGTTACAGAGACCATATATCACTCGATTCTATGGCATATAATTCAGTGGAATATTCCAATGTTTCTAGGTTAGATTTAATCCAAAGTAAAATTAAAGGACAGGAAAGAGTTTTTTTTGAAAAAGAATTAAATAATTTACTAACCGAAAAATTGAATGTGTTAAATAACGAATTCAGGGAAGTATTTATATTAAAAGAGATTGAAGGTCTTAAATTTAACGAGATCGCAGAAATTACTGATTCTCCTCTAAGCACGGTTAAAAGCAGATTAAGATATGCATTAAAGAAATTAAAGAATGAAATCAAGAAATCAGGATATTTCGAATATCTTAATAATGTAAGTGAGGCATAAAAGAATATATGGAATGTCAATCCACTGAAAAATATATAGTTGATTATTTTACTGAAGAACAATCAGGTGATCTCGATATTGAGCTTTTCAATCATTTGAATTCTTGCAATGATTGCAGGGAGTTGTTTAAACAGTTTGAAAACTTGTTGTACGCATCAAAAATAGACTCTTATGAAGAGCCTAGACGAGAAATTCTTGAAAGGATTCAACATGTTGCACGTATTAATTCTCCAAAATCTATAAAAAAAGAATCTGTTTTGAAAAAAATGTTTTACACTCCTGTGTTGGTACCTGTATTCGGTGCTGTTATGGTTTTTATGATTCTCGTAAATGTAAGTAATGATGGTATAAATTATCTGAATCAATCAGCTCAACTTAAAACACAAATGGATAGTGATACCAAAATTAGCAAAAAAGATACAGAAAACAAGAAAATTAATGAATTAAATGAAAAGAAACAGGAAACAAACAATGACCTTGAATTAAGGTCTGATCCCCCTAACGGGCCGTCCCCACGAATTACAGTATCCACAGTCAATGAAGAATTGCCTATTTTAAACAGAAATAAACAAGTTTTTATAAAGAATGTTGGCAATGAATTGTTTTCAGTCGAATCAACATTATTGGCTAATGCAAAATTTGAAATTCCCTCTACTTATTCAAGTGAATACAATAATTATCTGCATAATAATCAAGGAATGGAAAGAACTGATAACAACTATGAATATACCGAAAATGCAAGGAAAAGTGTAAATGTTCCAATGGATGATGTAATAGAAGTTGCATCAGCCGTTAGTGTGGATTCTGATATCCCTTTAATTGAGCTTAAAGATAGTACTGAATCTAGATTTGATGAAAACGAAAATATTAATTATTCAAATATTACTAACACTAAAATTGAAAGTTGTAATAATAGAATTAATGAAAGTTTAAATGTGTTAAGTAAAGAGCCATTATCTTCGTTTCCGGTAAGAAAAAAGGCTTATATTAATTTAGCTGAGTGTTATGAAGTTCAAAGTAAGTGGAGAAATGCTGTTGAATCTTATTATTACTTAATTAATCTTGACAAAGATAATTATGATTTGTATTCAGAAAGAATAAATTATATTGAAAAAAATTACCTTCCATAATAGAATTATACAATTAATAAATTTCTTTTAGTTTTATATTTAACCCTTTAAAATGATTAAATAATGTTGTAAAATTATAGCGCAGGAGGATGTGTTATATGAATGAATCAAAAAAAATTCTTAATTTTTTACCTGTTTTGTTTGGATTATTTTTATTCCCTATGATTTTGATAGCCGGTGGGGATGTGGAAGAGGAAGTTGCTGAACCTGAAAAAAACGAAGAAGAAGTAGAAGTAATTATAATAAGTGAGAATCCTCAAAGAAATTACTGCAAACTCCATTGGAACGAATATTACAGGAGTGAAAATACAAACATAACAGTGTCTACCAGAGGCAAGTATGATGAAATAGTTGTATTCACTTGCCATGAATGTAATTCTGAAGAACATTTTGTGGAACCATTTCTAAATACAAGAACGTATGGAATGACCGGTATAGAAAGAATAAGAGCTTGCGGATTTTTAAAGGCTGTTTTTAAGGGTGGAAAGGGCATTCAGGAAATTGAAAGAGATATTAATTAATATGCAGACCATGAGTACTTTCCCCTTTGGATGGATTAGAAATTATAATAATGATAATTGGCAAATAATCTGGAACAAAGAGACATATGAAATATATTTAAAAGGATCCGAGAAAAAGGAATTCAAAAAATTAGGTAAATGTAAAAACTGGATCGATGCAAAAAATTTTGCTGACAAGATAATTGACGATAATACTTTGATAGAAAATTAAAATTACTTTCTTCCTTACCTCATATTTCGAGTTATAATATTCGCAAATTAAATAAATCCTATTATTAATTTGTTATGAGATATGTAGAACAGGAATTAATTTCCATACCTGTAGGTAAGAGTAAAGTTAATGCCCTTTATTATAAAGCAATAAATAATGAACCAGAAAAAAGAGAAACCATCCTTATTCATGTTCATGGTTTTATGGGGAATTTTCTGGATGGAAGCCAAAGATTTCTCCCGCCAATTTTAGCAAAAAATGGATACTCTTCTATTGCTATTAATACAAGAATGGCCAACTTCGGTTTGTTCTTCGGATATGGAATTCTTGATGATACTGTCCCGCAAATAGATGGTGTAATTAAATACCTCCAGGAGTTAGGTTATAAAAAAATCATACTCTCTGGTTATAGTTTGGGGGGTAGCGTTGTGTTAAGATATGCTTCAAAAAAAAGTGAAGAGGAGGGGGATAATTTTTTAAGCGGTATAGTTGCACTGGCCACGCCCTATTCTATGCCTGCTTCTATTAAAAGACGATGGAATCTATGGGGGAGTAAGCCTTCTTATGATGAAGTATATGAAGAAGCTAAATCAATTCTTGAAGATAAACCTCATAAATCTAAACAGGATAGAACAATCCTTATCTATAAGGCAAGAGGTAACACCTTTAGGCCGGAACACACTGAGATATATACATATAAAACATGGTGGTTTCTGGCAGGACCTGAAGCTGAAACGGCAAAGGGATATAAACAAATTGTAAATATAAGAATACCGATATTATTAATTCAGGGCTGGAATGATTTGTTTGTACGATCCAATGAAACACACGAATTGGCACAGATCGCTATTGATAATGGGAATGAAGATGTTTCAGCATTTTATCTGAATACAGGTCATAATCTGGAAGGGAAAGAAGAGGAGCTTGCTGACATTATAATTAGGTGGTTGGACAGGAGATTTAAATAAATATTTATGGTTGAGGAACAAAAAAGATTATTAACATACTATACCGATGATGGATTTGAAGTTAACTCTCTGCTTATAAGCCCTCAGTTTGAATCTGAGAAAGATCTTTATAATAATCCAATAATTATTAATGTTCATGGTGTATTAGGAAATTTTCTGGCAAGAGGAACCCCTCAAATTTTACCTCCAGCTTTAAAAAAAGAAGGGATAAGTACATTGTCGGTAAATACCAGACTGGCATTTTTAGGTCAGATATTTGGTTATGGGATTTTTATTGATACCATACATGAAATTAAAGAGTCAGTTGCTCTTTTAAAAAAAGAAGGATTTAAGAATATATTTATTCTGGGATATAGCATGGGAGCTAATATTGCCATTTATTATTTAACACAGACCAAGTCTCATGGAATAAAAGGTGTAATATTAGAAGGGTGTTCTTATTCACTGCCATCTTCACAACAAAGAAGATTAGAAAGAAATAAAAGTATTCCTGCCTATGATGATATATATGGCAGAGCAAAAGAAATATTGGGGAACGATCCCTACAATGATAAAAATGATCAAGTATTCATAGTCTACCGTGCATGGGGTGACACTTTTAATCCGGAGCATATAGAGATGTTTACATACAGAACATGGTGGTATATGAGGAGTCCGGAAGCAAAATATGCAAAAACACATGNNCACATGATCTCATTTCTGAAGTGGATATTCCTGTGTTATTTATTCACGGGAAAGATGATGATGTTGTTGATCTTTGGGAACCTAAGGAACTAAAAACAATACTAAATAAGTCCGGAAATAAGAATGTTAAACTAAAATATATTCCAAATGCAAAACACGACTGTATGGAAAATCCCAAATATACTGTGAATACAATTTCAAAATGGATTTCCAACTTTTAATCTACTAAAATATAATCTTGAAATATTCTGTATATTATATATTCTGTAAACTTTTCATTTTATAAATAACCGTAAATAGAAAATATTATTTTCTATAACAAGAATAAAATTCCGGGGGTACATTATGGCAGATAATGTATTTATAGAAAAAGAATTAAGTGAAAAACACGGTTTATCTAATCCCAGCAATATATATTATAATCTTTCAATCCCGGAACTATATGAACTGTCTGTAAAAAGAGGAGAGGGCCATATTGTTGAAGGTGGTTCCATTGTAGCCTACACAGGAGCACACACTGGCAGATCCCCGAAAGACAGATTTATTGTTAAAGAACCATCAACTGAAAATGATATTGATTGGGGTCCGGTCAACCAAGCAATATCTCCTGAAGCATTTGATTCTTTGTATGAAAAAGTTATGAAGCATCTAGAAGGAAAGGATGTTTTTGTCAGAGATCTTTATGTTTGTGCTCATCCAGATCATAAAACCAATGTTAGGGTTATAAATGAATATGCATGGCATAACCTGTTTGTGAATAATTTGTTTANNACCTCACAAAGATGTGGGATTTACCGTTATATCTGCACCAAATTTTAAGGCTGATCCTCAAGTTGACGGCACCAGAACTGAAACTTTTATTTTACTAAATCTTGCAAAAAAGATTGCTTTAATTGGTGGAACTCAGTATGCAGGAGAGATGAAAAAATCTGTGTTTGCTGCAATGAATTTCTTGCTGCCACAAAAAAACATATTTCCTATGCATTGTTCTGCAAATGTTGGGAAGAACGGTGATGTATCCCTTTTCTTCGGACTTTCCGGAACCGGAAAAACCACTCTGTCTGCTGATCCCGATAGAGACTTGATTGGAGATGATGAACATGGATGGTTTGACAACGGAGTATTTAATTTTGAAGGTGGCTGTTATGCAAAAGTTATTAAATTAAATCCGAAAACAGAACCTGAAATATACAACGCTTCTCTCAAATTTGGATCAATAGTAGAAAATGTCGAATTCGATCCTCAAACAAGAAGAATTGATTTTGATAGTGATAAATATACTGAAAACACAAGAAGTGCGTACCAGATTGATTCACTTCCAGGAATCGTTCCCGAAGGGGTTGGCGGGATTCCAAATACGATATTCATGTTGACATATGATGCTTTTGGGGTTCTTCCTCCAATTTCAAAACTAACTCCTGACCAGGCTATGTACTATTTCCTATTGGGATATACTGCCAAGGTAGCTGGAACAGAAAGAGGAGTAAGTGAGCCTCAGGCAACATTCAGTTCATGTTTTGGATCACCATTTTTGCCCAGACCACCAAAATTCTATGGTGAGATGTTAAAAAAGAGAATGGAAGAAAATAATGTAAATGTATGGTTGTTGAACACAGGAATATCAGGTGGGCCTTACGGAGTTGGAGAAAGAATGCCTTTACCTTCAACAAGAGCTCTTGTCACAGCTGCTATTGATGGTTCGTTAGATAAGGAAGATTTTATAGAAGTACCTGTTTTCGGTCTTATGGTCCCAACAAAATGTCCAAATGTTGATGCCAAGTTACTTCAACCAAGATTGTCTTGGACCGATACAACAGAATATGATAATAAAGCAAAAGAGCTATCCAAATTATTCGAAGAAGAATACAAAAAATACATTTAATAATTAATTTACTCTTAAAACACCTGGTAAAACTCCGTTTTTTCTAGCTTCTTTTTTTAAATTTAATTTTTCTTCTTTTAACAAAACAAGCTCTTTTTCCAGAGTTGAGAGTATTGATTTTTGTCTGTTAAGCTCAAAAATGTCGTGATCTGCAAAATAGCCTTCAATAAGCAAATCATCTATTTTTTCTTTTAATTCTATTATGTTCTGTTTTGTTACTCTTATTTTGCTTTTTATATTTAATTCCCTGTTACGTATTTCTATAGCCTTATTTCTAAATTTGGCATTTAGATTTTCCTGCTCTTGAATTTTTATATCTCTCTTATCTGAATCCCTGGAATTGCCTGATTTAATTATTATGTTGTTTTCGTCGTATTTTTCATAAGCGGTAGTGTGTGATGAAATTATTTCAAAATCGCCGTTTTCGGGAACTACATTAGTAAAGATAAAGTTTCCTTCATTATCTTTTATTTTATAAATTGTTTCAGAATTTGAGACCGAAATGCTTAAAAAAAATAATGGGAAAATCATTAACAAAAAAAATAGTGGCATAAAAATATATTATATATAACTATACTCTGGTTATTAAGAGAATTATGGGTGTTCGGGTAAGGACATAATGGCGTCCCCGAGGGGATTTGAACCCCTGT
>JABAOE010003880.1_pt1 | contig 20075 bp, 15 predicted proteins | sample 7062141 | NCBI WGS metagenome assembly JABAOE01 (sample SAMN14538627, study PRJNA623070) | marine sediment metagenome | biome: marine biome [ENVO:00000428]; feature: marine pelagic biome [ENVO:01000023]; material: deep marine sediment [ENVO:00002113] | place: India: Gulf of Khambhat ... | reverse complement strand
GAGAGTTGTCACCATGTCGTTGAGCGTCACCGCCTGCAAGTCATCACGCTGGGCCTGCACCTGTGCGGCGATTTCATCCCAGTTATCCAGCACCTGGCGCGCAGTGACCGGCCGGTCTTTCTGCTCGTTCACCCAGCGCAGAAAGCTGACCGCGGCCTCCTGACCGACGATACCGGCATAGATCTCCATCTCCAGCCCTGCCGGAAAACGACAGGAGCGGCGCAGGACACTGACCATCTCCCAGGCGCGTTCGGTCGGCTCGACCTGCATGTCAAGGGCTGAACCCGGCTTGGCCAGCAGGTTCGGGTAGGAAGCCAGGAATTGCTGCACCCCTTGATCGAACTCCTGCTCTTTGGCATAGCGTGCCCAGCAGTTGTAGTCGGTTTCGACATAGATCATGACCATGCGATCGAGCAGTGCACGATCCAGAGTCGCCACCTGGTAGCTGCCGTCGGGTGGGTTGATCGACACAACGACCTTGTGCTTCCGGTGCAAAGTGTGCGTATGCAATCGACGCTGCTGATTCTCCACCGGCGGTTCAACGAACTGGAAAATGGCCTGCAAAGTATCTTCCTGCTGGGCACGATTGAGTTCGTCGCAATGGACGATCGTCTCGGGGACATCATCCGCCGGCCACCACGATGGCCGCGACCAGTGCATCACGTCGCCCTCCCGGTAAGGGATGCCGACCAGGTCGCCAACCTCCATCTGGCCCAAGCGCAAAGCAACATACTGACGGCCAATTTCTTCGCAGGCCTGAACAATCCCGGCGCTCTTGCCAACGCCTCGATGGCCGACAACGCATGGCGTCAAATCCGTTTTGGTCAGAATTTCAGCGAGGACCTGCTTCATCTGAGAGATATTCATGTCAACCTCGACTGCCGAACAATAAGCAAAAAGTGTTCTTGATATTTTGTCCCGTTATGGTCTTGAATCTTCGGTCAATTCTCTACCAAATAAGTCACCAATCGCAAAGATACAACATAAAATTACCCGATGTCCACCTTTGCCGAAGCTGACAATGTTAAGGGTCGCAGCCTTGCTGCAACCCTTGTGGGAAACGAATAATTATTTATATCGCAAGAGCTGTCAGAAAACGGAGAGCCTGGTCTTGGTCGTAAACAGTTCCAAAGCCTTGGTCCCGGCATAAGAGTTGCCGGCCTTGTTCAATGCCGGCGACCAGACACACAGGCTCATCTTGTCAGGGACCACGGCAACGATACCGCCGCCCACTCCGCTTTTACCGGGGAGACCAACCCGGTAGGCGAAATCCCCTGCCGCATCATAGGTCCCGCACGTCAGCATAACCGCGTTGATGCGCTTGGCATGCCTGCGGCTGACGACTTCCCCCGCGAGCGGGGAAACCCCTTGACCGGCCAGGAAAAGGCACGCCTGTGCCAATTCTTTGCAGCTCATCATCACCGCACACTGAAAGAAATAATAATCCAGCACGTCTTCTACGCTGTGCTGCAGGTTCCCAAAGTCTTTCAGTAAATTTGCCAGGGCCCGATTGCGATGGCCGGCCTTGATTTCGGCCCGATAAATCGTCTTGGAGTATGTTATCGAGGCAATGCCCGTGAGCTGGCGCAGAAACTCCAGGTAGGCATCCTTGGGTTTGTCGGCATGGGACAGAAGAATGTCCGCGACGACCAGAGCCCCGGCATTAATAAAGGGATTTCTCGGAATCCCCTGCTCATATTCAAGTTGAGTCAGCGAGTTGAATGAGGTGCCGGAAGGCTCCCTGCCGACCCGCTTCCAGATAGACGTCCCGACCAGGCGCAGGGCAAGTGTCAAGGCAAAGAGTTTTGAAATACTCTGAATGGAGAAACGCTCCTTCGACTCCCCGACCTGGAACGTATCGCCATCGGTTGTCTGCAGGGCCATGCCGAACTTATCCCGGGGGATCGAAGCGAGTGGCGGGATATAGTCAGGAATACGTCCCCGACCGATCATCGGCTGGACCTCGTGAAAAATCTCTTCCAGGATCTCCCGATAATTCATTTCTGTTCCTCCACCATGACCGGCTTGGAGATATCGGCTCACGCCAAAAAAAGTGCAGCGACTCGACCAGGCTCAGTCAATCGCCAGGACATCAACTGAAACTTTCAATTCATGCTCGCCGCTACCATACGCAACCCCTTTCAGCGGCGTCACATCGGTGAAGTCACGCCCCCAGGCGACGGTTATGTGCCGGTCACCGGGCAGCTGGTTGTTGGTCGGGTCGAAATCGAGCCATCCCAGTTTCGGCAGATAGGCAGAAAACCATGCATGTGAAGCATCGGCGCCGACCAGGCGCTCCTTGCCCGGCGGTGGCACGGTTTCAATGTAGCCGCTGACATAGCGCGCCGCCAACCCCATGGAACGCAGACAGCCGATCGCCAGGTGCGCGAAATCCTGACATACACCGCTGCGATGTTCGAGGACATCTTTCAGTGGTGTAGCGATCGTAGAGAACTCCGGATCGTATTTGAACTCGGTGTAAATTCGCTGCATCAGGTCATGCACAGCATCCACCATCAGCCGGCCCGGGGGGAACGAAGGCAGGGCATACTCGAGCAGCGAATCGTTGACCGTTACCGAAGGTGAATCCAGAATGTATTGCGCAGCGTCGACAATCTCCTTTGCGCAATCACGACTCAAACATTCCCTGACCGCTTCCCATGACAGTTCGCCGGCACTTTCGGCGAGAGCGGAACACCCGGTTTCCACCTCACTGACAGCCGTTACAACCAGCTTGTCATGGGGCTTCTGGATCGACAGATACGCGGTCCGGTTGCCGAAATAATCATAGCGCTCATAGTGGTCATCTGGCGCAGGATCGATTTTAAGCTCCGCCTTGAGTACTTTCTGATGCTGTAATTCGCGAGGCAGACAACGCACCTCGTTATAGCAAAGCCCAACCGTCGCTTCGTATATAAACTCGGTCGTATGGGTGACACGATATTTCATACATCCTCATCCTGGTGCTGCGGAGCCAGTTGCTTAAGGGGCTGTGAATGACTGAAATATGTACTGGTTATGACATCAGAGAATCGCCACAGACTTTCAGCCTGTTGGGTAAGGAGTTCATCAAGAGCCCCGTACACGCCGGCGCCGTCCTCTAGCAATGACAGCTGCACGGCGTCGGTTAATCGCAAGGCAGTATAAGACTCAAGCAGGCAACGCTCATCATCGGCAAGGCGCTGCCGGTGGTGCTCTCTGGGCAATCCGAGAATGTGCTTCTGCAGGGAATCCAGCTGGTATGCCAGTGACCGAGGATGATCCTGATCCATCAAAATCAGCTCAATGACACTGGGCAGGTGCATGTAAGAGTTATAGCGTCGGCGGAAGGTGTTCAGACTGTCGCAGATGACCAACATCGTCTCCATCAGCTGGCGTTTCGGGGCCTCCTCCATGTGATGCACCAGAGTGGCGCGCAACAGGGAGATCAACCCAAGGGCCCGTTCCAGGCGCCTGCCGATATCCAGCAGCAGCCAGCCGTCTTCTCGCGTCATGCTTTCCGAGATCAACCCGCTGAAGGCGAGCAATTGCATGATCAGGTGGTCGAGACGGTCCTGTGTTCTCTGATGCCCCAGCAGCGGTGACTCTTGATCGGCAGACCAATCCTGTTGAACGGCATCAATGATGCGCCATATCTCGGCCGGCCAATGATCCCTGACCGACATCGCGGACTGGCTGAATGCCCGCAGGGTGGAGGCAAGGCTGCCTGGGCGGGCTTCATCATGAAGCAGCGATTGCAGTTCAGGGCCAGGGTTGAGCAGATTTTTTTCATCGTCTTCATCAACGAAGCCGGGGTAGGTCCCGGTTACATGGGTCAGCGCTCGCAAGAGGGTGTCGAGGATCGGCTTTGCCACATCGCCGTTGGCGTCTCGCAGCTCTCTTTTCATCACGAAGATGGCGCGCAGCAAGCGAGCCGAACCCTCTGCCCGCTCAACGTAACGGCCTGCCCAGAACAGGTTGTCCGCGGCCCTGCTCGGCAGGGGCTCGGCACGGAATGGCAAGACCTGGTTCTGTTCGGGCTGGCGCCAAAGGCTTACATAGTGCACCGGTTCTTTCGCTAAAACCCAGGTGTCTTTGCTTGATATTACGGTTTTGTTGGAAACGACAAGTTCCCCTTCCTGCGGTGCAATGCGTGTCAGGCCGCCCGGCATGGCAATGTAGTCATGTTCACCGGCAACCAGGAAGGAGCGCAGGATGGCGTGACGCGGTTCGACCCAGCCGTCAACCAGCGATGGGGCCGTAGAAAAGCTGACCATTTCCTGGGCGGCGTAAAGGTGCGGTTTGTCAAGGATGCATTCCCTCAGCTCAGCTTGTTCGGCGGCCGTGAGCTCGGCGCCGAAAATTGCGCGATACCCCCGCGTGCGATGAATCTTCTTGATGACAAGCTTTTCGAGGTTCTCCAAGACAAACCGGCGCTCTTTTTCCTGGCCGCACCACCAGGTCGCCACGGAGGGCAGCTTGAGGTCCTCATTGAAAAAATACCTGGCTATCGCCGGCAGAAACGGGGTCAATCCGGGATTCTCCAGCACACTGCTGCCGACCGGATTGGCGATTGCCACATGCCCGAGGCGAGTGGCCTGCAGCAGGCCGGCAACACCGAGCCGGGAATTTTCGCGCAGCTCCAGGGGATCGCAATAGGCATCATCCACCCTTCGCAAGATGACATCAACCTGGTGCAACCCTTCCAGGGACTTCATCCAGACCTTGCCGTCGCGAACGCTCAGGTCGTCTCCCTGGACCAGCGTGTAGCCGAGATAATTGGCAAGGTATGCATGTTCGAAATAGCTCGGGCTGTAGGGTCCTGGCGTCAGCACCACAATGTTCGGTTCATCACGATTCTGCGGTGCGAGCCGGGCCAGGCGATCGCGCAGAGGCTGAAAAAAACCGGCGAGCCGCTTAACGTGCCAGCTACGGAAGAGCGCCGGGGCGATCCGCGTCATGACCATGCGGTTTTCCAGTGCATAACCGGCCCCTGTGGGTGACTGTGCACGGTCATCGATCACCCACATGCGGCCATCGGGACCACGGGCAAGATTTGACGAACTCAGCACAAGCGGGCGTTGCCCTGGCGGCCTTATGCCTACGCAAGAGCGCTGGAAACCGGCATGAGCGAAGATCAGGGCCGGAGGCAGCAGCCCTTCCTTCAAAAGTTTTTGTTCGCCATAGATATCCGCAAGAACGAGGTTGAGGAGTTCAGCCCGCTGCACCAGGCCCGCTTCAATTTCGGACCACTCATCTGCACTGATAAAAAGGGGAATCGGGTCGAGCTGCCAAGGCCTCGAAGCACCGCGCAACCCATCATAAATATTAAAAGTGACGCCATTTTCACGCAGCAGACGTTGCGCCTCCTGCCGGCGATGCTCCAGGCCGTCACGGCCTAACTGGTCGAGCTCCTGCATAAGCGCCTGCCAGTGAGGGAGGAGCTGCCCCTCGCCGGCATACATCTCATCGTAGGCCTCCAATGTAGTCGCATAAAACTGTGAAACTGATCCGGAAGTCTGGTTAGCGATTTGTTCCACGATAGGAGCCTCTTAACATCAACATGGCATTATTCATCATCGGCAAGATTATAGTCCAGGAAGTCGGCGCAAATCCACGGTATAAGGGAACTCAAGGTTAGGCTCTTCTTCTGGAGGCGGCGACATGGGCTGCGGAGGCCCCTGGTCAGCGACCAGGCTGCCGAGTCCAGCAAAAGCAGGCGGCGAGGTCTGTACGGCACCGGGGGCCGCACCGAGGTCCCAGAAACGGGTTATACGGCGCGCTTCGGCTTCGTAGGCATTGACCGGGAAGACATCGTAGCTGCGTCCTCCAGGATGTGACACATGATAAGTACAGCCGCCGATCGCCAGACCGCTCCAGCTGTCGATCACGTTAAAAACCAGCGGCGAGTGGGGCTTGATCGTCGGGTGCAGTGCCGAAGGGGGCTGCCAGGCCCGGTAACGGACACCGACGACATACTCGCCCTTGCGGCCGGTGCTGCGCAGGGCCAGGCGTCGGCCATTGCAGACCACAATGTGGCGCGGCTCCGTCAGGCCGGTAATCCGCAGCTGCAGCCGTTCAACCGATGAGTCGACGAAGCGGGCTGTGCCCTGGCTCCCCATTTCCTCGCCTAGCACGTGCCATGGCTCGATAGCGAAACGCAACTCGAGTTCCATTGCATCGATATTGACCGAGCCGAAATGCGGGAACCGGAATTCGAGAAATGGCTCGAACCAGTCCAGTTCAAAGGGATAACCGGCACGGTTCAGGTCATGGACCACCTCTCTCATGTCCTCGCGGACAAAGTGCGGCAGCAGAAAGCGGTCGTGCAACTCGGTTCCCCAGCGGACCAGCTCGTGTTCGTAAGGTTTTTCCCAAAACCAGGCTACGAGGGTCCGCAACAATAGATTCTGGACCAGGCTCATGCGGGCATGCGGCGGCATTTCGAAAGCGCGCATCTCCACCAGGCCGAGGCGCCCGGAAGGGCTGTCCGGAGAATAGAGCTTGTCGATACAGAATTCTGCGCGATGCGTGTTGCCGGTCATATCGATGAGCAGGTTGCGCAGCAACCTGTCAACCAGCCAAGGTGCCGGGACCTCCCCTTTCGGCATCTGTTGAAAAGCGATCTCAAGCTCGTAGAGAGCGTCATTGCGCGCCTCGTCGACACGCGGCGCCTGGCTGGTCGGGCCGATGAACATCCCCGAGAAGAGGTAGGAGAGCCCCGGATGATGCTGCCAGTAAGTAATCAGGCTGCGCAGCAGGTCGGGTCGGCGCAGTACCGGGCTGTCGGCAGGCGTCGATCCACCGATGGTGATGTGGTTGCCGCCGCCCGTTCCCGAATGACGGCCATCGAGCATGAACTTTTCCGTGCCGAGCCGGCTCTGACGGGCTGCTTCGTAAAGGGTCGTGGTATTGTCAACCAGCTCCCGCCAACTGGTGGCCGGATGGATGTTGACCTCGATGACGCCAGGATCGGGCGTCACCAGAAGTCTCTCTAAACGATAATCACGGGGGGGCTCGTAGCCTTCAATAACCACCGGCATGGAGAGTTCGGCGGCCGTCGCCTCAACCGTCGCAACCAGGTCCAGGTAATGTTCGAGCATGGAGAGAGGCGCCATGAAGACATGCAGCCTGCCGTCCCTCGCCTCGACACAGAGCGCCGTGTGCGGGACCCGGGCCAGGTCCTCGGAACGCCTTCCATCAGCAAGCGGCTGCTCGTGGACTTCCGGGTGCGTTGTCGCCGGTGCTTCTATCTGGCTGTACCTCTTGGCGACTTCGCCATGGAAATCTTCAAGGATGGGCAATTTGCCGAACTGGTCATGCTCAGGGCGGATTTCCCGTTTCTCGGGAGCCTCCCAGGGCAGTGAATCGAGAGGCAGGCGCAGACCCATCGCCGAGCCGCCGGGGATCAGGAACATCTGTTTACGCCGAAACTCCCAGGGGCCACTGTACCAGCCTCCGCTTTTTACGTCCCACTGTAAAGGGAGGGCATAACCGGTCGGTGTGCCAAGGCCCTTGTCCAGCAACTGTGCCAGGTAACGGCGCTCCAGTGGGTCCTTGAGGTCAGTCTTCAGCGGATCGACATTCTCCGGCAGGGTCCCCTCTTTCCAGAGATAATAAAAAGTATCCTCGTAGCCGGGGACGACCCTTTGCGGGTTAACACCGAGCCTCCTGGCCAGCTCTGCGGCAAACTCTTCAGCGTGCACATGCGTCATGCCATAGTCTTTTGCGATGTCGGCCAGCAGTTCGGGATCGCGCCAGACCGGGATACCGTCTTTGCGCCAGAAACAACCGTAAGCCCAGCGCGGCAACTGTTCGCCGGGGTACCATTTCCCCTGGCCGAAATGCAGCAAGCCGCCGCTGCTGAACGCCTCGCGCAGGCGACGAACCAGCTTGTTGGCCAGATCTCTTTTGTGCGCCCCGTCAGCTTTGGTGTTCCACTCCGCACCCTCCATGTCGTCGATCGAGACAAAGGTCGGCTCTCCACCCATGGTCAGGCGTACATCACCCCGGGTCAGATCAGCATCGACCTGCACACCCAGAGCATCGATCCGTGACCACTGTTCGTCGCTATAGGGCTTGGTCACACGCGGGTCTTCGTGGATACGCCTGACGCTGTTTTCGAACTCGAAGCTCACCTCACACTTGTCAGTCGCCCCGGTGACCGGCGCCGCGCTGGAGTAATGCGGGGTACATGCCAAAGGGATATGGCCTTCGCCGGCGAACAGCCCGGACGTCGGGTCGAGCCCGATCCAGCCGGCACCGGGGATGAACACCTCGGCCCAGGCGTGCAGATCGGTAAAGTCCGCCTCGGGTCCAGAAGGCCCATCCAGCGATTTTTCATCGGCTGTCAGCTGGACCAGATAACCAGAGACAAACCGGGCGGCCAGCCCAAGGTGACGCAGTATTTGCACGAGCAGCCAACCGGAATCACGGCAGGAGCCGACGGCTTTCCCGAGGGTCTCTTCGCAGGTCTGCACCCCCGGTTCCATGCGCACCGAGTAGTTGACCGTCTCGCGCACGCGCCTGTTCAGGTTGACAAGAAAATCAACGGTCGGCGTCGCCGAACGGTCGACCTGTTCCAGCCAGGCATTCAGCAATGGCCCGCTTTCAGTCACCTCGAAATAAGGCGTCAACTCTTTGCGGAGCTGTGCTTCGTAACTGAATGGAATCTTCTCGGCGGACTCTTCGACGAAAAAATCGAAGGGGTTGATGACCGTCATGTCAGCAACGACTTCAACTTCGATTTTCAGCTCGCGGGTTTTTTCCGGGAAAACCAGGCGCGCCAGGTAGTTGCCGAAGGGGTCCTGCTGCCAGTTGATAAAATGCGAATCAGGCGCGATGCGCAGTGAATAGGCACGAATCGGGGTGCGTGAATGAGGGGCCGGCCGCAAGCGCAGAACATGCGGACTGAGGTTGACCGGCCGGTCGAACTTATAATGTGTGAAGTGCCTGCAGGCAACACGAATGGACATAAATAGAATAACTCCCTGAAGCCTAGTTTTGTGACTGATCCTGTGTTGCGGTCGTCGCTGCAGGAATCGAGAAGAATGTCTCGTAGACTGTATCTCCAGCATGATTCAAGCGGGTTTGCAGGCCATCGAGGAACTCGTGCAAGCCGACCGACTTGATATCCTCGATCGTCGTATAGTCAAGATCGGCAAGCAGACGTCCCAGCGCCTTTTCGGACCGGTTGGTGAAGCGCCCACGCATGGTCCCGGAGATGTTGCGCAACGAGAGCTCGGCCATGATCAGGCAATGGTGGATCGCCCGGGGGAATTCTGCATCGAGGGTCAAGAACTCTATGATCTCGTCAGGGACAATCTGGCCATAACGCTTGCGGTACATCTCGAAAGCGCTTGCGGAACGCAAGATGGAGCCCCAGAGGATGTGATCGTAGGGCGTGCCGACATACTCCACCGAGGGCAACAGGATAAAGTATTTGACATCGATGATGCGGGCTGTCTTGTCAGCCCGTTCCAGCATCCGGCCCAAGCGTGCGAACTGCCATCCTTCGCCGTGGGTCATGGTGTTCTCCGACAAGCCGGTAAAGAGATGACTCGCCAGCATGATCTGGACGAAAAACTCGTGCGGCAGTTCAAGGCCGCCGCTCTCGCGGGAAGCATCCTTGACGAGCAAATAGAAGGTATTGATCTGCTGCCACATCTCGGAGCTGATCCATTCGCGCACCGAACGGGCATTCTCTCGCGCCCGGTGCAGACAGGAGAGGATCGAGTTCGGGTTTCGCGAGTCGAAGGTCAAGAACCTGACGACATTCGCCTCGTTGAAGTCATCGTAAAGTTCCTTGAACAAGTCCTCATCGCCGGTCGTTACGACCAGCGGCTCCCATTGCTCCCCGACACCGGTCGGGAGATCAAGGATCATATGATAATTGGCGTCCATGATACGCGCCACGTTTTCTGCCCTTTCAACGTAGCGGGCCATCCAGTACATCGATTCGGCGACACGGCTCAGCATGGGGCACCCCCTTTCGGCAGGGAGCAGGCCTCAACGACCCAGGTGTCCTTGCTGCCGCCGCCCTGGCTGGAGTTGACCACCAGGGACCCTTTTTTGAGAGCAACCCGGGTCAGGCCTCCGGGCATGACATAGATATCCTCGCCGAAGAGGATATATGGCCGCAGGTCCACGTGCCGCCCTTCGCAGTGGTCATCGACCAGCGTCGGCACCCGCGACAGGTCAAGCGTCGGCTGGGCGATGAAGTTGCGCGGGTTGGCCTTGACCTGCTCACCGTACTCGGCGCGTTCCTTTGCGCTGGCATGGGGGCCAACCAGCATACCGTAGCCGCCCGACTCGCCGACCTTTTTCACCACCAGCTTGTCGAGATTTGCCAATACATGCTGCAGGTCCTTCTCGCGCCAGCACAGATAGGTCTCGACGTTGTTGAGGATGGCATCCTGGTCGAGGTAGTAGCGGATCATGTCAGGCACATAGGCATAAACTGCCTTGTCGTCAGCGACTCCGGTCCCGGGCGCGTTGGCCAGTGCGACATTGCCGGCACGGTAGGCGCGCATCAGCCCGCGAACCCCGAGCATCGAATCGGCCCGGAAAACATCCGGGTCGATGAAATCATCATCGATGCGTCGGTAGAGGACATCGACCGGCTTCAGGCCGGTGGTCGTACGCATCATGACGCGGTCATCAACGACGACAAGATCACTCCCTTCGACCAGTTCGATCCCCATCTGCTGAGCAAGGAATGAATGTTCAAAGTAGGCGGAGTTGTAGACACCCGGCGTCCAGACAGCGACAACCGGCTTGTCACGGCGCGGCGGCGCCAGAGACTCGAGGAGTTCAAGCAGGCGGTTCGGATAATCGACGACCGGAGCGACGCGCGCGGCATCGAAAGCGCGCGGGAAGCTGCGTTTCATGACCACGCGGTTCTCCAGGACATAGGAGACGCCCGAGGGGCAGCGCAGGTTGTCCTCAAGGACGTAGAATTTACCGTCACCGCCACGTACCAGGTCGGTACCGGTAATGTGGCACCATATTCCTCCAGGGGGGGTCAGGCCGATGCATTCACGCCGGTAGCCGCTCGCAGACAAAACCAGCTCTTCCGGGATAATCCCGTCCTTGAGAATCTTTTGCTCATGGTAGAGATCATCAATGAAGAGGTTGAGGGCCTGGATTCGCTGCTTCAAGCCGGCTTCGATCTCGGCCCATTCGTTCCGCGGAATGATGCGCGGAACGATATCGAAAGGAAAAATCCGCTCGGTGCCCTGCTCATCGCCATAGACACTGAATGTTATTCCCATTTGCAGCAGCGCCTTCTCTGCGGCATGTTGACGCCGCTTGAGCTCTTCCTTCGGCAGGGCATTGAAGCGGTCAACAACCGCTTCGGTGCCTGGCCGGGGGCTGCTCTGCTCATCAAACATTTCATCGTAAAAACCTTCGATCTGATAATTTTCAAAAAGCATAAAATACCTTTCTCCTGGAGAATCAGCAGGCCTGCAACATCCCATTAATTAAAGCGGTTTTTACAGATATGTCAAACTGGAGCACCCAAATAGCTAGAGAATTGAAACCGGTTTTTCGAGACAAAAAAGCCGCAGCAGGAGCTGCGGCTTGCGGGATTTAACTGGCGCGCGATACAGGATTCGAACCTGTGACCTCTGCCTCCGGAGGGCAGCGCTCTATCCAGCTGAGCTAATCGCGCACAGGGAAAGCTTTATATCGCAATTCATGGGCTATTGCAACTGTAATCAAAGTATTGCCGGACGGCTCAATGACCTGTTATCATGCCCTTATGCGGCGATATCTATTGGCCATTATGGCCTTGACCATATGTATCTCAACAGCTGTTTACGCAGCCGACACAGAGACGGAAGAACAGCCTGTGGAACCGGCGGTGGCCGTGGTTTCTGTACAGGACAGTTTTCAGATCGAGCCCTTGGCACCGGGAGTGTTTGCCGCGATCGCCAAGCTTGGCGGAAAAGCGACGACCAACGCCTTGTTCGTGATCGGCAAGGAATATGTTGTCGCTGCCGGAGCGCACATGTCGCGCCCGGTCATCGATGATCTCTACAAGGCGATTGCCGCCCGTACCGACAAGCCTGTTCGCTATTTTGTCCTGGCCCACCACCACAGCGGCTACACCTACGTCGACTTCGACTTCCCTCCCGGTCAGGATGTCGTCATGAGCTGGCAGACCTGGCAGAACATCGACTCAGAAGTTCGCGAGGCGGAATACTCTTCTCTCTTTTTTAATGAAGGTTTGACTCTCAAGCCCGGGGGCATCTCGGTTGTGCTGACCAATATCGGCAAGGGGCACACCAACGGAGATGTCATCATCTATGTTCCCGAATCCGACGTGGTTTTCACCAGTGACCTGCTCTATATCGACAGCGTCGGTTATATGGGCAGCGGGTACATGACCGACTGGCTGCTGGCCCTCGACTTTCTCGAGCAGATCGGCGCAAGGCAGGTCATTCCCGGCTATGGCCCGGTCAGTCGGGCAGAGGACATTTATGAATTCGGCCAGTTTTTTCGTGACTTCCTGACCGAGATTCTCCAGCACATTGAGCGAGGCGACACCCTCGAGCAGACGCTGGAAACATTTGACCTGTCGGAATATCGTGAAATGGACGGCTATGACCAGCTGATCAAACTTAACATCAAGCGCGCTTACAGCGACCTCAGCGATAACTTCAACTAGTCGTTAAAACAAAAAAGGCCCCGTTCGTCCATAGACGCGGGGCCCTTCCGTTTTGTCTGTTTTTCTCAGGTCCTGTGATCAGCCCTCTTCCTCTTCATAGGCTTTTCTCACCAGCATGAAGATCACACCGGCCAGGATGAAGAGGCCGATGACCACGCTGCCCCAGAGCTTTCTCTGCCCGATCGTCGAGTCAATCTCGGCCACCTGCCCTTTCAGCTTGCCCAACTCGGCCTGAACCCCTGCCGTTTCCTTGCGCACGCGCTCAACATCGACACCATGAAAGGTGCGATGGAAAATATTCCGCTGGTTGAACAATGCCCCGTTCATATCATCGACGGCAAAACCGAGTTTATATATCCGCTCGATATCTTGCTCGATCTCTTTGATTTTTGTATCTGTCTCAACCAGGGACAACCTGATCAGTGCGGCACGCTCATAGCTGTGGCAACGTGAGCATGACTCTTCATTGATCAGTTCAAGACCGGCCCTTTGAATCGCATGGTTGCCGTGACAGGTGACACATTGTGCAGCGCCTGCGGCGATTGCCCGGCCGTGGGCGCCAGCATTATACTCGTCTGCAACACCGACATGACAGCGGCCACAGAAACCCGGGACCTCTTCATATTCTGGCGCGCCCAGGAATCCTCGCTCAGGGCTCATGGCCATAGCCGCATCGGTTGGGTCACCACCATGACAATCGTGACAGGATATCCCGTTTTGCGCGTGCACGCTGGTTTTCCAATCAGCAACAGGCGCACCGAGATGGTCCGGCAGACCACCATGACATTGGATACAAACGGTCTCATTAGCCAGAACGTTGGCGGGAAAAGCCAGCCCAAGCAGGCTCAAGCTCAGGATCAAACAGAGAACAGCGCGACTCATGAGTAATGCCCCCAAACGGAAATGGCTACGAACAGCAGAATGCCAAGAACGTAACAGGTCATGAAAAAAGGCCTCTTTGACGGTCTTCTTTCCGGACCCCGGTCAATGAAAGGCAGCAGTGCAAGAAACGTCATGAATGCACCCTGCACGCCTAAGCCGATGATCTCACTGGGGAAGATTTTCAGTGTCTGGTAGGCCCAGAGAAAATACCATTCCGGCTTGATGTTCGGCGGCGTTACAAATGGATCGGCAGGTTGAAATGCCGATTCAGGGAAGAACATTCCGGGGGCATAGAAAATAATCGCCAGGAAAAAGGCCATGAAAAAGCAGATGACCGCGGCGTCCTTGACAAAATAGTTCGGGAAGAACGGTATCCCGTTGGCGTGTTTCTCATGCTCAAAAAACGGCAGTTCCTGGCTGACCTTGTAATCCGGGCCAAACGGAGGCGAAGAAATCCCACGCCGCTTGACGCAGAAAAGATGGGCGCCGATCAGTCCCAGCAGGATCAGGGGCATGCCGACCACGTGCAGGGCGAAAAACCGGCCCAGAGTCTGATTGTCAACCGTCGGACCGCCGCGCAGGAACTCGACAAGGTAGTTGCCAACGACCGGAATTGCACCTGCTGCGTCGGTGGCAACGGTCGTTGCCCAGAACGACAGCTGGCTCCACGGCAACAGGTAACCGGTCAGGCAAAGGCCCATCGCCAGGTTAAAGATAGTGAACCCCGTCAGCCAGGTAAACTCACGACGGCCTTTGTAACTGCCCATGAAGAGTACAGAGAGCATGTGCAGCAACAAGGCGATGACGATGACGTTGGCGCCCACGGCATGCAGCATGCGGAACAGCCAGCCGAAAGGAACTTCGTTAACAATATACTGGACGCTTGCAAAAGCCTTATCGGCATCGGGCACATAGAACATCAGCAGCAGGATGCCGGTGACGAACTGCAAGGTAAAAAGCGCCATCAGAACGGCACCGAGGGTATACCAGACATTGACATTGCGTGGCAGGAGATAGCCGCGCAATTCCTTTTCGTAAATGTCTCTGACCCCCAACCGTACATCAATGAAATCGACCAGCCACTTTATCGGTTGCATAACAGCCTCCTATCCGATCTTCAGCTGGTCACCATCGAGCTCGACGGCGAGGGTTTCAAGGGGAGAAGGGGGCGGCCCGCCAAGGACCTGCCCTTCGGCGGAAAAGCGGCCACCGTGGCATGGGCATTCGAATTCACCCGACTGCTCCTGCCAGGCAACTACGCAACCGAGATGGGTACAGACTGCGGACAGAGCGACGAACTGCCCAGGAGCAGGCTGCAAAACGACGGCTGGCTTGCCACGGTATTGAAAAAAATGGGCCTTGCCCGGGGCGACTTCACCTCGCGCCACAACCACCTTGGCACCGCTGCCATCGGCTTTCATCGGAGAGAGGAAACGGAAAACCGGCCAGGCTGATGCTGCACCTATCAGTGCGCCAAGCCCCCCAAGCATGGTAAAGAGAAACTTTCGCCGCTGTGGCGGCGAGACCTGGTTTGTCATGGAGTCTCCTTGGACATCAATTGAATTCAGGAATAAAAACCGCTTAATTATATAGCATTCTCAAGAGTACGCAACCATAGCAAACCGTTGCGGTTATGATTTAGATTATTTGCCAAAAGAGGCATAAACAGGAATTCGCAGCTGGTTGTTTGGAACACCGACGACCGGAACCAGCACATAACCGCTGAAACGTGAACTACCTGGTTTCGGCTTTAGAAGCAGGTCAATAGTGGTTTCCTTGCCTTTAACCAGAGTAACCTCAGGCATTTCAGCCTGCAGCTCCGCCGCTGTCGTGCTCGGTTTGCCAAAGGTCAGAGGTTCGTCGCCCTGGTTTCGCAAGAGAACTTTCGCCGCCAGGCTCTGCTCACCGTTGACCTTGCCAAAATTGACCTTGCCTGGCTCGACCGCGACAAGCTCGATGACCTTGCCCTTGACCTGCAACTGCATGACCGGCTGTACCGGGTCATTGCTGTAGACATAAACCGTTTTACTGACAGGACCGCGGAACCTTGCACTGTCAAAACTTGCCTGGATTTCACCTGTCCCGCCCGGGGCAACGTTCTTTTCGGAGACCAGGACTGCTGTGCAGCCACATGAACTGCTGACCCGGTCAATCAGGAGGGGATCTTTACCTGTATTGACGAACTGGAACGAATGAAGGACTTTCTCACCCTGAAAAACCTCGCCGAAATCGAAACTTGGCGAATCAAATTGCATCTCCGGCGCAGCGAATGCACTGGACCCGGTTAAACAGAGCAAGACAGCTATCAACAGGCTGACAAAAGTTCGCATTTGACTATGACTCCAGATTGTAATTTGCGCCCCTGTAAAGGGCCTTTCTGCTGCTGATTATAACATATCATTCAAGCGTTGATGAGAAGGAAGTTCAGGGCGCGAAAAAATTGACATAAATTAGCTGCTTTGCTATAGAATAGCCGATTATGACCAACCAGAGCTCCCCCAACAAGAAACACACATTAACACAACTTTTTTCAGCTGAAGAGATAGCTGCAAGAGTTAAAGCCCTCGCCGCCCAGATAGACAAGGATTACGGCGGCCAGGAGATTTTAATGATTGCCGTCCTCAAGGGCTCTTTTCTTTTCATAGCCGACCTGGTACGAGCAGTCAAAAGCCCAACTGTCATCGACTTCTGCCGGCTGGCCAGCTATGGTTCAGCAACCCAGTCATCGGGGATCATAGAAGTCCGCAAAGATCTGGAGATGTCGATCAAGGACAAGCATGTACTGGTTGTCGAGGACATTGTCGACAGCGGTCAGACCCTGGAGTCACTGCGCAACATGCTGCTGAATCGTCAGCCTGCCAGCTTGCGCATCTGCACACTGATTGACAAACAAGCGCATCGCGTCACCAATGTCCAGGTCGATTATGTCGGATTCTCCATGGATGATGGCTTTATTGTTGGTTATGGCCTGGATTTCGATGAAAGATATCGTGATTTGCCTGACATCCGCGTGGTCGAGGGCGTCTGAGTTAATTATTAAGGGAGGAACTGAATGATCGTTCAGTGCCAAGCGTGTCAAACCCGCTTCCGCCTGGCGGATGAAAAGGTAAAGCCTGAAGGGACGAAAGTCCGCTGTTCAAAATGCAAGGAGATATTTACCGTCACTCCACCTGAGCCTGAGCCCGTTGAAGAGAGCGTTGATTTCGGCTCTTTCAACATGGAGGCTGTCGAGGAAGAAACATCCGAAAAGGCTGAGCCAGAGGCAGCACAGACCCCGACAGAGCCGCCCGCTCCCGAGGCAGCAGGCGCCGCGCCCCCGGAATCGATCGACGAGAGCCAACCGGAACCCCCTGCAGAAGAAGAGAGCAGCGAGATCGACTTCAGTGGTCTTGAAGCTGAAATGGGCAGCGAAGCAGGAGCGGGCGATGAATTGGCCGATGACTTCTCCTTTGCTGACACCAGTGAGCCTGCGGAAGAAGAGCAAGCTGATGAGTCTTCTGTTCCAGAGTCAGATTTTTCCATGTCTGAGGATGAGCGTACTGAGTCGACGGAAGCAGATCAGGACGACTTCGGTGCCGCCTTTGAAGAGTCCGATGAATCAGCTGACTCCATGGAGTTCGATTTCAGTGAAGAGCAGACCGACGCAGCTGAAGAAGATGAGGGCTTCGAGCTGGAATCGACCAGCCTAGAGAGTGAAGCCTCTTTCGAGGTCTCGTCCGGCCCAGATGAAGCAGACGCCTTGGCAACCGACGAATTCTCCTTTGACGAGGAGCAGACAGAAGCGTCCCAGGAAGAAACAGAAGATTTCGCTTTCGGAGACGATGAGGACGCAGGTGCGTTCAGCTTCGATGAGGAACCTGCCGAGGCAGGCAGCGGTGCAGCTGACGAATTCTCTTTCGATGAAGAGAACCCTTTCGGCGATGACTCCGCTTCTGAATGGAGTGATGACGACTCCGGCGAAGCCCCTTCCTTTGACTTTGAGGAACCGCAATTCGATACGGAAGCAGAGGCGGCACCTGCAGCCAGACCTCCTGCCGGAGGTGACGAAGGCGGCCTGCAATTCGGTGAAATTGATTTTGCCAGCGACGGAGGTGAGGACGAAAGCGACGACTTCTCCGGCGCTACGCTGGAAACCCAGGAACCGGAACCTTTTTCTCCGCGCGAACAGTCACCTCCCCCTTCAAGGAGCTATGACGATGACGAGCCACTTCCGGCGCCATCGCCACCACCAAAGAAGAGCTCGCTGTCGCGTGTCCTGGTATTGCTGGTCCTGCTGCTCGTCGTACTGGGTGGCGCCGCCGGCTTCCTCGTCATGCAGGGTGGTACCCCCAACCTGCAAACCGTTACCGAATACCTGCCGTTTCTGGAAGAGTACATCGGCAAAGCCCCTGCGACCGCACCTGCACAGAGCATCGACATCAACATCAGCGGCAGCTCCTATGTCAACGGCCAGGCAGGCCAGATGCTGGTCATCCAGGGTGCTGCTGTAAACAAACACCCGGCCAGCAGATCATCGATCACCATCAAAGGTGTTTTGCTTGATGCAAATGGCAAGACCCTTTTGCAGCAAACTGTATTCTGCGGCAACCGGCTCTCAGATGAGGCCCTGGAAACGATGCCCTTCAAATCCATCGAAGAAGCAATGAACAACGAATTCGGTGACGGGCTCTCCAACATGAACGTTGCCTCGGGCGCTTCGATACCGTTCACCATCGTTTTCCGCAACCTGCCTGACGGGATTGCCAACATCAATGTCGAGGTTGTCGACTCCAAGCCGGGAGCCAGTTAAAACCATCGATAAAAACAGCAAAACAAAAGGCCGTACCCGGTTTGGGTACGGCCTTTCTAGTCTGCTCTAAGTACTGACTAATGCTTAGGGAGCTTCGATCGCGTCAACAGGGCAGCTGTCAACACAAGCACCACAGTCAGTGCAGGTGGCGGCATCAATCACGTGGACATCACCCTGTTCGCTGATGGCGTCAACCGGGCAAGTGTCAGCACAAGCTGCGCAATTGATACACTCGTCATTAATTGTGTAGGCCATGGAACGTTCCTCCTCTTTAAATTTTGTGTTGCGAAACTTTCGGGGGAGTTTACCGCAACATTCGCATTGTGTCCAGCGCAAACAGCCGAAGCTCGCTGGCAAAAAAACTTGCAATTTGACCTTTCATCAATTAACCTTCCACAACTTGTTTTACGACAGAAAGGCCAGATAAAACCTGACTTAACAAATTTTTCAGGGTAACTAAAACTGCGGCCTTAAAACATCATTTCTTTTTTCGCTTTAAAAAAAATTCATCGCGCTTGATCACTAGAAGGAGACGCTTATGGATATTCTTGCTCTTAACTGCGGCAGCTCATCGGTAAAATACCAACTGTATGACTGGGAGAAAAAGGAAGTCATCGCCAAGGGGATGGTTGAACGTGTCACCATTGGCGACTCTTTTATTATTCACGAAGTTCCCGGCCGGGAAACCTACCGGGAAGAATATGAATGTCCCGACCACAGGGTTGCAATTCACCTGATCATCAAGATCCTGACCGACAGCAAATATGGTGTCGTCGATGAAATAACACAGATTTCCGCCGTCGGCCACCGCGTCGTCCACGGTGGCGAAAAGTTCACCTGTTCGGTTCGCATTGATGACAAAGTCCTCGACGCCATCAAGGAAGTCCAGCATCTCGCCCCGCTGCACAACCCGCCGAACATTTCAGGCATCGAAGCGGCGCAATCCGTGCTTCCGGACGTTCCGCACATTGCGATCTTCGACACGGCCTTCCACCAGACGATGCCGGAACAGGCATTCACTTACGCCCTGCCTTACGAGTGGTATGAGAAATATGGTGTGCGCCGTTATGGTTTCCATGGCACCAGCCACCTCTACGTCTCCAAACGTGCAGCGGTCATGCTCGGCAAGGACCCCAAGGACTGCAACATCATCACCATGCACATCGGCAACGGCGTATCACACTCAGCGATTAGAAATGGCATTTCCGTCGACACCTCCATGGGGCTCACCCCGCTCGAAGGCGCAGTCATGGGCACGCGCTGTGGCGACATTGACCCGGCCATTCCTGCCTTTATCATGGAGCAGGAGAACCTCTCGCCCAAGGAAATCGACAGCATTCTGAACAAGAAGTCCGGCATCCTTGGCATCACTGGCCAATTTACCGACCGTCGTGATGTCATCGAAGGTGCTGAAGGGGGCGATCGCCTCTGTCAGCTGGCACTCGATGTTGAAGCATACAGCCTGAAGAAATATATCGGCGCCTACGCTGCCGCGACAGGGGGCATTGATGCTGTGGTCTTTACCGCCGGCGTTGGTGAAATGGGCTGGCTGATTCGCGAGAAGGCCCTTGAGGGTCTCGAATTCATGGGGATCATCCTCGACAAGGAAAAGAACAAGAACACCATGACCCGCAAATCGGAGAACGTCATCACCACGCCGGACTCTCCGGTCAAGGTCTTCGTTATTCCGACTGACGAGGAACTGGTGTTCACCGAAGACGTGGTCGCCATCCTCGAAGGGACCTACACAGA
>JABAOE010035406.1_pt1 | contig 20099 bp, 20 predicted proteins | sample 7062141 | NCBI WGS metagenome assembly JABAOE01 (sample SAMN14538627, study PRJNA623070) | marine sediment metagenome | biome: marine biome [ENVO:00000428]; feature: marine pelagic biome [ENVO:01000023]; material: deep marine sediment [ENVO:00002113] | place: India: Gulf of Khambhat ... | reverse complement strand
CAAGACGATGGGCTGCCAGATGAACGAGTACGACTCGGCAAAGATGGCAGACGTCTTGCGCGAGTCACACGGATTCGAGCTGACCCGGGAAGTCGGCGAGGCAGACTTGCTGCTGGTAAACACCTGTTCGATACGCGAGAAGGCGCAGGAGAAAGTTTTCTCTGAACTCGGGCGCTACCGCGCGCTCAAGGCCCAGCGCCCGGGAGTCATGATTGGCGTCGGCGGATGTGTCGCCAGCCAGGAAGGCGAGGGCATTACCGAGCGTGCGCCGTTTGTCGACGTCGTATTCGGACCCCAGACGCTGCATCGTCTGCCCGAGCTCATCGATAATGCTTCCCGCACGGGTGCGGCTGTCGTCGACGTTTCCTTCCCCGAGATCGAAAAGTTCGATCGACTTCCCGAACCGAGAGCCGAAGGCCCGACGGCTTTCGTATCGGTCATGGAGGGATGCAGTAAGTATTGCAGTTTCTGCGTCGTCCCTTACACGCGCGGCGAGGAGATCAGCCGTCCACTCGATGACGTCATCGTTGAGGTCGTCCGACTCGCAGAGCAGGGCGTGCGCGAAATCAACCTGCTCGGCCAAAACGTGAACGCATACCGGGGACCGATGCATGATGGTCAGATTGCCGATCTTGCCACGCTGATTTACTACGTAGCCGCGATCGACGGTGTCGAGCGCATTCGGTTTACGACCTCGCACCCCGTCGAGTTCGACGAAAGCCTGATCCAGGCCTATGCCGAGGTGCCGGAGCTCGCGAATTACCTGCATCTTCCGGTGCAGCATGGTTCAGACCGGATTCTCGCGCGTATGAAACGCGGCCACACGGTACTCGAATACAAACAGAAGATTCGCAAACTGCGACAGGCACGGCCGGACATATCACTATCTTCCGACTTCATCGTCGGTTTTCCCGGTGAATCCGATACGGACTTCGAGGCCCTGATGGACCTCATCGCCGAGGTCGGCTTCGATCAGTCTTTTAGTTTCATCTACAGCCCACGGCCAGGCACGCCGGCGGCGAGCTTTCAGGACGTCACGTCCATGGCCGTCAAAAAACAGCGCCTGCAATTGCTACAGGCAAGGATCAATCAACAGGCCCAGGAAATCAGCCGCGGCATGATCGGCACGACTCAGCGTGTGCTTGTCGAGCGCCCGTCAAAAAAGAATTCTCGAGAAGTTGCGGGCCGGACGGAAAACATGCGGTGGGTCAATTTCAGTGCCGATGCCGATTGTATCGGCGAGTTTGTCGACGTACTGATCACCGAAGCCTTACCTAATTCGTTGCGCGGCCGGCTGGCTGTGGCCGAGGCCGAGCTTCCCAAGCAACAAGTATCGCGGTAATCTGCTTCTCATCTTGAACGCAATGCGCATTTCGCGGGACGTCATTCTCGAGCCCGCCGACAATGAACGACTGGCAAACTTGTGCGGCCAGTTCGATGAACACCTGCGACAGATCGAGCGCAGGCTCGACGTCGAGATTGCCTGTCGAGGCAATCGATTCCGGATAACCGGTCAGCCCGGCGCCGCAAAAATCGGCGGGGACGTGCTTGAGTCACTCTTCCGGCTCACGGATCGGGAGCGGCTCGATCCGGAGCGGATCCACATGATGCTCAGCGAATCGGCGATGAGTGACAGTGACCACGGTGCGGCACCGGGCGATAAGGCGGCAGAGGCCGAAAGCCTGACGATCCAGACAGAGCGGAAGCTGATTCGCCCGCGAGGTCGAAATCAGACCGCCTATGTTCGAAGCATCCGGGAGCACGATCTCGCATTCGGCATCGGGCCCGCCGGCACGGGCAAAACCTATCTCGCCGTCGCCTGTGCGATCGAGGCGCTGCACAATGAAGACGTGCGTCGCATTGTACTCGTGCGCCCGGCCGTCGAGGCCGGTGAGCGGTTGGGGTTCCTGCCCGGCGATATGTCGCAGAAAGTCGATCCTTACCTTCGGCCGATGTATGACGCGCTCTACGACATGATCGGTGCAGAGAAAGTGACCCGGCTGATCGAAAAAAACGTCATCGAAATCGCGCCGCTCGCGTTTATGCGTGGCCGCTCACTCAATGATTCGTTCGTGATCCTCGACGAAGCACAGAACACGAGCGTTGAGCAGATGAAGATGTTTCTGACCCGCATCGGGTTCGGGTCGCGAGCGGTGGTCACGGGAGATATTACGCAGATCGATCTTCCGAGTGGCCGCACGTCTGGGCTCAGAAACGCGATGCAGACTCTCAAGCACGTGAGCGGCATCGCTTTTACGATATTCAGTCCCCGGGACGTCGTGAGGCATCCGCTCGTGCAGCGCATTGTCGAAGCTTACGAAGCGGATAGCGATGTTGGACGCCGCAAACCCTGAGCAATGCGCCGAATCGGCACACGAGGTCGAACTGCAGCTTGCCTGTGACGACGAGGGCATCCCCACGTATACACAGATTCGACGCTGGGTTCGCACAAGTATTGCGATGTCGGGACGAGCATCCACAAGCCGCCACGAGATCACGGTTCGGCTGGTTTCGCGCGCAGATATCACGCAGCTGAACGCGAGCTATCGTGGCCAGAAGAAGGCGACCAACGTGCTCGCGTTCGAGGCGGAGCACCCCCCGAGCCTGCCGGCGGATGCGGCGCCGGATCTGCTTGGTGACATCGTCATTTGTGCCGCCGTCGTTGCGGCGGAGGCCGAGGCGCAGGGCAAGAGCCTCCAGGCTCACTGGGCACACATGCTCGTGCACGGCACGCTGCATCTGCTCGGTTTCGATCACAACGACCGGCAGGAGACCGAGGAAATGGAAAGCCTGGAGGTCCGGGTACTCGATTCTCTCGGGTTCGAAGACCCATATGCGAGCTGCCAGTGACAAGCTGCTACAATACATAGCCCGCAGATGAGGGGCAGACCCCGAATAGATGAACGATAAACCTCCAAGTACCAGCGGCACAGGCACCGCCGGCATGATTGCGCGCATTCGCCGCGCGCTCAAAGGCGATCCCTGGAGCCGCGAAGAGATCCACGACTTCATTCAACAAGCGGACTTCGATCTCGACGCCGAAGAGAAGGATATGCTCGAAGGCGTACTCGAAGTGGCGCAAACTCAGGTGCGGGATGTCATGATTCCGCGCTCGCAGATAGTGGTCATCGAAATCGATGAGCCGTTCAACGACATTCTCGAGGTCATCATCGACTCCGGGCACTCCCGATTCCCGGTGATCGGCGAAGACCGTGACGAAGTTCTCGGCATTCTGTTGGCAAAAGATCTGCTGCGGTACTTTGGTTCAGACAGGGCCCAAGATATACCGTTACGCAAGTTGCTCCGGCCAACGGTCGTGATACCGGAATCGAAACGATTGAATGCGTTGCTGAGGGAATTCCGGACAAGCCGGAACCACATGGCTATCGTGGTTGATGAATATGGAGGCGTAGCCGGACTCCTGACGATCGAGGACGTGCTCGAGGAGATCGTCGGCGAGATCGACGACGAGCACGATGCCGCCGAACTGGAGTTCATCCGCCCCGAGGGAGAACGCAACGGCAAGCCGAATTTTGCGGTACGAGCGTTGACGCGGGTCGATGACTTCAATGAATTCTTCGAGTGCCACCTGGCTGACGACGAGTACGACACCGTGGGCGGGCTCGTAATGCATGAGCTCGGACGCCTGCCCCGGCGCGGCGAGCGCCTCGAATTCGGCGGATTCGTGTTTACGATCATCAAGGCCGATCGACGACGTATCGATACGCTCCAGGTCCAACGCAGCGACTGACAGGTGACTCGAGCGGCGGCGCTACTTGCGGCGATGATGGGCCGTCCACGCTTGAGTCAGCTTTTCTTCTTCCTGCTCGGCGGACTGACGACCTGCACGTTCGCGCCATTCGGGCTGGCATTGCTTCTCGCGTTTCTGCCGCTGCCGCTGTTTCTGGTCTGCCTTACCACAGCGCCTCGTGATGCTGCCCGATGCGGCTTCTGGTACGGCTTCGGTTTGTTTCTGACCGGGACGTACTGGATTTACATCTCGGTTGCGATATTTGGCAATGCACCGATATGGATCGCGCTTGCTTTGATGCTCGGCCTGGTTCTGATCATGGCTGTTTACTACTGGCTGGCAGCCTGGCTTATGGGCTGGTTGAGCGGTGGCAGCGCCTTCATTCTCATTGCCGTTGCTCCCTGTGTGTGGGTGCTGCTCGAGTGGCTGCGCGGTTGGGTGCTGACGGGCTTTCCGTGGATGGCATTCGGTTACAGCCAGATTGATACCTGGCTTTCGGGCTGGGCGCCGCTGTTGGGTGTTTACGGTGTGAGCGCCATGCTCATTCTCAGTTCAGCAGCCCTTTTGGGCAGCATGCTCGCGCGTGGGCGGCAGCGCATACTTGCGCTAATCGTTGCCGCCGTGCCCTGGCTGGCAGGTGCCGGCCTCGGCGGCGTCGAATGGGCGAGCGACACCGGGTCACCCATACGCGCGACACTGATTCAGGGCGGTATCTCCCAGGACAGGAAGTGGCTTCCCGAACAGCGCGAGCCGACCATGCGTTTCTATCGCGAGGCGACGAGAAAAGCGGCGGCCAGCGCGCTGGTCGTCTGGCCGGAGGTTGCTGTACCCATGTTGACCGATCGCGCAGCGAGTTACATCGAGTCGCTCAGCGCGGATACAGCGTTAGCGGGACAGACCCTGTTATTTGGCATTCTCGAGCGGCAGTGGACGCCGAGCGGCGAAAGCCGGGTATACAATAGCCTGCTGCTCGTTGCGGGAGACCAGCGCCAGGTCTACCGGAAACGACATCTCGTGCCGTTCGGCGAGTACTTTCCGGTGCCCCCCTCGGTCCGGGAATGGCTGCGCATGATGAACCTGCCGTTCAGTGATATCAGTGCCGGTCGTGCAAAGCAGCCGTTACTCACGACCCGCGACGGTGTGCGACTCGCCGTCGCGATTTGCTACGAGGATGCCTATGGGGCCGAGCAACTCTATGCCATGCCGGAGGCGGAGCTGCTCATCAATGTCAGTAACGATGCTTGGTTTGGCGATTCGATAGCGCCGCATCAGCATTTGCAGATCGCGCGCATGCGTTCGCTGGAGGTTCATCGGGAGGCGATCCGGGCAACGAACACGGGAATCAGCGCGTTCATCGGCGCACACGGCGAGCTGTTTGCGACGGGCCCGCAGTTCGAGCCTGCCATCATGGAGCGGGACGTTCAGCCAAAAGCCGGCAGCACTCCCTATTCGCGTTTCGGCAATCTGCCAGTGGTCTTACTCAGTCTCGTCGTGCTCGGCGGGTTCTGGCTGCGAGCGAGAGCGTCTTGAGGTAGGCTTGCGAGTCTCACTGACACGATCGCGATAGCACAATGAGTAAGGCCTACCGACCCGAGGTCGTCGAGAAATCCGCACAGGAATTCTGGGACCAAAGCAGCTGCTTCGAAGTCACTGAAGACGCACGCAAGGAGAAGTTCTATTGCCTGACGATGTTCCCGTACCCGAGCGGCAAGCTGCACATGGGACACGTACGGGTATTCACGATCAGCGACGTCATCGCCCGCTACCAGCGCATGCAGGGCAAGCACGTGTTGCAGCCTATGGGCTGGGATGCTTTCGGCATGCCTGCGGAGAATGCGGCAATAAAGCGCGGCGTGCCGCCTGCCAAATGGACTTACGACAACATCGACGAGATGCGCGATCAGCTCAAAAGACTCGGTTACGCTTATGACTGGTCGCGCGAAATTACCACCTGTAAGCCCGAATACTATCGCTGGGAACAGTGGCTGTTTACAAAAATGATGGAGATGGATCTCGTCTATCGGAAGAACTCGATCGTCAACTGGGATCCGGTCGATCAGACCGTACTCGCCAACGAACAGGTGATCGACGGGCGCGGCTGGCGTTCCGATGCACTTGTCGAGCGTCGCGAAATTCCACAGTGGTTTATGAGAATAACGGCTTATGCCGACGAACTTCTCGAAGAGCTGGAGCGCATGCCGGGCTGGCCGGAGTCAGTCAAGACGATGCAGCGTAACTGGATCGGGCGCTCCGAGGGGATCGAGTTGGATTTCGAAGTACCGGGGCAGACCGAGCCACTGACGGTCTTCACGACGAGGCCTGACACGCTTTACGGCGTCACCTACATGGCGGTTGCGGCAGAGNNNCTCGATTTATCGAGGAGTGCAAGCAGACGGCCGCGGCTGAAGCCGCGCTGGAGACAATGGAAAAAAAGGGCTTGCCTCTCGGTATCTCCGTGACTCACCCGCTGACCGGCGCTGAAGTCCCCTTGTGGGTGGCAAATTTTGTATTGATGAGTTACGGCACGGGCGCCGTCATGGCCGTGCCCGGGCACGACGAGCGAGACTGGGAATTTGCGAAAAAGCACTCTCTGCCGATCCTGCAAGTGATAAGGCCCGCTGACGGCAGCGAAATCGATATCGACGAGGCCGCGTATATAACCAAAGGCATTTGCGTCAACTCGGGCGATTACGACGGACTGGACTTCGAAGCTGCCTTCGATGCAATAGCCGAGCACTTCGAAAGAACAGGCCGGGGCAAGCGCAAAATCAATTACCGCTTGCGTGACTGGAGTGTATCGCGGCAGCGGTATTGGGGAGCGCCTATACCGATCATCTATTGTGAGGACTGCGGTGCGCTGCCGGTGCCCGAGGCGGATTTGCCGGTTATCCTACCGGAAGACATCGAATTTACGGGCCACGGCTCTCCGCTGCGTGATATTGAAGACTTTGTCGTAACTTCGTGTCCTGGCTGCGGCGCGGTGGCGCGGCGTGAGACCGATACCTTCGACACGTTTNNAGACCAGTTGCCCGTCGTTCTGCCGGAAGACGTCGAGTTTACGGGCGTCGGATCACCACTGAAGAGTCTGCCCGAATTCTACCAGGCCGACTGTCCGAAATGCGGCAAACCGGCGCGACGGGAAACCGATACCTTCGACACGTTCGTCGAGTCGTCCTGGTACTTCGCACGTTATGCCTGCCCCGATGCCGGGGATGCGATGCTCGACAATCGGGCAGCGTATTGGTTGCCTGTCGATCAGTACACGGGGGGCATTGAGCATGCAATATTGCACCTGCTTTACTCCCGATTTTTCCAGCGCGTTATGCGCGACGTCGGTTTGTCCCGTGTTGCCGAGCCGTTTACCAACCTTTTGACTCAAGGCATGGTGCTCAAGGATGGTGCCAAGATGTCGAAGAACAAGGGAAATACCGTAGATCCCCAGGAATTCATTGATCGATACGGCGCCGATACCGTCAGACTGTTCATGATGTTCGCAGCACCACCGGAGCAGGCGCTCGAATGGTCGGACGACGGTGTACAGGGTAGTTATCGATTTCTGAAAAGATTCTGGAATGCTGTGCTGACTCATGCCGAGGATGGTCCCGCGGAAAGCTTCGATCCGGCTGATCTCGATCAGGCGCAGAAAGATATGCGGCGAAGAACGCATCAGACGATCGCCAAGATCAGCGACGACATCGGCCGTCGATACACGTTCAATACGGCCGTGGCCGCATCGATGGAGCTTCTGAATTCGATCAACCGTTTCGAAGACCGCACACCTATCGGCCGGGCGGTTGTCCAGGAGGCGCTCGAAGCAGTCGTGTTGATGCTCTCACCGATCGTGCCGCACATCTGTCATGCGCTGTGGCAGGCACTCGGACATGTCGATTCGCCGGTCGAGCAGCGGTGGCCGGCAATTGACGAGTCTGCACTCGAAGCGGAGCTCATCGAGATCGTCGTGCAGGTCAACGGTAAGCTGCGTGGCCGTATCTCGGTCTCCGCCGGGGCCGCAAATAAAGCCATTGAAGCGCAGGCACTTGCGGACCCTAACGTCAGGCGATTTGTTGGCGACAACGATGTCCGCAAGACGATTGTCGTTCCCGGCCGGCTGGTAAACATTGTTGTTTAATCGCTTGCTGCCGCTTGCGCTTCTCGCTGGCTGCGGATTCCAGCTCCAGGGCGCGCTCACGCCACCGGCTGAAATGGAGCGCACCTACATCGCGGCGGAAGACCGCTATACGCCGTTTTATCGCGAGCTGAGAAGCCAGCTGCGCGCTGCCGGGTTCGCAATCGTCGACTCGTCTGCCGCAGCGACGGCGGTCTTGTCGATACGGGTAGACGAGACCGGCCAGCGCGTGCTGTCGGTTTCCGCGCGTAATGTGCCCACCGAGTATGAAGTCTACTACTCAGTGGAGTACTCGCTCGATGACGGCGAGCGACGCCTGCTTGCGCCGCAGTTTATTACGCTGACGCGAGACTACACTTACGACGAGACGCAGGTGCTCGGCAAGGCCCGGGAAGAGAACTTGCTGCGCGAAGCCATCGTCGGCGATCTCGCCAGGCTGGTCTTGAAGCAATTGTCACTGCTCTGAGCAGCGCTGTATCGATCCGCTGGCCGTGCTGACCGTCGCCACAATCCCGGCTGGTGCCATCCGTTTGCTGCTCGATCGCTTTGCGCTAAATTTTGCGGTGCAGGCCAAAGACGCGCCGATCCGAGGCAGTTTCTGGGGTGGTTGCGAGGCCGGTATCGTCGGCCACACGGTCTACGCGCGAAAAGATACGCCGATTCATTCGGTGCTGCATGAAGGCAGCCACATAATCTGTATGACCAAAAAGCGTCGCGAGCGCCTGTTTCGGGACGCGGGCAGCGATGATCTCGAGGAAACCGCCGTTTGTTATTTGCAAATTCTGCTGGCCGGCGACCTCCCTGGAGCCGGCCGCGACCGCATCATGGGGGACATGGATGCCTGGGGCTACAGCTTTCGTCTCGGCAGCACGGCGGACTGGTTCAGAAACGATGCGCAAGATGCTCGCCAGTGGCTGGAGACCGAGCGGCTCGTGGATAAAGAGGGGCGCCTGACTTACCGTCTGCGGGAATGACAATTGCGTTTTGCCCGGGTGTATAGTGAGCCATGGGCTGGATCCGTTACCCATTCTACTTCTTCGCCGTCACGCTCGTTACCTGGGCATTGACAGGTCTCGAATTGTCCTCGCCGGGCCGCCTGCAACTCTATGTCGCAAGCTATCCTGGTGATGTGGCCGGTACTAGCGAGTATTCGCCGATCGAGACGATTCAGCCACTGATTCTCGCGACTTGCGCAGCGCTGCTCGGCTGGGTGGCACGTTACTGCCCGTCGCAGCGACCGATTGCGGTGCCATTCGCCGGTCTCGCGGTTGTCTTTTTTATTCGTGAACTCGATTACTTTCTCGACCGACTGTTCACCGAAAACGCATGGCAAATTCCGATCGGCATAATCGCCGCACTCGTGATCGTTTATACGTATCGAAGCCGGCGGCGCTTGCAGATCGCTCTTGCCAGACTCTGGCCGTCACCGGGGCTTGCCTTGATTTTTGCAGGCGCAGTGACGATCTTCGCGTTCGTGAGGCTCGTCGGCCAGGAGGCGCTCTGGATGTCGCTGCTCGGTGATGACTACCGGCGTATCGTCAAACTTGCTGTAGAAGAATTCATCGAATTGCTGGGGTATTTTTTCTGGATGATCGGCACGATCGAATACGCTTTGCAGGCGCGCGCAATTGCGTTTCGCGAACCGCAAGCCGCTGCAAAACGTCTCCGGGAGCGACGACGACAGGAGAGCGAGGGACCGTTCTAAGAACTTGCCAAAACGCTGTTGCTTTCGGGCGAAAACAGCAGGCTCATGCGGCGACCAATTAGAACTTAGGGGCCATGTCATTACCTTGCTCGACCTGCTCGATGGATTGGCGCGCCTTGCATATTATCGTGGAGGGAGACTTCAGAAGTCCCTGATTCGACAGTCCACGGGCCGCGCAGGATACAAGGCGTAGCCGAGCGCAGCAATATTGCTATTATGCACGACCGCGCTTATCGGAATATCAGGCATCGATGACAATCCAGCTGCACGACACCAAGCGGGGCAGGAAAGTGCCCTTCGAACCGCTGGTCGAAGACCGGGTGACGATGTACCTGTGTGGACCGACCGTCTACAACTATGCCCATATCGGCAATGCGCGCCCGGCCGTGATTTTCGATTTGCTCGCGCGCGTCCTGCGCCGCCGCTATCGTCTCGTCTTTGCTCGCAACATCACGGACGTCGATGACAAGATCAACGCTGCATCCGTGGAGTCAGGCAAACCCATCGAGGAGATAACGGCCCGATTCATCGCCGCCTACAACGAGGACATGGCGACGCTGGGCGTTCAGGCTCCCGACATCGAACCGCGCGCAACCGAGCACATCAGGGAAATGATCGCAATGATTACGCGTCTCGTCGATGCCGGGCATGCCTACGAAGCCGAGGGTCACGTTCTGTTCGACGTGGCGAGTTACGAAGATTACGGCGCGCTCTCGAAACGCAACCTGAGGGAAATGATCGCCGGCTCCCGGGTCGAGGTAGCGCCGTACAAGAAGGCGCCGCACGACTTCGTTCTGTGGAAGCCGTCTTCGCCCGAGTTGCCTGGATGGGAGTCGCCATGGGGCCGGGGGCGTCCAGGCTGGCACATCGAATGTTCGGCCATGGCAGAGAAGCACCTCGGAGATACGATCGATATCCATGCCGGTGGGCAGGATCTCGTATTTCCTCATCACGAGAACGAGCTTGCCCAGAGTCGGTGCTCGCACGAGGGGGCCGACTTCGCCCGTTTCTGGTTGCACAATGGATTCCTGTCGATTGACCAGGAAAAAATGTCCAAATCGATCGGCAATGTCCTGTTGGTGCATGAACTCATACAGACGATACCGGGCGAGGTCATCCGCCTCGCGCTCATGAGTGCGCACTATCGACAGCCGCTCGACTGGTCCGACGCGACGATCCAGGCGGCCCAACGTATGCTGGACCGGCTGTATGGCGCCGTCCGCGGCATCGAGGTAAGCACGGAGAGGCGCAGCTTGGCAGAACCGCCGGACGGGCTGGTGGCCGCGCTGGAGGACGACCTCAACACGCCGAAGGCAATGGCCGAGTTGTTCGCTCTGGCCCGCGACCTGAATCGATCCGACAGTGACGATGAGCGTCGTGATCTTGCCGCGCAGGTGCTTGTCAGCGGCGACCTTCTGGGGATTCTGCAAAGTGAGCCCGATAACTGGTTCGCCGGCAACGACGAGGGTGAGTTGTCCAGTGAGGCGATCGAGGCGCTGCTCGCCAAACGCCGCGAGGCGCGCCAGCGGCAAGACTTTGCGACCGCCGATCGCATTCGCGATGAACTCGCTGCTGCCGGCATTGCGATCGAGGACGGTGTCGACGGCACGCTCTGGCGCCGGAGAAGCTGAAACAGTGCGCAGCGAGGCACAACTCGCTCAGGACGAACTGATCGAAGAGTTCGGATTTTTCGATAACTGGATCGACCGGTATCAATACATCATCGATCTCGGCCGCAGACTCCCTAAACTGTCCGCAGCAGAGAGAGTAAAGGAAAATCAGATCAAGGGTTGTCAGTCGCAGGTATGGTTCGTTGCGGAAAGGAAAGATGGTCGCCTGACATTCCGTGCAATCAGCGATGCCGCTATCGTCTCCGGATTGATTGCGATGTTGCTGCGCATTTACAGTGGCAGACGCCCTGAAGACATACTGGCAACGCCACCCGAATTCATATCGGCACTGGACCTCGAGAAACACCTGAGCCCGACCCGCAGCACTGGCCTCGCGTCGATGCTCAAGGCCATCCGGGCCCATGCAGAGCACGCTCGCGGCGCAAGGCGATGATGGCGGCATTGGGTCGTTGGCTCGCCTGGCCATTGATTGGCATAATCCAACTCTACCGCGTTACGATCTCGCCCTGGCTCGGGCTGAATTGCCGATTCCACCCGAGCTGCTCGGCGTACGCCATAGAATCACTGCGCAGTCACGGGGTATTCCGCGGCTCGTGGCTGGCACTACGTCGAATCCTGCGCTGTCACCCTTGGGGAGGTTCCGGACATGACCCGGTGCCCAAATCCCGCCGCGATCCGAGTTCGGCCGAGTGACCAGTAACGGGCGCGCAGACGTTAGCCCGGAGCCTCAGACTCAGGAGGAGCAGCCGAGAAAGCGGTAGTAGTAAGCGTTAGACAAATGAGCCGCCCCGAGAACCAAGGCACCGAGAATCGTCATCGTGCGATCCGCCGCCAGGCCGAGCTGATCGTGTGCGATCGTCGCGCCGAACACTAGCAGCAACATGCCGAGAAGACCGATAAAGATGACTCTGCGGTCGTGATGACGGCGATAGCCTACGCCGAATGCAACCACGCTGAGAGGTAGCACGACAACGAGCATCTGCGCATGCAGGTGACCTTCGACAATGTGGGCGAGGAAGGGCAATCCTGCCACGACCAGAGGCAGCGCAATACAGTGCAACACACATAACGCGGACAAGGCGACGGCAGTTCCGTCTAACCAGCTGCCGGGAATGTGAGCACGTTGGAACATGTATGCCGAGTCGGATTGCACGAGCGATGTAAGATAATGTTACATTATAACATTACAGCTATCAAGAACATTGAAAACAAGGACTTAGGACGGTTACGATTCACACCATGGACAAACGCTTACTAGCTATTCTGCGCTGCCCGATTAGCCACAAAAGTCTCGTCGTCGCGAAAGCAGCAACCCTCAAACAGGTCAATGCGGCGATCGCCAATGGCGCGCTGACGAATCGTGAAGGGCATGTGCTGGGCGAGCCACTGTCCGAAGCGCTCGTGACCGATGACGATAAAGTATTGTACCCCGTCACAGACGGCATCCCGGTGCTTCTCGAGGGGGAGGCTATCAGCATGGATCAGCTGGGCTAGTGTATGATCAGAAAACTTTTACTCTGACGAGACTGCGTGAAACTAAAGGCGAACGATCTCGCATCCCACCTGAAAACGAATCTGGCGCCGTGCTATCTCGTTAGCGGTGATGAGCACCTGCTCGTCGGCGAGGCGCTAGATGCCATTCGCGAAACCGCAAGGGGTAAAGGGTTTTTGACGCGGGATCTCCACGTGGCAGAAACGGGCTTTGACTGGACAAGGCTCAGAGCATCTGGCGCTAATCTATCCCTGTTTGCCGAACGCCGCATGGTTGAACTGCGGTTGCCGACCGGCAAACCCGGACGCGCCGGCGCTGACGCCATCGTCGATCTTGTCGCGCAATGCGGACCGGATCTGATTTTTATTGTTGGTTCAGCCAAGCTCGATCGCGGTGGGCAGGCGTCCAAATGGGTCAAAGCGATCGATGCTGCCGGCGTCAGCCTGCAGGTTTGGCCGGTGGATGCGCGTGAATTACCGAATTGGATTGCCCAGCGCATGCGCGCAACCGGTCTGCAACCCGACAATGCCGCGGTTCGGCTGATCGCGGATCGTGTTGAAGGGAATCTTCTTGCGGCCAGTCAGGAAATCGAGAAACTGCGGCTGCTTTTCGGCAGCGGCGAGATTAGCGGTGCAGAGCTCAGCCAGGCCGTTGCTAACAGTAGCCGCTACGATGCATTCAAGCTCGTCGATGCGGTGCTTAAGGGAGATGCCAGACGCGCAGTCACAATGCTGACCGGTCTCAAAGCCGAAGGCGTCGAACCCGTCATAATCGCCTGGGCTTTGACGCGAGAGCTTCGTACGCTGGCAAATATCAGCGAGGCTGTGGCGGCTGGTGGCAATCTGGGCAGTGCCATGCAGAGGTTCGGTATATGGCGTAATCGCCAGGGTCTCGTACGTAGCTGCATCGCACGCCATCGTGACGGAGATTTTCGGAATCTGCTCCGCACGGCGGCGCGACTGGACATGGCGGCGAAAGGGCAGATTCGTGCAGATCCGTGGCAGCTCGCGATCGATATTTTGCTGGGTCTTGCTTTGGGGCAGCGGAGGGCCGCGTGACTGCAGGGCGGTCCGCGGTTGGAATATTCGGCGGTACCTTCGACCCGATCCACTACGGGCATTTGCGCACCGCGTTCGAGGTGCTGCAAGCACTTGATTTTACTAAGGTGCTTTTTATCCCTAGCGGTGATCCGCCGCATCGCGGCACAACGTTTGCGGATGCCGAGTTGCGCTTGCGCATGGTCGCCGCGGCTACGGCCGAGGAGAAACGATTTGTGGTGGATGACTGCGAGGTGCGGCGGCGCGGTCCATCTTACACGGTCGAGACGCTTGTGGAAAAACGCTCGCAATACACAGGAGAGCCGTTGGGGTTGATCATGGGCATGGACGCTTTCCTCGGGCTGGTAAGCTGGCATCGCTGGGAAGAACTGCTCGGGCTTGCCCACATCATCGTTGCGCATCGGCCCGGATGGCGTCGCCCTGATTCGGGACCGCTCGGAGAGCTCCTGTCCACCTTCAGCACCGAGGAGGCAGCCGATTTGCACGCAGCCCCCAACGGCCGGATCCATGTCCACGCGGTAACGCAGCTCGAGATCGCATCGAGCGACATTCGCGAATTGGTCGCTGCAGGAGAAGATCCTCGCTACCTGCTGCCAAGTGCTGCACGTGCGATCATCGTGGAGTCCGGCTGTTACGCATGAGTAGCAGCGTGGACAGTCGAATCATGCCGAGCGAACATGAACTATGCAGAAGAAGGAGATCGAATTGACCCTGAGAAGCGAACGCGTATGAGGAGCGAGGAACTGAGCGATCTGATAATCAACGCACTGGATGATATCAAGGCGAAGGACATAGTTCGGCTCGACGTCCGGAATTTGACGACGGTAACCGACTACATGATCGTCGCCAGTGGCACATCCCGAAGGCATGTGCAGGCCTTGGCTGACAAAATCGTGGAGAAGTCCAAGGCCGCCGGACACGCACCGATCGGCATCGAAGGTGAGGAGGGCGGTGAGTGGATTCTTATCGACCTGCAGGACGCTCTCGTCCACATCATGCTGCCGAAAGTGCGCGAATTCTACAATCTCGAAAAGCTATGGTCTCTCGGCGCGCCGGCAGAAGCTGCCGCCACGGATCGCTGATGCTGTTCATCGGCGCCGAGACATCAAACACACTGGTCACCACGTGCACATTCGAATTCTTGCCGTCGGCGACCGTCAGCCGGAATGGGTCGATGACGCGACGTCGCTCTATGCCAATCGTTTGCCCAGAAACTGGCGTTTTCGCCTCGATGCCATCCCCGTCACCAGGCGGACGAAAAGTCAATCAAGCAATGTGGCACGGGCCTTGGAAACGCAGCAAATCCTGTCGAAAATCTCTGCCGCCGAGTGCGTTGTCCTGCTAGACGAACGCGGCAGCCAGTGGTCAACGAGGGAGTTTGCGACCCGATTGTCTGCGCTGCAGGCCGAGAGTCGCGACCTCTGTCTCGTTATCGGCGGACCTGACGGGGTGGATGCAGATTGCCGGGATCGTGCTGACTTTGTCTGGTCGCTTTCCAGCCTGACGCTGCCGCACGGGCTTGCACGAATCGTCTGCATCGAACAGCTTTACCGGGCCGCTACACTTGCAGCCGGGCACCCGTACCATCGGGAATGAAGCCAGCAGACCACGCGATGGCAGCTTTGTCCGTGCACCTTGCTTCTTCTTCGCCACGTCGGCGCGAGTTGCTTGCGGCTCTCGGCATATCCTTCAGCGTAGCGGGCGTCGACGTTGAAGAGAGCCGCTTGACGGGCGAAAACCCCAAGGACATGGTTGTTCGGCTCGCGCGTCTCAAGGCNNAGGCTGATACCGACACGCTTGTCCTCGGTGCGGATACGGCTGTCGTTCTTGACGAGACGGTATTTGGAAAGCCCGCGGACCAGGCAGACGCACTGGCCATGCTCGCGGCGCTTTCGAACCGCAGCCATGCGGTGATGACCGGAATTGCACTGCGGCATGGCTCGGCAGTGACTTCCTCCGTGTCGATCACAAAAGTGGTATTCCGGGAGATCCGCCCCGAGGAGGCTCGGCGATATTGGCAAATCGGCGAACCGCATGACAAAGCCGGCGCTTACGGAATCCAGGGCCTGGGCGGAGTGTTTGTCAGGGGCATCGAGGGCAGTTACTCGAATATCGTCGGGCTGCCGATATTCGAGACCGCCAAGCTGTTACGCGACGCCGGGCTCGACGTGCTGCAGGATCGGGGCTCAGAGATGCGAAACAAGAGCAGCTAATGAGCGAAGAGTCGCCGAAAGAAGAGATATTGATCAATATCACGCCCAGTGAAGTGCGTGCAGCCCTGCTCGAAAACGGTGTCTTGCAGGAAGTACATATCGAACGCGCGTCCAACCGGGGAGTGATCAGTAATATCTACAAAGGCCGCGTAACGCGAGTGCTCCCCGGCATGCAAGCAGCCTTCTTAGAGATCGGCCTGGCGAGGACCGCGTTCCTGCATGTCTCCGACATCGTTCGTGCGCAATGCAGCGAGGAGGGCGACCCCGGGCTGCCCGGGATTCGCGACGTCGTAAAAGAGGGTGACGAATTGCTCGTCCAAGTGGTCAAAGACCCGTTGGGCAATAAAGGGGCGCGTCTGACGACGTCGATAACGCTACCAGCACGCCATCTCGTTCTCTTGCCGAACGGGGACAACATAGGAATTTCAGCGCGGATCGAGAATGAGGACGAGCGCGAGAGATTACGCTTGCTCGTTAGCTCGCTGCTGACAGAAAACGCCCTGAGCTGCGGTGTGATCGTACGCACGGCAGCCGAGGGCGTCGACGAAACCCCGCTTCGGGCCGACCTCGCGTATCTTGCCCGATTGTGGCGGGTCGTCGAAGAGCGAAGCAAGACAGCCCGGCCCGAGACGCTCGTTCACGAGGACCTCTCGCTGCCGCTTCGTGTGCTGCGCGACTTCGTTACCGCCGAAGTCGAAAAGGTGTTGATCGATTCGCCGGATGACTTTGCCGGTATGCAGGAATTCGCTGCGACTTACTTACCCGAATTAATGCCCAAGCTGGAGGCCTATCGGCGCCGCCGGCCAATTTTCGACCTGCACGGTATCGACGATGAAATTCGCAAGGCGCTCGAGCGAAATATCCCGCTTAAGTCAGGTGGCTATCTTATATTCGACCAAACCGAGGCGATGACGACCATCGACGTCAACACCGGCGNNCATCGCAATCTCGAGGAGACGATATACAGGACCAATCTAGAGGCGGCGGTTGCGATTGCGAGGCAGCTGCGGCTACGCAATCTTGGTGGCATCATCATTATTGATTTCATTGACATGCTCGAGCCGGATCATCGTGACAATGTCCTGCAGCAGCTCGATCTGTCGCTGGCCAGAGACTATGCGCGACACCAGATTTCGCCACTTTCTCCGCTAGGTCTGGTAGAGATGACTCGCAAGCGGACGCGCGAGAGTTTGCAGCATATCCTGTGCAGAGATTGTCCAAGTTGTCATGGGCAGGGATTTGTCCTGTCAGCGGAGACGGTATGTCTCGAGATTTTTCGGGAAGTAATCCGCCAGGCACGGCAGTTCGAGTTTGATGAGGCGCTGGTACTGGCGCACCAGGACGTCATTGACATGCTACTCGATGAACAGGCACCGAGCCTTGCTCAGCTCGAGGAACAGACCGGGAAATCGATTAAATTGCAGCCGGAGAGTTTGTACATGCAGGATCAGTTCGACGTCGTCTTGATGTAGTCGCCCCAGGATGAGAGCGCTGCTGATAAGAATAGCCAGGGTCATTGCCTACACCGGGGCAGGCGTCGTGATTCTGTTGGCCGTCGCTGTCAGTTTGTTTCGACTGTTTCTGCCGAGGTTGCCCGCTTACCAGGATGACATCAAGGACTGGGCAAGCGAGGCCGTCGGTATGCGCGTCGAGTTCTCCGGCATGGACGCACGCTGGGGACTGAGCGGGCCGGAAGTCGAGTTCTACGACACGGAGCTGTGGACTGCCGATGCAGTCACGCAAATCGCTAATGCCGGCGAAGTCGGTGTCAGCATCGGCCTGATCCAATTACTCATCGATCGAAAACTTGTCGTCGATCGGGTGGTCGTCCGAGATACGACCGTCGACCTGCGCCAGCTCGATGACGGGACCTGGAAGGTGCAGGGCCGCGCGCTCGATGAGTTCTTGACCTTTCGCAACCGACAGACGGGAGGCGATACGGACATTGAGCTCATCGGCCAAGGGATCAGTTTGCATTTGTGGTTGCAAGGAGATGACGAGCCGAGCATTTTCGAAGTCCAGACAGTCTCTGCGCACCGGGACCCGAGGCGTCTTGCCGTCGATGCCATTATCGATCCGCCTGCTGCGCTCGGCCGAGGTATAAGCGTATCTGCTTCGCGAAGCCGCGCTGAAGCCGCACCACCCGATCGCTGGGACGTTGATGTCGAAGTTGAAGGAGCCGAACTTGCAGGCTTATCCAACTTTCCCGTTCCCGAGGCGTTTCACTTTCGCGGCGGTCAAGGCGATATCGTTCTGTCCGTGGCTTTTGAAAGCGGCCGCATCGATAGCGCGGCCGCTACGGTCGACTTGCGGGAAATTCGCGTTGCTGAAGAAGCTGCTTTCTCCGTAGACGGCACTTTCGAGTACGAACGTAATTCCTCAGGATGGTTGCTGGCTTCCGGTGGATACTCTTTACTGACGGCAAACGGCGCTTGGCCCGAAAGCACGATTCGTATCGAAGTGGGCACCAACGGTGACGGCAGGCCCGCTATGATTGACCTGCGGGCGTCTTACCTCCGGCTCGAAGATGTCTTACTCGTCATGCCCTGGCTGACGGCCCGGCAGCAGGATCTTGTTGAACCCTACGCCATAGAAGGCGAGATCGGGGGCCTTGCGCTGACGCTCGGCGGCGTCGACAGTGATTTGCCCCGCTTCGACGTATCGGCGGACCTCAAGGGCGTAGGATTTGCGGCTGTCGATGACCAGCCGGGTATCCGTGATTTTACCGGAAACCTGCGTGCCGACCGATCCGGCGGACGTCTCGAAATCAACGCGCCGGGAATGGCGGTAACCTACCCTCGGTTTCTCGGCCAGACGGCCTACTTGAGTGAGGCCTCGGGTACCTTGATCTGGAGGCGCAGCGACGGCCGCACGACGCTGCTCAGCGACAGTATCGTGTTGCGCAACGAGGACTTCGATTTCGAAAGCAACGTGCAGATCACCTTGGCCGACGACAGTCGGGCGCCTATCGTGGATCTTGCGGCGACATGGAGCATCGAGGATCTCGCAAAAGCGAAGCGGTATATTCCATTTATTCCACGGATTCCGAAAACCAGTGCCTGGTTTCAAGAAGGAATTCTCTCGGGACGGGTGCCGCGCGGCACAACTAGGCTTTACGGGCCAATGGACAAGTTTCCCTTCGATGGCGGTGAAGGGCGCTTTTATGTCGAAGCCGATGTGCAGGATGCCAACATTCGGTACTTGCCACGCTGGCCCGTGGCACGGATCGTCGATTGCACCCTCGCCATCGAAAATATGCGGCTTTTCTCCGAGCGCAACCGCGTCATTACCGTGGGCAACGAGGTTACCAATGCCAAGTTCGAACTTGGCGACTTCCGTCTGCCTATCATTACTATCGAGGCCGAGTCTGGTGGCTCCCTGGATGCGCTGCGAGAACTACTCGCACAGAGCCCCCTAGGCACAGACGTATTCGGTGGCAAGCTCGAGCAAATTCGAGCAACCGGCGACGGGACATTTAGCCTCGATCTCGAGGTGCCCGTGCGTAACACAGACGCGAAAACGTTTTCGGCACGCCTGGAGACGGAGAATGGGTCTCTGAGGCTGACCGGCTTTCCAGCGCCGCTGACGGATCTCAGCGGTATCGTGACGGTGCGTGACGAGGATGTCGATAGCGAGAGTCTCACCGGAACATTTCTCGGTCGGCCCGTAACGATCGATCTCGAAGCGATAAGCGACGAGAGTCCGCCGTACCGTATTAGCGCAAACGCCCGGGGCAGCGCCACGGCGGTGAGCATCCTCGAGGAACTCGGGCTTCCCCTCGAGGGGCGAATCTCGGGTGAGACGCCATACTCGGCTCTGCTGCTGTTCCCACGAGGCAAAGCCGCCGAAAAGGCGCCTTTTGCCATCGAGATCGATACCGAACTCGACGGTCTCGCGATCAGCCTGCCCCGGCCCCTTGGCAAAGTGGCTGACGCGAAATGGCCGTTGTCGGCGATGATCGAATTTCCGGCTGATGACGAACGCATCACTAGCCGGGGCTCGGTTGAAGGCTTCATGTCCTGGGCGATTGACTTTGCGAGGACCGAGGGCTACTGGGACCTCGACAGGGGCGTCGTACAGTTCGGCGCAGCGGAAACGGCAGCCGCTGTCGAATGGCCCGAGA
>JABAOE010010193.1_pt3 | contig 20118 bp, 33 predicted proteins | sample 7062141 | NCBI WGS metagenome assembly JABAOE01 (sample SAMN14538627, study PRJNA623070) | marine sediment metagenome | biome: marine biome [ENVO:00000428]; feature: marine pelagic biome [ENVO:01000023]; material: deep marine sediment [ENVO:00002113] | place: India: Gulf of Khambhat ... | reverse complement strand
AAGGGCCCCCGTGGGGGCCCTGAGGGTTCACACCGGGCAACCGGGAGACTCATTCATGGACCGGCTTCCCTTCGGCAAAGTCGGGATTGAACGGCGGGAAGTCATAGGGGACCCTGGGCGCCGCATTGTTGCGGCCGTCCACAGTGATCGTAGTGGCGCCCGCGCGGTTTTGCTTCAACATCCCCATGGACACCAAAAGGGCGATTTCGGCCTTTTCGATACCATGGCGCGAAATCGCGTCCTTTCGCCCCCGGGAGTTCAGGCCGGCGAAAACGGCCAAAATCGCCCTTTCCCGGTCGGTCAGAGCCCACTTGGACGGCGCGAAACACGCCGTCATGTTATTGGGATGGATCGTGACTGTCGCGAAACAACCGCGGCCCCCCGACTCCCCGGAGATAACGGCCCCGCCGACCGGGAGGGGGTAGTCTCCGCCCGTATCGGCCGGAAGAGTCTCGAACGGGTTGGGGCCGCCCCATGACCCCCAGGCCTCGCGAGAGTCTCCCGTGGCCAGATTGACGGCCACGACAAACCCGCGGGACCCTTCAAAGGCCGGGGTCGATTTCGAGCTGTAGGTTTCGGCGCGAATGACGCGGATTTGAGGTCGGCGGTACCCGACCTGTGACAAAGCCCCTTGGACGGCCGGGGGCAATTTCGAGCATTCTACCCAGATTTCGGAGGTTTGTGCCATCGTGTAGGTGAGACGGGGCGGGGGCCTGGTATATTCCAAAAAGTTGGTAGAAAAAAAATCCAAAGTTTTGGAATATACCAGATCGGGGGCCCGTCTCACCTTGCACGATGGCACTTCCCCCCGACAACCTGCTCGGTCTGACCCTTTCGGCCTCGGTTTTGAGGTTTAAAAGCCCCCGTTTGGCCGTTTCCCGCAACGGCCGATTCCGCGCGGTTTTGACCCATCCGGCCCACGGTCGGACCGGGCAAAACCTTTGGACCATGACCGACACCCGCAACGGTCGCGTCTACACGCGCCGGACCGACACCTACCTCGGGCACGTCCGGGAGATCCGGTCTATCGTCCGTTTCGAGGATCGGTGCTGGCGGGAGGGAGATCGGCCCATGAATGCCCCGCGGTGACTAGACTGCCCCTTTCCCCCACAAACCGCCCCGTACCGACTCCCCCCCCGGGGAGGATCGGCGGGGCTTTCGGGGTACGATGGCACTTCATTCCAACCCGTTTCCCCCGCTGCCCGACCCCGGGCTGCAATGCCTGTTTGGGCGCGTGGCGTTCGAGCTCGGACGCCGTCATGTGATCATGGTCGGCCCCCCCGGGTGCGGCAAGACCATGATCGCGCGCAGGATCGGCGCGTGTCTGCCCCCCCCGACCGGCTTCGCCGACCGATGGGCGGCCGGGGTCGCCCGCCACGNNCGACGGGGCGCCCGTCCGCATGCCGCACCACACGGTTTCGGTCGCCGGGCTGCTCGGTGGCGGTGGGCCCGTCCGCCCCGGTGAGGTCACCTTGGCCCACGGTGGCCTGTTGTTTCTCGACGAACTACCGGAATTTTCCCGGCGTGCTCTCGAGGGGGTGGCGTGGATCCTGGACCGCGGCGAAGTCGAGATCGTGCGGGCCGGGAGGATCGTCCGGTTCCCGGCTCGGTTCCGGTTGCTGGCCGCCATGAACCCGTGCCCGTGCGGGTACCTCGGGCACCCCGAGCGCGCGTGCGTCTGCCCCGATCGTTCCATTGCCCGATACCAGGCCCGCGTGGCACGATTGGCCAACCGGTCGGACGTGGCGGTGGTGCAGTTCACGACTCCCCGCGGAAAGAGGACCAGTCGATGAAACCCGGATTGTTGGACACTGGAGAAAAGCTCGCGGTGCGCGTCGACGTTGCCGTATCGCGCCGGTCGGCACTCGGACGCCGCGGCTCTTACTGGGATGCCGAGCGCGGTTGGGTGCTTGCTCGTGGCGAGCGGTCCAAGGCGGCGGCGCGGGCCGAATCCGCGGCCGGCATCGCGTTTCTGCTCGACGCTGGCGAGCCTGTTGTGACCGGCCCTACCGCGGAGGGTTGGGTGGGCGTCGCGTTTGCAACCCCCAACGGGTGGGTGCTGCGGGTGCACGGCCGGAGCGGCTGCACCCACCTAATCGGCCGCGTTTCGCGGACCCAAGCCCACAACCAGCTGGACGCGTGGATCCGCGGCTATGAGACCGCTGCCGAGGTCACGACCACCCACGGAAACGAGACGAAATGATGGACTGCGAGATCGTGAGACTCTCCCGCGCGTTTGCCCGCGCGGGGTTCGAGTGTGTGGACACCGGCGGCGGCTGCCGAGCGTATCGGCGCGAACGCGACGACGGCAAGATCGAAGTTGTCACCGTGTGGGATGATGCGGCGCTGCCCGACCGTTTCGACGATCGGGTACTGTGGGGCCTGTACCTTCCCGGCGAGCACGGGGAGTTGTGGGGCGACGATCTGGACTTCCAAGACTTTGAGAGCGCGCGGGCGTTCCTGGCGAGGCGGCTTTGACGCGCGAACGCCTCGCGCCCCTGCGCGTCCTGACGGTCCCCCAGCTCGCCGCGTGGGCTGCCGCCCTCGCCGGTGCCGACGGCGTCGACGCGGCCGCTGGCAAGCTGCTGCGGCGCGCTGCGGGGGCTNNCCCGCGACCAGCAAGTGGCGGCCGTCGAGATCCTCACCACCGGGCTCGCGGGCGCCCGCGGGAAGCTTGCGACCGTCCGGGCGTTGGCCGTCAAGACGGCGCGGCGGCTCGACGCCCGCGCCGAGCGGTAAGCCCCACGGCACGACCTTGGCGGCTTTCGCGATCGTCCGCAGCTTGCGGGCATCGACGGAGCCGGTGTGGCGCACTGCGCGCTCGAGGAGGTCGAGCAGCGCGGCGTGCATTCGCGGCGACAGCATGACCTGCCGCCACATGCGTTGCGGCGGGTCGCTCACTTGCGGTGCTCCTTGGCGCTGGGGCACGTCTCCCAGTGCGGGCGCCACGTTTGGACGAGGTACCCCGCCAACCTCGGCACCGGCGCGTCACCGAACAGCGAGCCCTGCTGCTGGGGACGACGCTCCACGACGCGGAGCTCCGACCGCGCGTCAACGGGCATCCCTTGGCCGCTGTCCCCCATCGTGATCCAGCGGATCGCGGCACCGCAGCTGCGGCAGCGCGTGGGCGCCGAGACGCCGGGGCGGACGCTGCCGCCGCTCCAGCCGCCCGCGTCGGGGTCGCCGCCGATGTCGGCGGGGGAGTTGTCGGACGTCATGGGGACCCTCCGAAGCGCAGCAGCGCTTGCCGACCCAGCCGCCCCCAGTCCTCGGGGCTGAGCACGGGGCCGGCGTTGCGTCGGTCGTGCTCGTGTTCCATCCGCTTACGTTCCATCGCGTCCCGCTCCAATCGTTCCATGTGTGCTTGCCAGCGTCGGTGCCGATCGCAAAAGGCGTTGCCCTTGAACGTCGTGGCAAACAGCCCCGGCTGAAGGCGTCCTGCAGCGAGCTCGGCTGCCGACCATTCCACAACGGCGACGATTTCGGAAAGGTCGTATCGTCGCAACGCGACCGCGAGGCCCGACAGGGTGTTGTCGTCCCAGGCCAGGAATCCGTGGGTCTTGCCCAGCCGCTTCCACACCCGGCGCACGGCACCGTCGAGGTCGTCGACGACGGCGCTGGCAGACGCCCGGTGCTCGTCGGTCGCGCAATCCAACAAAGCTAAAAGCTGTTGTTGTTGTTGTTTTTTGGCATGAACGCTGCTTCGCGCGCGGGCGTTTTCAACAACAACAACAGCTTTACTTTTAGGATCAATTAAAGAAGGATCGCGCAAGACGCGCTGGGCCGACCTGGGCCGACCTGGGCCGACCTGGCGCGATTTCGCTGGGCCGACCTGGGCCGACCTGGGCCGACCTGGCGGGGCCTGCGCCGCACGTCCTGTAACTTCCCATACCGTTTTTCTCCCGTGTGCCGCTCGCGCGCAGCTCAGATACCCGCCGTCCTCGAGCTCTCGAATTGCCCGCCGAACGGTCCGAGCACCGAGCCCGAGCAGGGCTGAAACGTCGTCAAAGGTGAGACCCTGCGCACGCGGTCCGAGCTCGAGGAGCCGACCGAGCACGCACCGGGTCGCCGGCCGAAGCGCTACCGATTGTTCCATTAATGTCGCCGTCGCATGATTTTGGAAGTTGGAACGAGAGGGTGGTGAGCTGCGCCACATCGGCCAACGCAGCCCGTCCGAGCGTCGCGACCGTAACGGAGCGACGCGGCGGTTGTCAACGGGAGCGATCTACGCTATGAGGGGGGTCGACGTGCCCGCATGGGCGGTTGAATGAGAGAGGACAACGCCGTTCGGAGCGGCAACGGGAAGCGCAGGTGTGAGCAGCCTGCGCTTTTTTTTGGATCGTCTCGAGACGATCACGCTTGTGGTGGATCGGTCGGAGCGCTGTACTTCGCGACCGCATGCATGAACGCGCCGAGCTGCTGCGTCTGCTCGGGGCTGAGCAGGGCTTGCAGCGCGGCGAGCTTGTCGGCCGCGTGTTCGGCGACCTGGGCGTAGGCGGCAACAGCGTCTCGATCGGTCACCGAGCAGAATAGCGCATCGAAGCATGCCTGCTGTTTCCGCGTCAGGATCCGGTTGAGCTCGGCGCGCTGCTCGACGCTGAGGCCCTCGCCGAAGTAGCGAGCCATCGTCGCCAGGGGGTGCTGCGGCGGCGCTTCGGGTTCGCCCTCCTGGTGGATCGTATACCCCTCGTTGGCCGGGTCGCCCTCGGGTGCAAACTGCACGCCGAGCTTCGACTGAATGAATTGCTGCAGCCCGATGCCCAGGAAGGGTGCGAGCGTCTTGAGCGCGGCCTCGATGCGCTCGGTCGTGGCCTTTTCACGCGCTTCGGTCCGCGCGGCTGACATCTCGAGCGTCTTGGCGTTGAGGACCTGCTGCGTCCCCGCCATGAACAGCGGGATCGCGTGGCTCATGAGCTCCGCGCCGGCGCGCGCCTGACTGCTGTTTTGTTCGACGATCCGCAGCAGCCGCTCCTGCATGTCGTCGAGGTGGGAGTAGGCCTGCCCGAGGTGGCGCTCGAGGAGGTCGAGGACACGCATGGTCGCCGCCTCATCGACCGAGAGGTTGTCTTCGTAGACGTCGGCCTCGGTCTCGCCGGCGTACGTGTACCGAAACTGCGCTCGAGGTCGGGCTTTGCCGGGCCGCGGCGCCCCCTCGCACACGATCACGAACTCCATCGGCGGCGGCAGCTCTTGGCCCTCCTCGAGTTCCTGGTCCTCCCAGCACAGGTGCATGATCGCCGTGATCGCTTCGGCGATGTCCTCGAGGGATTCGCGCGGCCACTGGCCGGGCGAGCAGTTGAGGCGGATGGCATTGACCTTGCGTGCCTTGCCCTTCGCAGCGACGACGCTGATCACGATCCGGGTCGTCGACCGCAGCAGTTTGTTCAGGTCGCTGCGGACGGAGCCGGGCACCGCCGGGCGGAAATCGATCTCCACGGGCTGTTCGAAGTTCACCATTGACACGATTTATAGCGTTGCCTGCGGTTGTCCGACACAAATGATCGCAAACGATCACGCCGGGTTGGCACAAAACGCTGAAAAAACAACACCCTTGCATCCGTCGGGCACGTTGCCGATCCTCGGCGCGGTACACGAAACGTGTCATTCCAGGGCAGGCCGAGCGCACGCCCGCAGCGACTTTCACCCCGCGCGTCGGCGCGGAAGGAAACCCAACATGGCAAACAACACAGCACTTCGGGCAGTCCCCCGCGAACACCTCGAGCGCATGGCGATGAACATGCGCCGCAAGGCCCGCAACCAAGCACTCGACCGCACCCGCATGCAGCGGCGGCTGATGACCGCCGTCGTCGGCGCTGGCGCTGCGTACGGCACCGGCTTTTTGGTCGGCAGCCGCGTCAAGGCCGGCGAGCCCACGGACATCGCGGGCGTCGACATGGAGTTGGTGATCGGCGGTGGCGCGACCCTGGCCGGGATCTTCTTGCAGGGGAAGTCCGCCACGTCCAAGGTCGGAGAGTTCCTCGAAGCCGGCGGGATGGGCGTCATCGCCTACTACGCCGGATCGCGTGGCGAGCAGCACGGAGGTAACGCCGCGGCAGCCTAGGAGCCGCGACTGATCCACCACGTCGAGCCACGCACCGCTCGAGTCGGCGAGGAGAGATCGGCTTTTGCCGATCCGTGGGAGTCCGGCACCAGGGGGGCGCCCCTGAGAACACGCCTGAACCGAAAGGAACAAGGCAAATGTACTCGACCATCACACGCAACGCTCCTCCCCCGCCCAACGGGGGGCCCTGGGCCCCCTGCTACAACACCGGATCGCAGATCCGGCCCGGGTGTGGGAGACCGCTCAAGCCCCTCTGCGACGTGCAGAAGGTTGGGCAGATCCTGCGGAACATCGCACCGCAGGCGATCTGGAACATCACCCCCGCGCCGACGCGTGCGGATATGTTCCAGGCGCTTTCGATGCGGGTCACGTGTTCGGGCAACACCGACCCGTCCGTCAACGGCCGGCTGTTCCTTCAGCAGGTCGAAGTCAATCAGGCGCCGCAGGAGGCGTTTTCGGGCGCGCCCGCGCTCGCGAACACCTCGGGTGTCTGGACCGACGACTACGTGTTGCCGGACGGATACGGCGTGCCCGTAGCGTGGGCACCGTTCACGCAGGCCAACCTCATCCAGGTCCTGACCCTCGGCGGGGTGTCGTTCTACCCGGCCGGCGGTCTGGTAACGGACCTCGCACTTAGCCTGTACGGCAACGCGCTTGCCTCAGGCGCGCCGGGCATGGGCGGCTGATGAGCAGGGGTGGGGGCCCGTGGGCTCCCACCCCATCCCTTTTCTCGAGGAGACGCACGTGAACAGTCCGATCAAGGCCGAACTGAGCGTTCCACCCCTGCTGGGGCGCGCTGGCGTGTTTCAGCAGCGCAAGGTCTTCCAGCTGTTCGCCCAGATCCGTACTGCGGCCGGAGTCTTCCAGACGCCAGATCGCAATCTCATTCCCGAGGGCTGGATGGCGGACTACCTTCCGCAGTCCCCCGGCGAATGCGGCGACGGATTGGCACCGCGCGCACACAAGTGCGAGCGGCTGTGGCGGCTGGGTACTGCAGCGCAGGTTGCCTACCGCAGCGGCGCCGGTCCGTTTTCGCCGCTGACGCCCGGGCAGCTCGACGCGTTCGATTCGGGCGCAGCGGTCCCGGCGGGAGCCGTCACCGGCGGCTATGGGTACTTCCGGGTGCGCTACACCGTCAGCACGCTGATCGGGCGGCACACGTTCTTCTTGGACGTCGGCGAGATGGTGGAGCTGTACGCGATGCAGGTCAACGCCACGCTCGAAGGACCACCAGGCACGATCCTGGTCACCGAGCGCAACGACGCAGAGTCCGCGACGCCAGCGCAGCTGACCGGCCTGGTCGTCGACGCCAGGATCGGCGCGATGTTCATGCCGATCGAGGCGCCCACGGGGCTGCGCCAGGCCCTGTACACGCAGATCGTCGAAGTCCCCCAAAACACCCAGGTGGTGATCCCCGTTCCAAAGTTCGCGCGCTCGGTCCGGATCTTCCAAGACAACGTCGGAGCCGCGACTGCCGCGTGGGAGCGCGTCGTCGGACCCGCGGCCTTCTTCGTCGTCGGTTCGGTGACCTTCACCGGTCGCACGTCGCGAGAGATCGACAGCCCGATCGGCCGCGAGAGCGCGCTGCGTACCGACCTCAACGCCCTTAACGATCGCTTGTTCCAAGTGGTGTGGACGATCCGACCGTAGGAATGAACGCATGGCCGGCCTGATCACCCTCAAATCGACCGTCACCGGGGCAACGCAGTTCTCGAACGCGAGCCCGTTTTGTACCTTCCGCGAGGTTTTTACGCAGCTCAACAGCGAACCGCCCAACGTGGTCGCGCGCATCGTCAGCTACGGCTACAACTCCACCGGTGCAGCGCACACGGTGCGCTTGGTCTTGACGCCGCCGGCTGCGGCGACGGGCGGCGACGAGGACATCATCCTCGAGGCGCCCACGTCGACCGTCAACAGCTTCAGCAACCTGTGCGGACCCGACGGAATCGTGGTGCCCCGGCAGTACGGGTTTTCCGGCACCGACGAGCAGCCGTTGACCACGCAGATCGTCAGCGCTGAGACCTATCAGCTGTTCTTCTCGACGGTCGGCAAGGCCGCCCAGGGCACCTTGTACGTCACCTACAAGATCGCGGGGCTCGAGGAGTAGCGCATGCGCACCAGCTACAGCACGCTGCCCACGACCCATGGTGACGCCTGCCGGATCCTCGAGGCGCTTTGCGAGGGCTACGTGCGCGCGATGGTCGAAGAGATCGACGCTGCACCCCCGAAAACCTACCCGTGCTGCATCAAGTGCGGCGAGTTCACGACCCGCAACGCACCTCTGACGCCTGCGCAGGCCAAGTCGTTGGAAGAAACGATCGAGCACGGGCATCCCGTCTCGGGTTTGCAGCGCATGCAGCTCGGGGAGATCCTCGAGGCGCACGGGTACGACTATCCAGCGCAGCCCGGCACCGTCCGCGTCGGGTCGGTGGCCGAGATCGTACGCAACCGAGGGGGCCACAGCGTCGAGCTCGCCTGCTACCAGTGCGCAATGAAGCGCCACAGCGGCGCAGATCCTGCCGCCACGGTCGTGATCTGCTGCACGATCCCTGGAACGTACCGCGGCGTCGTCCTGATGAGCGACCAGCACCGCGACGAGCACAAGCGCGGGCGCATCGACGACCCGGTGGTGGACGCGAGGCCGGGCGGATCGTGCGGATGCGGGGTGCCGCATGCGCAGTAGCGATCTGCTGGTGCTGGGCGCGGTCGTCCTGGGGCTGTTGATCGTCGGCCATCGGACCAAAGCCGCGCCCCCCGAAGCCCCCCCGGAGCGTCGACCCAGTGGGATCCCGCCCGACGCACCGCTGCCGCCGATCCCCGAGGACGACTTCGATGAGCCCACACGCAACCGGGCCGTGTCGCGCTTGGACCAACTCCTCGAGGAGCTCTTCGCAACCGACCCGACCGGCGGATCCTTCTACCAGGTGCAGGACGGCGACACCCCCGAATCGATCGCACGCGCGGTGCTGGGGTCGGTCGGCGCATACACCGAGCGCAACGTGCTCGACTACGTCTACTGCTTCAGCTCGAGTAGCTGGAATCTGGACCTGTACGGCTCCCCGTCGACCTCGAGGCGCTACCCGCGGCGCTACATCGTGCCCGGATTCGGGCAGGGGGTGCGGGCCGCGTTCCTTCCACGCAACGCGGACGCGTTGGCGCTGCTGGGCAGCGGCCAGCTTCCGCACCGGACGGTCGATCTGAAGACCGGAGCGCGCACCGACGCGGACGCGGCGCACCATGGCGTGCTGTGGCTGCCCCCGGTGTCGCCGGAGCAACTGCGGTTGGGGGTGGTGACCTGCGCGCCCTTTAGCTGGCCCGACGGCAGCAGCACGATCAACCCCCACCCGGAGCTCCTTGAGCTGTTGGAGGCCGCATGATCTGGCGCAACCCCGACGGTGAGCCCGGCGTGCTGCCGCGCACTTGGTATTTCTGGTACGGATTCGCGACCGGAGGGGACCTCGTGCCCAGCCCCGAGCCTGCGCTGGAGCCGGTGCCCGGACGGTACGACGTTGGCGCCGTCGTCAAGCAGTACAGCGACGCGTGGCTGTCGACGCCGCCCTACAACCACGCGACGCCGATTGAGCTGCTCGACCTGCTGCTGTTTCTCGACGACATCACGCAGAAGCTCGAGGCCGAAGACCTCGCGCGTCGCTCACCCGCGGTGGGTCCTCAGGTACCGCGCTCGTGCGAGGACATGGAAGTGTTTCAGGCCGGGTACGCCGGCCTTTGCCGGGACCTGCAGCGCTGGCGGGCGCGCCTGAACGAGTACCTGATGATCGCATCGTCGGTGCCCGACGATCTCAGCCACGATCGCCGCCAGGTACTGTGGGAGATCACCGCACCGCTGTTTCTTGGCTGGTACGGCGGGGAGACGGGCACCGAGGTCCCGCTCGTACAGGGTGGCTTTGCGCCGGGCTTCAACCCGGAGCTGCGCCATCCGCCCGACATTGCCGCCCCCTACCAGATCGCCAACGAGCTCGACGTGTGGATCGCGTGGGAAGGCGAGCGCCGGCAACGACTGATCCGCGACGTCACCGAACCCTTCAAGAAGACCGGCCGCAACCTCGCCGTGTTGATCGCCGTGGGCGCAGTGCTCTACGGCGGCTACCGGATCGTGATGAGCAAATAGGAACGAAACCCGATGGCAAACTGGAAGAAATACGCACCTGTCGGCCTCGCCGTTGGCGCTGGGCTGCTGTTCTACTGGTGGAGCACGCGGGCCAAGGCCGCACCGCGCCCCACCCCGATGCCCGACGAGGACGCAGCTCCGCCGATCGAGCCGCCGGCACCTCCGGGAGCCCCGAAGGTGGACGCCCCGGCGTTCCCCTACTCCACGTCCGAGGCGCGAAACCTCGAGAAGGCGCACGCAAACACGCTGATCTCGTCGTGGGAGATGGTGATGGCCCAAAGCGGCGGTGACTTTGACGCTGCGAAGCAAAGCCAGGGCATCCCCGCCGGTCGCTCGCCCTCGAGCTGGTACACCGACGAGGTAATGGGTGCGATGTACCCGAACCTGCCCGAGACGTGGCCGTCCGAGAGTCGCCAGGGCAAGAACTGGAAGCCCTACGTCGACTCTTGGAAGCGCACCTACAACTACTTCAAGAGTCACTCGATCATGAACCGCCCAGGCTGATGAACCCCTTCCTCCTCATCGCGCTCGCTGCGGGCGCCTACTACGCTTACCGACGGTTCGTGCGGCCGCCCAGCAAGCTGCCGGAGCCCTACGAACCGCCGGCGCTGGGCGGCGTAGCGCCCACGGCCGACGCAGCAGCCAACCTCGCACTGTGGGAAGCGATCGGCTTCGACGTCGACGTCTTCCCCGGCGACGCCGACCTGGGCACGTTTGCGCCGCCGACCCACGATGCGGGGATTAGCATCGCCCCAGGGTGCACCGCCGTCGGCGTTGCCCACGGCTTTTGGGCATCCCTGCAGCGCTTCGCGCAGCCGCTCATCCAGGCCGGGGTACCTCGAGACGAGATCGTCGAGCAGTTCCTGGGGTCGATGCGCGAGCCCAACCTGCACCGCTGCATCGACGAGGACGCGCCCGCAGCGATGATGTTTGTGCGGGAGCTCCACGAGCGCGCCAGCCGGATCCCCGCGATCGGGACGTACGCCGATCCGCTCGTGGCGGGCGACTGGCAGCCGGCCCGGAATGTTCCGCCCGCATTCGCGGCGACGGGCGTCACCGGGGCGGCGACTGCCCAGGAGCTCCCCAAGTTGCGTGACGCGGTGGCGCACGTGTTTAGGAGGCGTCGGTGACCGCGGGAATGAACCTGTTGGGGTTCTACCTCGAGGAGGATGACGACAGCCCCACGGGTGTGCGGGTGGTCCTCGTGCAGCCGCACACAGAGGAGGGCACGGTCGAGCACGCGGCCGAACGGCCCGAGGAGCTGTGGGCCGCGATGATGGCGATCGCCTCCGACCCGTGTCTTCCCCACGCAGAGGGGGAGCCGGTCGCAGCTTCGGGCGACGGCACCGTGTACGCGTTCGCGTGCGAGCAGGCCGAGGCCTTCGTCTCCGACGCGGCCGGCCCGATGTTTGGCAGGATCGCGGGCGTCGCGATGCGCAATCACGGCAAGGACGCCCTGCGGTTTTTGCGGTTCATCTCTCGCAATCGCGGCAAGGGGGGTACCGGGTGACCCGGCGGCAGATCTGGATCGCGGCGGCGGTGATCTTTGGCGCCGCCGTCGGCCTGACGCTGTCGCACCGCTACCCTCGCGTGGACGTCGGGCCGATCGGCACCGGCTGGGTTGACCGCGACGCGCCACGAAGGATCCGGCAGTTGGCCGCGCCCATCGAGCGCATCGCGAACTGGCCGGGGCTGGGCCACTACCTTGCGGGGATCGCGTTCATTGAGTCTCGAGGCAACCCCCGCGCCGGCAGCGACGCGCAGAGCAACGCCGCCCGTGGATGGTTCGGACACCGGCCCAAGTCGGCCCGGCTCGACGATCTGGGACTGGGCGTCGGCGCGCTCAAAGACGAGGCGTACGCCGTTGCGCTGGCGGCCTGGTACGCGCACCGCTGCCGGGCGTTTGCAGCCCCAGGCCAAGTCATGGACTGGCTGGCTGTGCGTCGGTGTTGGGCCTACCCGAGCCACGTCGACAACGTCGACCACCCCGGCTACCGCACCCAGCTCGCGCGCGGCCTGCAAAAGGCCGGCGTGCAGCCGGACTTTATGTACCTCACCGCCTTCCCGGCCGGCTACCGCTGGCCTGGCATCGACGCCGTGCTCGCCGCGGTTGGTCGCCCCCGCCTATCATGATCGCTCAGCTCTTTGCGGCGCTTGTGCGCCTGTTTGGTCCCGAGGTCGACGACGCCAACGCGGCGGCGGCGGCCGAGCTGCCCGAGCGCGTCGAGTGTGACGCGCCGTTCATGCACCAGCCCTACGACTGCCCCGATCGCGTGCGATGGGCGTTGACGGCGATCTCCGATCGCGAGTGCCCCGGCAACTACTGCGGCAAGCGGCGCTGGGTCGGCCGACATCGACGCGACAGCGGCCACGACCCGGGCCTATGGAGGATGGGGCACCGCCGAGGGGCGAAGGGGTACCGCACGGGCGGCCTGCACTGGTGGTGCCCGGCGCACGCCGACCCCGAGGGCATGAGCACCGTCGGCCCGCACGGGCTGATCTACGCGTACAACGTTCACCGCCTCCGGGTGCCCGGAAACTGTGTTCCGTGGTGGGTCTTCGCGGCGCCGGCGGTCTCCGCCAAAGCAGCGCGAGCTCGCTACCTCAAGATGTGCGACGTCGAAGGGCGCTCGGCGTGGTGCCCAAGCGCGTCGGCAGCGTATCGGGCGTACCGACGGCGGTGCCGACGGCGAGAACTCCCCCGGGCGGAGTGCGGGGAGGCCCTGACGGGGTGACGGAGGTGGTCTATGGCGTGCAATTCGTGCCTGCGCAGAGTCGACGGGGCCCCGGTGGGGGGAGCTGCAGCAGCGGCCGAATGGTCGCGCGTCTACGAGGTCGATTGGCGCGATGCGTTCACGGACCTGGGCGCGGTGGATCTCAACGCCCCGGGCAACACCCTGACGTACGAGGGGGTCACCTGGGCGACGCCGTCGATCGCGAACACCGGCGTGGACCAAGTGGCGGCCTCGACGTCGTGGGGGCTGACCGCGAACGGACTCGAGATCGTCGGGGTCAACGGCGGCGTGCTGCTGGCCAGCGGTCCGTCGTTTCCGCACATTTTCTGCAACCTGGCCGACCTGGCCGCGAACACGGACACCCCCTTCGATGGCGATCCGACCCGCGGCTACCTGATCCAGGCGTACGTCTCAGCGGGCAACGCCAACGCCAACGGCGAGCAGTCCGGGGTGGGCCTGTACAAGATCGAGGGCATCCCGTTCGCCGGATTCTCGACGACGTTTGTCTCCTTTGGCCAGGAGGTCGCCGTTGCCGACATCCCGATCATGACGGCGGGCAACACCGGCGCCCCGGGGACCTTTACCCGCAGCGACCTGACGGTGACGCCGTTCGAGGTCCCCACGATCCACTACGCCAGCACCGGCAAGACGATCGACGGATTCGCTGGGGAGTTTGGCGCCGACTGGCCCGACAACGAGGATCTGCGGTTCATCGCCAGCTACGCAGAGAACCTCGAGATCGACAACGACACGCCCGGCGATCCGTTCGTCGGCTTCCGATTCGTGCTGGGGCACTTCGCGGGGGCCGCCTCGGGCTACAACGCTGTGATCCAACGCTTCCGGGTTTGCCAGTTCTGATGCCTTGGAACGTCGTATACGAGGTCGATTGGCGTGACGTGTTCACGTCCCTGGGAGCTGTGGACCTCAACTCGCCGGGCAACACCCTGACCTTTGACGGGGTGACGTGGACGACCCCGGCGGTGGTCGACGGAAACCCCGTCGACCAAGTCGCGAGCACAACGTGGGCGCTCGAGGCCGGCGGGTTGCGGGCGGTGTCCCCCAACAACTCGCGCATGCTCGCGACCAACAACAGCGCCCCGCACATCTACGCCACGCTGGCCGCGCTGGGGGCCAACACCGCGACGCCCTTTGCGGCCGACACGACCCGCAAGTTTATGTTCCAAGTCTACGTCTCGGCCCTGACGGTCATCGCGTCCAACGCGTCCGGGGCCGGGGTCGCGGTCTACAAAACTGACCTCGGGGCGGCGCTCGGCAACGCGAACATCGCGGCAAGCTACCTCGGCCACTTCAACAGCAACCCCAACAACATTTTTCAGGCCGGCGTGGGCGGAGCCCCGGGCGCAAACTCGCGGCCCGACGAGGCCCCGCAGGACATCCCGACCGTGCACTACGTCAAGTCCGGGATGCGGTTCGACGGGTACTGCGGCGATCTGGTCGCCGACGACTGGCCGGACAACGAAGACCTCCACTACATCGGGTCCTACCGCGACACCACCGACCTCGAAAACGACGTGATCGGCGACAACGTCCGGATGCGCGTCGCCCTGTACCACAACGCCGCGGCACTTTCCCCCAACGCGTACGACGGAACGATCCAGCGGTTCCGCATCCTTCAGTTTTGAAACCCCAACCCCAAGGAACAAGGCAATGAACCACCATCTTGCTCAAAACATCAACCTTCCGCTGGCTCTGCGCAGCGAGATCGTCAATACGGGCGGCCTGGTGGCCGACCCCTTCACCGGCGCCGTCAACGACACGGTGTTGCTGTTTGCAGCCGTGGGCGCGATCACGGGCCCCGCGGCATACATCACCGAGATCAACGAGGCGAACAACGGCACGTCCGTCACGCTGCAGAAGGCCGGGGTGTACGAGGTCAAGCTCTACCTCCAAGAGGTCGCGTCGCAGACCGTCGTCATCGGGATTTCTCAGGATGTCGCGGCGGCTGGCCTCAACAGCGATCCGTCCTTTGCGATCGCCGGCTTCCTCGACGTCCAGAGCGGGACCACCGGGGTCGGCCAGGTGCAGCCGATGTCGCTGACCACCACTATCATCGTCCGTCCCGAGGACGAGGTCGCCGGCACTGTGATCCGGTTCCACGCCAGCGACGGGGCCAACGGCGCGCCCGCAGGTTCTTTCACGCAGGCCGCCGCGTACTACCGGATCCGGCGCGTCAATCAGGCGCACGAGTAAGGAGCGGCCGGATGGGACACCTACCCCAAAACATCAACTACCCGCTGTCGCTGCGCAGCGAAATCGAAAACACGGGAGGGCTCGTCGCCACCCCGTTCACCGGCGCCGTCAACGACGTCGTCTTGCTGTTCACAGCCGCGGGGACCGTCACCGGCCCCGGGATCTACATCACCGAGGTCAACGACGCCAACAACGGCACCTCGGTCACCGTGACGAAGGCTGGATTGTACAGCTACAAACTGTACTTTGAGTCCTTCCAGGCGGCGGACATCGTTTTCGGGGTCTCCCAGGATGTTGCCGCCGCTGGCCTCACCGGGGCGCCGTCGTTTGCGATCGCGGGCTTCTTGGACGTGCAGGCGTCCACCGGCGTCGCGGCGGAGGTTTCCAAGCCGCTGGAGATCGCGGGCACGTTCATCGTGTCCCCCGAGCAGGAGGTCGCGGGCACCGTGATCCGGTTTCATGCCAGCACGCCGGCCGGCGCCGCTCCGGCCGCGATCTTGGTGCAGGCGACCGCGTACTACCGGATCCGGCGGATCAATCAGGCGCACGAGTAGATGGTACGCGTCGCGATCCTCGGCAGCATCCTGTTGCTCAGTTGTGGGCACGGCGTCACGCTCGTGCAGTCGGTCCACGCTGCGCGACAGGGGCTGCACGGGGTGGCGATCGCGTCCGACGAAGCCGCCGACGAATGGGCCGCGCAGGTCGACGACCGGATCGCGTACTGCCGCGGGCAGAACCTGCCGACGCCCCAGCAGCGCGAAGCGTGCCTAGGCCCGTGGGGCCAAGGCGAGCAGTTCGAGGACGATCTAACGGCGTTCAAGGCCGCGTACGACGACGCGGCGGAGGCGTTGCAGCAGCTCGAGGCGGCCGCCAGGCGCCTCGAGGACCGCACGACGGGAATCATTCCACAGGAGACGACACCATGAGACGACGCAATTTCATTCCGGGCCTGACGCGGCGGCAGTCGACCATCGTCACCGTCGGCGGTGCTGTGCTCCTGGGCGGTCTGCTGTACCTGGCGCTGCGCAGCGGCAAGCCGCGGCTCAAGCCGATCTACGACCCCGGCGAAGAGATGGCGACTGTCCAAGGCCATCCGTTCACCGTGAGGGTGCCCCGCGGGGAATACATGGTGCCGTCTCCGGACGTGCAGGCGCTAACGCAGGTCGACATCGGCAACCATACCCACGTCGTCCTGCAGACGCTTCGCTCCGACCGCGAGCCCTACACCATCGACACCATGCTCGTGGAACGGACCACCAACCGGACGCACCCGATCCAGATCGTCGCGTACCCGGCCGAGACCTTTGTTCGCAACCGGGCCCGAGGTGCACTGCGGAGGGCCGTTGCGTGATCCGGCTGCTGGTACGGGAGCGGATCGGGGATCGCGAGCGCGTGGTCGAGTACCACGACGTCACGCACCGGCGCGCCGAGGAGCGCGAGCGCCTGCGTGAGGTCCTCGAGCTGGCCTACGGCCCCCCGGCGTACCGGGTCGAACAGGAGGAGTCGTGAGCTGGCTGGGCCGGATCTTTGGGCGCAGACCCAAGGTGCCGCTCGAGCAGATCGCAGGCGTGATCGGCCGGATCCTGTCGAAAGCCGCGAACCTGGGGCAGTACCGCGAAGAACTCGTGCGCGCCGCGCAGCGGGGCGACCTCGACGGTCCCTTCCTCACCTTCCAGCGGGCGAACGAACGCGCCCGGGACTACATCGAACGTGGGTAACATCATTCCAATGAGTCGACGACGCACCTACCGCAACCCCAACGGCTACCCACCCCCGGCCGCGGAGGAGCCGGTGACCGATCCGCCCGTCGCTCCGGGTGCTCCCGACCCGCCCAGGCGGTCGCAATGGCTCAAGTGGACGCTATCGGTCGCCGCCGGCGCCGTTGTGGGGGCCGTTGCCGTTGACCTGTACCGGCGCCACTTCGGCGCGCAGAAGAATCCGCGCAACGACGAGGACGGCGCCTACACCGTCACCGGTGCGGTGCCGGGGGCCCCGTCGATCATGCCGATGCCCATGCCGATGCCGCTGCCGATGCCCATGCCGATGATGCCACCCGCGCAGCTCGCCCCCAACTTCGGCGCCTACGATCAGCGCCCCATGACGGACGCGCAGCGCCTCGAGCTCGCGCGCCTCGAGGCCGAGAAGGCCAAAGCTGAGGCGATGACGCAGCACCTCAAATCCTGGGAAGACGGAGATCTCGACTGATGCACCGGACNNNCAGCTTCGAGCGGTACTGCTGAGCACCACCACCCGAGCGGACGGATCGGTTGAACGCGTCTTCGGGGCACCGCCGGGGACCGTCGCCGGGGGTGCCTTCACATGTCCCACGGGCGAACCGTGCGAGAGTCCCAAGGTGTGCAAGTGTAAGGGGGTCGCTGCCGACGGCACCGTCGGCGTCGGAGCGTCCTGCGAGTGCGTGACGATCCAGCGCGTTCCCCCGGGCCCGCACCGCCCGGGCCGCCTGCCACCTGGCATGCGCACGGTACCCGTGCAGCGGCCGGTGCTCATTCTGAACCCCATTCCCTACAACGATGCCAACGGCTGGGAAGCGCGTTGGCACCGCTTCCTTCGGAGATGACGATGAGACGCAACAGAGGCGACACGACGACACTGGCCCTGGGCGCCGTAGCGCTCGCAGCGGTGGGGTATCTGGTGTACCGCGCACGCAAGACCCGGTTGGCCACCGAGGCGACGCGGCTGCGCGGCGCTTCGGGCCTCGGCACCGGCACGTACGACCCGTCGCAGTGGGGTGGGCGATGACACGCAATCAGGTCAAAACGTCGTGGTTGCTGCTCGGCGGCGCGGCCGTCGTGGGCGCCCTGTACTTCTACCGAAAGAAGAAGCTGCGCGAGTGCTGGGCGCGTGAGCACGTCAAGCACACCTTGCAGGCGCAGCAACAGGGCCTCAGCTACGGGCTGGCGTCGCGGCAAGCCGCGGCCGCAGCCAGCCAGATCTGCGGGGGCGACCCCGACAAGCCCTTCAAGTACTTCTAGGAACGCCGTTTTCATGAGTCTCAGCCCACGCGACCGCCTCTGGCACCGGGTTTACCGGAAGTCGATGGACGTCTACACGGCGATCCCCGACTACGGCGACCAGGACGCCAGGCTCACCGCCGACGCGGCTGCGGCGGGCTGGTACCGGCGCGTGAACCTTGGGGGGTACCGGCGACGGCAGCATCGCGGCGTCGGACGCATGCCCAACCCCGGGAACCTCCTCAACTGCGGTTGCTTCCTCGAGCTCGAGTTCGTGACGGCCGACGGCGAGATCCGGGGCTGCCGCTTCGCGGTAGCCGACGGGATTCCCATGCTTTGGAGTCATTCCAAACAGGCGATCTTTATCCTTCCAAGAATGCGGCAGACCGCTTGCGTCTATCCGCCGACACGCACCGAGAATCAGCTGGCCCAGGTGTGGGCCAAGGGCAGGCCGGCCGCGTGCGCCTCGAAGGCGAGCTACGCGACGCCGCCGTTGCGGGTTGCGTACCCGGCGATCCAGATCTCCTACCGGTCCGACAAGTTCACGCACGGGAACCCGATCCCGTACATTCACCACTTTGGGCCCGATGTTGTGGCCTACTTCTCAAAGGAACCGTTCGGGGCGCGCCGTGCCCCCGACGCGATTATGATCCGAGGCGGCCGCCTCGCTTTGACGGAGCACGGCATCGACGGCTGAAGAAAGGAAACGCATCATGCCTACACCCTTCCTCGCCTACGTCCCCTACGCGGCCGTGGGCTACTGCATCGCCAAGGTGGCCGACGACGTCTGGCCCACCTTGCGCGGAACGATCACCACGACCTCGCGGGTCGGCACGCGCCACGGCGGGGATGGCCGCGCCTTCGGGCAGCGACTGCCCGCCGACTTCTGCCCTCCGGGCTTGGCCCGTAACCAAGCGATGGTCGCCGAGGTCCTCACCGAGCGGTACTGCTTCGACGAGACCACCGGCACCATCGAGGGGACCGGCCCTTACGCGGGGGCCCAGCCGCCGCCGGGTACGATTTCGCACCGGCAGGTCAACGGGGAGCGCTACGTCGACATCAACGTCGGGGGTGACAACTATTTGACGATGCCCTCGTGCCCGACGGAGATGGTCATGGCGTACCTCGAGACCGTCGAGGAGCCGCCGCCCCCGGAGTACCAGCCCCCTCCGGGCGAACCGCCCCGGGAGACGCCCCCGCCGGGGGTCACCGAACCGCCCGGCTGCCCGCCGACGCAGCGGGAGCCGTGTCCCGAAGGGTGGGATGGGGCGTGGCCCGGGTACCCGTCGTGGTGCGCACCTCGACGAGGCGCACCGCAGTGCCGTCCGCACTTCCGCCGCGGCGACTGCAAGAACTCGATCTGGCGGCGCAACCCGGACCCCGGTCGGCTCGCCCGCAAACGCATGAGGTGGGGATAGGCTGGTGCCCCGCACGTGGAGCACAGGCGCGCTCATCGCGATGGGCCTCGGCGCGTGGATCGTCGGCGTCACGATGGGCGCGCGGGTGATGGCGCGCTACTGCGTTGAAGCCGGAGGCGCGAACCCGCCTCGACGCAACCGGCTGCCGCGGCGTCGGTGGAGGTGAGCCGTGGGGTTCGAGTCCTACGTCACCAACGCCAAGAAGTGCGGACCCGGCAAGATCCGGGTGACCCGTCGCGGCTTCAACCGTGGCGGAAAGCGCGTCAGGCCCACGTCGTACTGCATGACCGACCGCGGCAAGAAGGGCCGCGGCCCGAAGATCATTTCAACCCCTCGGCCCGGGGCACTCGGCGGCCCGGGCTACACCCAAAAGAGCGCCGAGGTGCGCCATCGCCTGCTGCGCAGGCACGTGCGCGAGCACGGGTACGCCTCGACGATCTCAGCGCTGCAGAGTCGGATCAACCTCGGCAGCCGAACGATGAGCAAGCAGGCCCTCGACACGTTCGAACGCGACAAGAGGTGGCTGCAAAAGGAGCACAAGAACATGGCGAAAAAACGAAACAAGAAGAGTGCCCGTTCGGCATACAAACGC
>JABAOE010002576.1_pt2 | contig 20133 bp, 16 predicted proteins | sample 7062141 | NCBI WGS metagenome assembly JABAOE01 (sample SAMN14538627, study PRJNA623070) | marine sediment metagenome | biome: marine biome [ENVO:00000428]; feature: marine pelagic biome [ENVO:01000023]; material: deep marine sediment [ENVO:00002113] | place: India: Gulf of Khambhat ... | reverse complement strand
ATGTCCCGAGTAGGTGAAGCCGTGAAAGAATTCGCCGCCTTTGTCGATGAGCACATCGCTCACGCGATCGCCAACCATGACACCACCGAGCGGCAGGTATCCCGAGGTCACGCCTTTCGCGAATGTAATGAGATCCGGTCTGACGTCGTAGTAGTCGGCGCCGAACCACTCGCCCAGCCTGCCGAAGCCACAGATGACTTCGTCCGTCACCAGCAAGATGCCGTGCTCGTCACAAATCCTCTGAATTTCCGGCCAATAGGTTTCAGGAGGAATTATTACACCGCCCGCCCCCTGTATTGGTTCGCCGACGAAAGCCGCGACCTTGTCCGCGCCGAGCTCTGCTATTTTTCGCTCGAGCGCGCGCGCCGCGTGCAGGCCGAATTCGTCCAATGTCAGGCTGCGGTCGCTACCAAACCAGTAGGGTTGCTCGATGTGCTCGATGCCGGGCACCAGCATGCCGCCCTGCGCGCGTTGCAGCTTCATGCCGCCGAGGCTGGTGCCGCCGATCGTCGATCCGTGGTAGGCATTTTCTCGCGCGATGATGATCTGTCGTTCGGGCTGACCCATGAGTTCCCAGTAACGTCGTACCATGCGAATCAAGGTATCAATCGCCTCGGACCCGGACCCTGTATAGAACGCGTGGTTCAATTGCGGTTGCGTGACTTCCTGCAGCATTCGTGACAGTTCGATCGATGGCGGGTGCGCACACTGAAAGAAGCTGTTGTAGTACGGCAGCTCGCGCATCTGCTTTTCGGCGGCGTCGACGAGTTCGTCCCTGCCGTAGCCAGCGTTCACACACCATAACCCGGACATACCGTCCAGGATCCGGTTGCCATCAACATCGTAAATGTAAACGTCGTCGGCACGTGTGATGATGCGGCTCTTCTTTTCCCCCAGGTCCTTGTAATCGGTAAACGGGTGCAGGTAGTGACTGCTATCGAGTTCCTGCCACTCCTCCCGGGTGCGTGATTCGACGATTGCCATTAATTTCCCTCAGACGTTGAATAGTAGTACTTCGCGTTCCCAGGGCGTAACAATCTCCTGGAATTCGCGGCACTCGTTTAATTTTACGGCACAATACAAGGTAACGAATTTGTCTCCCAATGTCCTGCGCATCGCTTCGCTGTCTTCCATCGCCTTAATTGCCTCGTACAGGAACGGATGCAGATTAAAGGGCAAGTCGTATGCACTACCCTCGATTGGATCCGTCGGCTGCACAGCTTCTGTCATGCCGAGATAGCCGCAGGCGAGCGTTGCCGCAAGTGCGAGGTAAGGATTTACGTCAGATCCGGCTACCCGATTCTCGACGCGGCGTGCGTCAGGCTCCGAATCAGGCACACGCAGTCCTACGGTCCTGTTGTCGATCGCCCAGGAAAGATTTACAGGCGACGAATAGTAACTCAAGAACCGTCGATACGAATTCGCGTAGGGCGCAAAAATCAACAAGGCCTCTGCCATGTATTTTTGCAATCCGCCGATATAGGACATGAACAGATCGCTGGGTTCACCGTTCTCCTTGGAGAAAATGTTATTGCCTTTCTCATCGACGACGCTTTGGTGAACATGCAAAGCGCTGCCCGGAGCTTCGGAAATCGGCCTTGCAAGAAATGTAGCGTGCATTTCGTGGGCGATCGCTGCTTCCTTGATTGTTCGTTTAAACAGGAATACCTGGTCGGCAAGATCAACCGCCTCGCCGTGCAGGAAGTTTATTTCGAATTGCGCCGGCCCCATCTCCTGTGACAGCGTATCGATGCGAATACCCTGTTTTTCGCAATGTGCGTACACGTCATTGATGAACGGGTCGAAATCGTTCATCGTGTCTATGCTGTATGGTTGCTTTGAAGTTTCCGTGCGCCCGAGGCGACCCTCGGGTGGCTCGACCTCGAGATTCGGGTCGGAGTGCGCTTCTATCAAGTAAAACTCGACCTCTGGCGCCACAACGGGCGTCCAGCCTTTCTTGTTGTATAGTTCGAGCACATTGCGGAGCACCCGCCGCGGGGAAGTATCAACCGGGGAACCGTCCCTGTGGTAACAATCAACAAAAATCGACGCGGTCGGCACCGTCATCCACGGCACGTGCCGCAAGGTCGCCGGATCCGGCGACAACAGCATGTCGCGGTCCTCGACATTGTCTTCGTTTGCAACATAGTTGCCGGAGACGGTCTGGGCGAATATCCCCTCAGGCAGTTTTAGTTCGCCTTTGCCGAACTTGGCTGCCGGAATCAGCTTGCCGCGAGCTGCACCGGCCATGTCGGGCACGAAGGCCTCGACGTCTTCGATATTGTGATCTTTCAACCAGGTCTGTATCGGATCTTTTTCACTCACAAATCACCATTCACCGGCGCGCGTAAGCTCTGCACGCATCACCAAATGCTTGAAAAATTGCCATGGAAAAGCTGTTTTCGGTAACTTTCCATTCGGGGTGCCACTGTATAGCCAACGCAAACCCTTTTGCGCTGTCTACACGAAATGCCTCGATCAGGCCATCGTCCGCCACTGCTTCGACGGTTACGCCGTCGGCAAGTCGCGCAACTCCCTGCGAGTGCAGCGAGTTTACGCTTACCGTGTCCGTACCGGCCAGCTCGCGCAGCAGACCGCCCTCGACCAGGTGCACATCGTGCGATGGCCCATATTGTACGTCGAGCGGCTCGTCGGGATTTTCCCTGTGATCGTGGTATCCCTCGACCTCGTGCACGTGCTGGTGCAGGGTACCGCCGAGTACCACATTCAATTCCTGAAATCCCCGGCAAAGCGCAAACAGCGGCACTCCTTCCTTGAGCGCCAATTCCGCGAGGGGCAGCGTCGTTTCATCGCGGTGCGGGTCGTGCAGCGTGCCCGGCCTGCTTGCCTCCCCATTGTAGTGATGCGGCTCGACGTTTGAAGGGCTTCCCGTGAGCAGAATACCATCGACGTGATGCAATATCGTTGCGGTATCGACGCTGTTACCGAGTGCAGGAATCAGGAACGGCAAGCCATTGGCGCCATCCCTGATCGCCGTAGCATACTTCTCCCCCACGATGTGAAACGGGTGCGGATCGAGTAGACGCCGGTCGGCCGGGATCCCGATTACAGGCTTTTCTTTCATCCCATCGATGATGCGTCAATGAAACTCTGTCAGGGTTTGCGGAACAACAAGGTAAACCGATCGGTGTTCCCCGTGACCGTTGCACGGCCAACTTCATACACCAGTTCGTCGTCCGGGCGGTAATGCAAATCGCTGTAATCGACGAATTCGAAACCGGCAGCGAGCGCTTCCTTAATGATCTGCACGACGTCAACGCGGCGCCGCGTCTCTGCAGTCAATGCGGCCATGTGACGCCGCGAATGGTCGATTACGCCGAAATGTCCGCCCGGGCGCAGCGCCTGAAATACGGCGGCATTCAGGATTGCTCTGCCTTGCGGCGTAAAGTTATGCCAGTTGCGGAACGTAAGTACCAGATCGACATCGCGTACGCCGAAATCGAACGGTTCCAGGTTTCTCGTGCCGAACGGGCCGTCTCTTACGGTCTCTACGCCGATGTCCAGAACTTTGACATGATCGAAACCGGGCTGGGTCAGGAGATTCTGTTGCACGTTATTAGTGCCGATCGCGACATAGAGCTCGCCATTTTCTCTCAGTACAGGGGCCAGCAGTTTCGTATACCAGCCGCCACCGGGTAACAGTTCGAGGACCCGCATGTCGTCCGAAAGCCGGAAGAATTGGAGTGTTTCGACCGGTTTGCGGTTTCTGTCCCTGGCAATTTCGGCCTCCGTCCGCACGTCACCGGCCATTGCCGCTCTGATCTTGGCTTCGATGCCTTCATCCTGAGCAACGGCGGTGACGCTAAGCGCGGTGATCAGGCACACAAACAGGATACGCATATCTTTTTCTCCGGCCGGGTAATGAATTAAAGTGGGGAGCAGTCTACCGGAACTGCAATGCAGTTGGCGGCAAAAAAGCGCTGCCAACCGGGAATTTTTGGGGGCCGTTGCTTTCCGGGCAGTCAGTGCCCGGCATTTAACCTGGCGGCCGCTTTGCAGAGTGAAGTGCCAAGTGCCGCGAGTCTCGCCGCGCTGAATCTCTGCGTTGGGCCGCCGATCGAGACTGCACCTTCGACGTCACCGAGCGCGCCGCGGATGACGGTCCCTACCGCGGTGAATCCTTCCTCCAGCTCGTCGACAGTTACCGCATATCCACGTCGGCGAATGTACGAGATCTGTGGCCGAAACTGATCCTTGGTCGTCAAGGTTCTTGCCGTGAACGGCTCGAGGCAATCGGCGATTCGATCCATACCGGATCGGTCGAATGCGATCCAGGCTTTGCCCGTCGAAGTCGCATGTATCGGCCAGCGCGTGCCGATATTGCCGGCAGCTGCCATTACGGGATCGCCCGTCACCTCGTCCAGTATCAGCATGCTGTCTTCGACCGGCACTTCGAGCGTCGCCGTCTCGCCGGACTCGCGCGCCAGCGTTTTCAGGAGCGGGCGCACTCGCCGGCGCAGTTCGCTCGATGCCAGGGCCTGAACACCCAGCGCCATCAAACCGGCACCGAGGTTGTAGCCGTTGGTTACCGGATTGCGATCAATCAGCGATTCACTTTGCAATGCCCGCAGCAGGCGGTGAGTTGTCGTCTTGTTCAAACCGGAGCGCTGGCTGATCTCTGCCAGAGACATTTCAGGTCGTTCAATCGTGAACAGTTTCAATAGCCGCAGGGCCCTCAGCGCGGCCTGCGCGCCTTGCGGGGGGCGCGTTTCAGTCATCTTGGTGCTTCCATATTGTGGTCGTTTGTTTCACATTATGGCGACAAGCCCGGCACAGGAAAGTCGTGATAAACACCTACTGCGCACCGCCGGCGCCGCAGCCGTGGTTGCCGACCAGGCATTTTCTGCCCACACTCCGCGCATGGAGGAGTTAAGGATTCGGCATTGCGCACCGGGGGACTACGGAGCGATTGTTGCGATATATAACTATTACATCGAAAACTCGCATGCGACCTTCGACACCGCGCCCTACTCGATTGGCGAGCGCGCACCGTGGTTTTCGCAGTTCAACGAATCAGGGCCGCATCAGCTCCTGGTGGCCACGCAGGATGTCGCAATCCTCGGCTATTGTTGCAGCACCCAATTTAATAACAGGCCTGCATATGATGTGTCGGTTGAGACAACGGTATACGTGGCCGCGGAGGCAACCGGCCAAGGAATCGGCAAGAAACTGTACGGAGAATTACTGCAAAATCTCAGCGGAACAGGATTGCATGGTGCGTATGCCGGCATCTCGCTACCAAACGATGCGTCCATCAAATTGCACGAATCCATGGGATTTCGCAAAGTCGGCGTATACGAAGAAGTCGGCTGGAAGTTCGACAAGTACTGGAGCGTTGCCTGGTATGAAAGACGTATTCAGGATTGACAGCTTTACACGACGGAAAAAGGTAAAAGAATGAATAAAAAGACGGCTGGCAGCGCTGTTGCCGAATTGCGAGCGTTCCTGAAGAAATATCCGGATACCGAAATAATGGAATTGCTGGTAGCCGACGTGCAGGGCGTGCTGCGCGGCAAACGGATTCGCCGCGACGAGTTTGCATCGATATTCAAGGATGGTTTTACGATGCCGGGCGGCGCAGTGCTTCTGAACACTTTGGGTGATGCGGTCGAAGGAGTGCCGTGGTCCTCAGGGGACGGCGATCCCGATGCCAACGCACGCGTCGTCGCAGGAAGCCTTGCGCCAATGCCCTGGGCAAGGAAGCCGTGTGCGCAGGCAATGTTTCGATTCTACGACAGAGCTGGTGAGCGCTTTTACGCTGACCCGAGATCCGTACTCGAAAATGCAGCCTCACCGCTGAGGAAAATGGGCCTGACGATCGTCATGGCTGTCGAACTCGAGTTTTACCTGCTGGATGCCGAAACAGACCGGCCGACGGCAAAGGTATCCCTGGTACCCGGTATTGGCCGGCCACAGCCGGGCCCGCAGGTCTATTCCCCGGACGATCTCTGGGACATCGACAAATTTCTAAATGAATTGAACGTCGTGTGTGAAGCGCAGGGTATTCCTGCCGGAACCACGATATCCGAGTTTGCGCCGGGCCAGTTCGAGATCAACCTGCACCATGTCGCAGATCCCGTGCTTGCCTGCGATCACGCGGTCCTCCTCAAACGTGTCATAAAAGCGCTAGCAAGAAAACACGGATGTGTCGCGTGCTTCATGGCCAAGCCCTTCGAAGAGGAAGCCGGTTCCGGTATGCATATTCATATGAGTCTTGTTGACAAGCAGGGAAAAAACTATTTTTCGCAGGGCAAGGCAAACAACGCGTCTCCGCCTTTCTCGGCTCGTTTGCGGCATGCCATCGGCGGGCTTGCCAAAACCATGGCGGAAGGCACGGCGATCTTCGCGCCGAATGCCAACTCCTATCGCAGGCTGCGTCCGGAGATGTTCGCGCCGGTCGAACCGAACTGGGGTGCCAATCATCGCAATGTGGCGATCCGCGTGCCATTGAGTGACGAGAAGAACCTGCGCTTCGAGCACAGAACAGCGGGAGCTGACGCCAATCCCTACCTCGTCACAGCCACCTTACTGGCAGGCGTACACTTTGGAATGAAGAACCGCTGCGATCCCGGCCGCATGGTGGAGGAGCACGAGGAGGTTCGGCTGAAGCGAAAGATTCCGAATCGCTGGGATGCCGCGCTCGACAAGTTCGAACGAAGCAAAGTATTTCCCGAGTATCTCGGCAAGGATTTTTGCCGGCATTACACCATTGTTCGACGTGACGAGTGCCGTCAATTCCACAACGTCATCAGTAACGTCGATTTCGACTGGTACATGCGCGCCGTTTAAGCCCTGACTCCTGGAATCTCGATGAAAACTGATGAGTTCATCAAGTTTTTGAACGCGAACGCGCCACCTGCAATGAAAACGCTCGGTGGCGAAGTGCTGCAATACGACGAGGGAAAAAATACCGTCGTTGTCAGGTTTGCCCCCAGCCGGTCGCTGTGCAATGCGGATGGTGGTATCCAGGGTGGATTCATTTGCGGCATGCTGGACGCGGCGATGGCGCATGCCGTCTTTTGCATGTTGGGTGAACACGCGATCGTCGCGTCACTGGAAATTAAAGTGAGCTATCTCGAGGTCTGTCGTCCCGGAGAACTGTTCGCACGAGGAATGGTGATTCGCAATGGCAAGACGGTTACGTTTCTCGAATCCGAATTGCACGATGCCGGCGGCAAAATTTTGGCGACTGCATCCTCGACTGCCAGGGTCATAAGGAACAAATAAACAGGAAATCAGTCGACGTCAACGCGCGCGAGATCTCTGACAATGTAGCGACTTGCCAGGTAATAGTGAAACGCCACCCAGGGACCCATGACGGCGCCGATTATCAACAAGCTGTAGCGCATCGACTCCGTACCGTAAGAAGCCGCAAGGAAGTCACTCAAAATCCCGGCAATCTGTGGGCCGAGCCCGAGACCGATTATATTAATGATAAACAGGAGAATGGCTGACGCAGCGGCGCGCATGCGCAGTCGAACCAGGCTCTGAGTCTGCGCAAACGTCGTCGCCAGGTAGACGTTCGTCGGCACGGATGCAATAAAAAACAGAATCAGTACTACTGTCGAGTTATCGAGCAGGTAAAGCGGAAATACGAAGAGCCATGCCGACATTGCGGAGGCCGAAATTGCCCACAACGCAAACTTGATGTTGATCGATCCGAGACGGTCTGCGACGTAGCCACCGCCGACGAACCCGATTGCGCTCGAAATGCCTATCGTCAGCCCGAGGTACATGCCGATTTCCTGCACGTTCATGCCGTGACTGCGAATCAGGAAACTGGGGAAGAAGCTCAGGATAGCGTACGCGTTGAATGATGCCAGGGCGGCGCCGATCGACATGTGCACAAAAGACTTTCGGCGCGTTAGAAACTTGCTCACGGCAAGAATCCCGTATCGGGCATCACTGTCCTGACGGCCCTCCGACGATCCTCTCTCGGGTTCGGTCACTGTAAACCTGACGATGAGCGCCAGGATCAGTCCCGGCAACCCAACGATCAGAAAGGCCTGGCGCCAGCCGATATTCTCGGCGACCCATCCACCCGCCAGGTAGGCGATCATGATCCCTGCCGAAATGCCGACGGTGAAAACGCCCATGGCCGTTGCTCTTTTTTCAGGCGGGTAGTAGTCGGATATCATCGAGTGCGCCGGCGGGCTGCAACCGGCCTCACCGATGCCGACACCGATGCGCGCCAGCGCCAGTTGCAGCACATTGGCTGCTACGCCGGACAATGCTGTCATTGCACTCCAGATAGCAAGCGCAAGTGCAATCAGGTTGCGCCGGTTGAAGCGGTCAGCCAGTAAGGCAATCGGCATGCCGAGCGTCGCGTAGAAAAGCGCAAATGCAGAACCGGCAAGAAATCCGAGAACCCAGTCATCGACCATGAATTCCGCTTTGATGGCCGGGAGCAGGATGGCAAGTATCTGGCGGTCAATGAAATTAAAAGTGTAGACGACAACCAGCACTGCGAGTGCATAACGTCGCGCTGCCGTGCCGAGCATCGTTCCCGCCTGAGCATTCATTACGTCAGGGCAGGACCGCTCTGAATATCAGGAAGAAGATGATCGACAGGACCGCGCCGGCAGGAATGGTTACGACCCAGGAAAGAAACACCCGGCCGACGACCCTGAGGTCTATAGCTTCGAAGCCGCGCGCCAGCCCGACACCGAGCACGGCACCGACGAGCGTGTGGGTCGTGGAAATCGGAATGCCGGTGCCCGATGCAATCACGATGGTGGTAGCGGCTGCGAGTTCGGCTGCAAAACCCCTGCTCGGCGTCAGCTGTGTAATCTTACGCCCGACGGTTGCAATTACGTGAATGCCGAAAGTCGCAAGTCCGATGACGATACCGGTGCCACCGATCAAAAGAACCCATATTGGCAACTTCGCCTGCGCACCGACGATTCCGGAATTTGCGACGCTGATGACGGCTGCAAGCGGCCCGATCGCGTTGGCAACGTCATTCGAGCCGTGCGCAAACGCCATGCCACAGGCGGTAACCACCATGAGGACCGCGAATACCCGTTCGACGGTATAGAAATGCTGCTTCTTCTCGGCCTTGGGATCAGGCTTGATGCGTCGAATCGCCAGCGCGCCAACCATCGCAATAGCCATGGCGATACCCACGGCCAGTAAATAGCTCCTGGTGATACTCAAATCGAGACCGACATGCTTCAGTCCCTTGAGAATAGTGACCAGTACTATCGTGAATGCAGCCAGAAAGATGTAGACGGGGACAAAGCGCCTGGCCCTGGCCAGCGGGTCTTCCTGCGACAGGATCAGGCGTAGCACGGTCATATATATCAGGTAGGCAATAAAGCCGGCGGTCAACGGCGACACCACCCAGCTCAGGACGATCGTTCCCACCTGCCCCCATTGCACGGCATCGATGCCGATGCCGACCGCCGCAAAACCGACGATCGCACCGATGATGGAGTGCGTAGTCGACACCGGCCACCCGTTCCGCGAAGCAACCAGCAACCAGGTACCGGCCGCCAGCAAGGATGCGAGCATGCCGTAGATCAATAATTCCGGAGCGCCAACGAGCAACTCCGAGTCTACGATTCCCTTGCGGATTGTCGATGTGACCTCACCGCCGGCGAGCACAGCGCCCAGGAACTCGAAAATCGCCGCTACCAGTATCGCCTGCCGGATCGTCAGCGCCCGCGACCCGACCGACGTCGCCATCGCGTTGGCGACGTCGTTGGCGCCGATGCCCCAAGCCATGAAAATGCCGAACAGCGCGGCAAGACTGATATAAACAATCCCTGCTTCCACTAGAGGCCCCCCAAACGTTTGTATTTATGATTAGTGAGAGAGGAGGAGCTCGAGACGGCGACCAACCCGCTCCGCCATATCTGCTATCGCTCCGGTCAGTTCGATTACCTGGTACAGGAAAATTACGTTTACGGGTTCGAGTTCGCTTTCGATTTCGAATAATGCTGCGCGCAGATCGGCTTGCCGATTATCCGTATCGGTTTCGATCTGGTCGAGCTCCTCGATCATCGATTCGACCAGCGACACCTCGGCACCGCGAAAACCGGTGGTGAACAACTCATCGAGTTCCCGGACACTCTTGCGGGCCTGTTTGGCAGCATCGACATTCCTGGCAACGAATTCCTGGAATTGTTTGGCAATTACCGCAGGAATTTTCATTTTTCTGCCCAATACGATGCCCGAAACGTCCTTGCTCAGATTCGCCATTTTGTCCTGAACCAGGAGCAGCTCGAGCAGGTCCTCGCGGGGGACGGGCATGAAAAGGCTTTTTGGCAGATTCAGCCGAATTTCCTTCTTCAGGTTATCCGCCTCATGTTCCAGTTGTGCAATCTTTTTGCGGGACTTGCTAGCCTTGTTCCAATCTTCCGTCACGACGGCGGCGAAGAATTTGTTCAGCTCCCGGGTGCATTGATAGGCAATGTTGACATGCTTCTCAAGCGGCAGGACCGGCGATGAGCCGAATATGTTTGCCAGGACGTTGGCCACTGTAAAGATCTCCCTAGCGGATCGATGCCGGCTGTCGTGCAGCGATTCGTTCTGCTTTCGGGGCGGTATCCTACCAGACGCAGTCCGCCCGGGCGCAAGTATTCGCATAACCGCGGCATGCTAAACTGCGCTACCTTGCCGTGTGATGAGGAGTTCAGTCGCCGTGGGCTACTGGTTGATGAAGTCCGAACCCGATGCTTACAGCATCGACGACCTGGAGCGGGACAAGATGGAGCCGTGGGACGGGATCCGCAATTACCAGGTACGAAACATGATTCGCGATGACATGCGGATCGGCGATCAGGCATTCTTCTATCATTCGAGCTGCAAGGTCCCCGCCATCGTCGGCATCATGAAGATTGTCAGTGCTGCTTACCCCGATCCGACGCAGTTCGATCCGGATTCGAAGTATTACGACGAAAAAAGCACGGATGACGAGCCGCGCTGGCTGCTGGTGGACGTCGCGTTCGAGCGCAAGACCAAACGGCCGATCACGCTCTCTGAGCTCAAGAAACATCCCGGACTGGCCGACTTCAGACTGACGCAGCGAGGCAACAGGCTCTCGATTTTTCCGGTCAGCGAAGACCATTGGAACCTGATCCTCGGCCTCGAATGAGGCCCGGCGCCAGTACCCGCAACTGCGATATAATTCGCGCCCGGCTTAGCACGAAAAACGCATGCGGCTCGCTGCCGAAATAAAGGAAAGTCGATGAATTCTCAACGATTTACGCTATTCACCTTGCTGGCTTGCGTGCTGGCGGTTACGGCCTGCTCGCGCCAGTCGCCGCCGGCGGAAACACAACCCGCCGCGGGCGCATCTGATCTGGACCTGGCGACCCGAGCGGGCGCGCCGCTGTTCGATGGCATGGGCAAGCACCATCATCCGATCACCACGAGTGATCCCGACGCGCAGCGCTACTTCGACCAGGGCCTGGTGATCGACTTCGCATTCAATCATGCTGAATCCGCCCGCTCATTCCGCGCCGCGCAGACGCTCGATCCGCAATGTGCCATGTGTTACTGGGGCGAGGCACTGGCGCTCGGTCCGAATATCAACGTGACGAGCAATGGCAAGGTCGTCATGAGCGACGAAGAACGCAAGACCGCATATGCGGCAATTCAAAAAGCGGTTTCGTTAAAAGATCAGGAAAGGCTGACCGAGGCGGAACGCGATTACATCGACGCATTGGCGACGCGGTACAACGGCGATCCGTCGACGGATCGCGAACCGCTCGATCTTGCGTACGTCGATGCGATGCGCAAATTGCACCACAAGTATCCCGAGGACGACGACGCGGCATCACTGTTTGCCGAGTCGATGATGAACACGATGCCGTGGGATTACTGGCTCGATCCGGAGAATCCGAAACCGCTGACCGAGGAAGTACTCGCGGCACTCGAAGGCGTTCTCGAGCGCAATCCGGAACATCCGCTCGCTATTCACTTATATATACACGCGGTAGAAGCATCGTCGAAACCGGAGCGCGCAGAAGCGCCGGCTGACACACTTCGTGATCTCGTACCGGGAGCCGGGCATCTCGTTCACATGCCGTCACACATCTACTGGCGTGTCGGCCGCTACGCCGATGCATCGGAAGCGAACGTATTGGCGGCAGCGGTGGATGAAGCCTACATCGCCGCGTGTAACGCGCAGGGCTTTTACCCGGCCGCATATTATCCACACAACATCCATTTCCTGTGGGCCGCGTCGAGCATGGAAGGACGTAGTGCGATCGCGATCGAAGCGGCACGCAAGGTTGCTGCTAACGTCAGGCTCGAGATGATCGAGGAATTTCCCGGCGTAGAATTTTTCAATACCATTCCGCTGCTGGCGCTTGTGCAGTTCGGCCGCTGGGATGAAGTCCTGGCCGAGCCGGCACCGCCGGAAAACCTGGAATACTCGCAGGCGATCTGGCACTACGCGCGTGCAGCGGCTTACGCGAACCAGGGCATGATCGATGAGGCCCGTGCAGAGCACGCGAAGCTGGTGCCGTTGCGTGAGGAAACGGACGTGGTTTTCCTGGACAGCATTTATTACCCCGCCACGATGCTGCTGACCATCGCCGATGCACTCGTGCAGGGCGAGATCGCAATGGCGGAGGAGAGATACGACGAAGCAATTGCTCATTTCGAGCTCGCGGTGGCAACTCAGGATGAACTGCCCTACACCGAACCGCCGTTCTGGTATTACCCGACTCGCCACACGCTTGGCAAGGCGCTGCTATCAGCCGGCAGGGCAACGGAAGCGGAGGCAGTCTATCGCGTCGATCTGCAGCAGTATCCCCGCAACGGCTGGGCGCTTTATGGCCTGATCCAGTCACTCGAGGCGCAGGACAAGGACACAAGCGAGATCCAGGATCGCTTCGACAAGATCTGGGCGCAGGCGGACGTGACGCTGACCGCGTCGCGCTTCTGAAAAACAATAAACAGGGTCGCACCGCAATTAAATTAATTGCGGTGCGACCCTATTTTTCGAGCCTGGATTGGATATTCGAGCTTCTGCCGAGATCGAGGATCACAACGAGGTCTCCGGACTCGGCCCAATCGAGCGCTGCGTCGAATGATTCGCTCTCCGTCATGAAGTAACGGATCTGGTCTTCGCTCGCGCCGCATTTGATCAGTTCATCGCGAATAATCGTGAAAACCTCGCGCGCTTCGCGGCCCCGCCTGTATTTTTCGAGTTCCGCAATACATGCCAGGTCCAATCCGATCGACCAGGCGCTGCGAGCCAGTTCACGAATTTGTTCATCAGTCCTGTCTCCCGCCTGGGCGAAGCACAGTGCCCTGCGTTTCGCGGGGACGGCCCTCGCCATCGCGAACAGGGCACGCATCGCTTGCGGATTGTGCGCGAAATCGACCAGGACCTTGAAGCCCTGGTACGAATACAAATTACTGCGGCCGGGATTGGCTTCCTGCGCCATCGTGGTAAGGCCCTGGCGAATGTCATCGAGCGACATGCCCAGTTCTTCGGTCAAGGCGGCGGCGGCGAGTGCATTCGCAATATTGTGGGCAGCGGCACCATCGAGCGTGATCGGAATTTCCCTCGCTGCACATATCGTTTGGCGGTCGCGCCCTTCAAATCTCACGAGGTCATTGTCGATCAATACGAACGCGGATCCGCCAGTTTCCAGGTGTTCGGCAATAACGCGATTTGTATCGTCGAGACTGAACCAGACGATGTTGCCGTCATAGCCACGCGATTTCTCGCAGAGGCGCCTGTCATCGGCGTTCAAAATCAGGACGCCGGATTCGCGGACCGCATGGCTTGTCACCCATTTGATGTTCAGCAATTCCTCGAGACTTTGTGAACCGAAATCGCCGAGATGGTCTTCGGCAATGTTGGTAATCACGGCTGCGTCTGCTTTGTTGATTCCCAGCCCCCGGCGCAACAATCCCCCTCGAGCGGTTTCCAGGATCGCTACATCGACTTCCTCGCGCCGCAATACCATTCTCGCACCACCTGGACCCGACCAGTCGTCTTTGTCGATGATGCGATCGTTGACCGAGACCCAATCCGTGCAACTCAGCCCCACGTTTCTGCCAGCTGATTGCAAAATATGTTTGGCGATACGCACTGTGGTCGTTTTACCGTTGGTACCGGTAACGATGCCAACCGGAACATCGTGAAAGACTGACCAGTCCAGTGCGGACGGTTCGGGTAGTTGTCTGAATCTCCAGGTCTCCGAGCCGATTCCGTGACCGACTGTCACGTCATCATCATCCCAGAGAAAAGAAACACCATGATCGATTGCGGCGCGTTCCAGGGCCAATAACGAAGGATTGGCCTCTTCGGCAATCGCCTGCCTTATCAAGTCGACTGTCTGGTCGAATTCCGGCGTCTCCGCGTCATTGAATTCGGCATCACAACATGCCCATACCCACTCATTGATTTCCGATGCGGCGTAAAGAGCATCGATCGGTGCTGAGAAAGCGATGCTTGCGCCGCCAGCCAGGCGCACATGGCAAACCGATTCGTCATGCCAGCCAACTGCATCGAGCATCTCGCGCAATTTGGATTCGCAGAATGGAATGAGGCGATCAGCTTCTTCGGGAGTGCACGAAATATCCAGGATCGATCCGGGCCTGTCCCACAGGAGATTCGGGCCGGTCAGCCTTCTTGCGTCGAGAAACTCCATCAAAGTGCACTAGCCCGAAAGTTGCGCCAGTTGGCAATAGAGAAGCCGAGTTACCGCCTGAGGGATTTTCCGACCGAGTGGAATAGCAAGTTCTATTTCCGAGGGAAGAAAATTCCTCAGGCGGTCAAATACTAAGCGAGAGCGCGTCATACTGGTGCAACTTTCGGGCTTAATCAGTCGCCGGCATCTTTCGCAATACGGACGCCGCGCTCGTCGCTGACGATCTCGACGTCATCGTCGAGACTGAACTGGTCGTTATGTAGCAATTCGATGGCGGCGGTCGTTTTCTTCGTGACGTCGTCGCCCTTTGCCACGGAATTGAAATAGATGATCTGCTTCCAGCTTCGCTTGATGTTATCGGCCAGTATCAGGACGAGATCGCCCTGCTCCGCAATCCGCAGTGCCTTGCTGGTTGACTCCTGCTCGTCGGGAACGACGTCGATGCGATCCGAACTCACGCCATCCTCGAGCAACTGGTTCTTCAGCATGACCGCGACCTCATCGGTACCACGACCGCGCCGGTTATCGTCGCAGCGGCAGATGAAATGATCGAAGTAGCCTGCAGCGATCTTCGCAATATTGCGGATGTCTTCGTCACGCCGATCGCCTGGCGCCGCCAGTACCACGATTCGCCGGCCTTCGGTTTCGAATCGGTCAACCAGGTCGCACATGGCCCTGACCGCTGCGGGATTGTGCGCATAGTCGAGGATGACCTTGAACGGATGCTCGTCGTAAACATTCATCCGCCCCGGCGCCTGGAAGAAAGTCGAATCGAAGGTGCGCAATCCGTGCCGGATATCTTCGAGGCTTTTGCCCATATTGTAGGCCAGTGCCGCGGCAAACATCGCGTTTTGCACGTTGTGCATGGCGCGGCCTTCGATGGTTGCCGGTATCAGGTGCGTCCACAACAACGGCGTATGTGCTTCATTATCATAAATTGTAATCATGTGGCCATTCATACCCTCTTCGAGCACGAAAGCCTGTCCACCGGCGCGAATATGCTGTTTGACCAGCGAGTGGCCCGGATTCATGGTCACGTAACAGAGAACTTTTGCTTCCGTGTAATCGGCCATTTGCAGGCAGAGGCTATCATCCGCATTCAGCACGACGGCGTCTTTGGCAATCTCTATCGGCACGCGCTTGATCACCGCGAGCTGTTCGAGCGTCTCCACGCCCTTGAGTCCGAGGTGATCCCCATCGACGTTGAGGCACGCCGATACGTTGCTTTCCTGGAATCCGAGGCCGCCGCGAAGCATGCCGCCGCGGGCGACTTCCATCACCGCCGCATCGACTGACGGATCCCGCAGAATCATCCTTGCAGAGACCGGACCGGTCATATCGCCCGGTACGCTGAGTTGCCCGTCGATATATACGCCATCGGTTGACGTGAGACCGACCGTATGCCCGCTCATCTTGAGTATGTGCCCCAGCATGCGTGCCGTCGTCGTCTTGCCGTTCGTTCCCGTGATTGCGGCGATCGGGATGCGGCTGGGCTGGTCGGGCGGAAACAACATGTCGAGAACGGGACCGGCGACATCGCGCGGCGTTCCCTCGCTTGGTGCGACGTGCATGCGAAACCCCGGCCCCGCATTGACCTCGCAAATGCCGCCGCCGGTTTCGCGGTAAGACTTCGTAATGTCTCTTGTAAGGAAATCGACGCCGCCGATGTCGAGACCGATCGCCTTTATTGTGCGTTCCGCCATTTCGCGGTTGTCCGGGTGGATGACGTCCGTTACATCGATGGCCGTGCCGCCGGTCGACAGGTTTGCCGTCGATCGCAGATAAACGGTCTCGTCTTTCTTCGGCACGGTCGCGCGGTCGTATCCCAGTTTCTTGAGCAGGCGTTCGGCCTGGTGATCGAATTCCAGGCGCGTCAGGACTTTCTCGTGTCCGACCCCGCGGCGGGGATCCTGGTTGACGATATCGACAAGCTGTTCAATGGAATGCCTGCCATCACCGACCACGTGGCCCGGCATTCTCTTGGCGGCGGCAACCAGACTTCCGTTGACGACCAGGAGCCGGTGGTCGTAGCCCTCGAGATAAGCTTCGACGATGACGTTTCGGCCGTGTTCTCGCGCCTTCTCGAACGCGATTTCGACTTCGTCCGGCGTTTTCAAGTTGATCGATACGCCGCGGCCATGATTGCCGGCAAGCGGTTTGACGACGACAGGAAAGCCGATCCTCTCCGCCGCGCGCACGGCATCCTGCGCGCGTCGCACGAGCCTTTGATTCGGCACTGGCAGACCGAGATCCCGCAGGATTCGATTGGTTTCCTCCTTGTCGGACGCGAGTTCCACCGCAATATTGCTGGTGCGACCTGTCGTCGTGGCCTGGATGCGTTGCTGGTATCTGCCGTGACCAAATTGCACCAGGCTCTGACGGTTCAGGCGAATCCACGGGATGCCGCGGTCCTCGGCGGCCTGAACGAGCGATGCCGTGCTTGGTCCGAACGCGCGTGCCTGCGCGTAACGAATAAAGTCGTCGCGCTCCCCGGCAAAATTCCAGTCACTCGGCGGGGCATCCGCAGGCCTTATGTCCTCCGGTAGAAGGCTGTGAATCAGGTCCAGCGACAGCCGGCTTGCTTCGCGTCCGACCTCGGCGTCCAGATACTGAAACCACATGTTGTACAGGCCCGGCTGGCCGTCAATCGATCTCGTACGACCGTAGGTGACTTTCGAGCCGGCGACATTCTGCAGTTCGATTGCGACATGTTCCATGACATGTCCGAGCCAGGTCCCACCGTCCTCGTGCAAGCGGCGCACGAAGCCGCCAGGTTCTCCGTAGGAACAACCATGCTCGTGCAGGCCCGGCATGTAATCGAGAAGAGGATCGGTAAAGGTTTTGCCGAGCCGTCCCGTCGGCCATTCCTCGAGTGCTTCGAGATCGAGCACATGCCGGATTACCGGGTAATGAGAATAAATGCTGGGGCCAACGTAAACGTTGCTTTCAACGATTTTCACCGTCTGGACTCCGTCGTTCTTCTTATTCGGCTGCTTCTTCGGTCAGTGGTCCGGCTGTCGCGGTCCTGGATTCTATATCGAAGCGGCCGCCGGATATGAGTATATGAAGTTTTACGCCGATGAGGCTGACAGGATCTCCGCGTCGCGCCCGGTCCATCGAAGAATAGGTCAGTTGCGTCGGGTCGATGATCGTGATGCCGCCCGTGCCGATGACTTCCAGGTCGTCGCCGGGTTTTATGAATGCGGCCGTATCCTCGTCCAGCCCCATGCCGATCGCGAACGGGTTGTATGCGAGCGCGGTCAGCAACCGGCCGAGGCGATCGCGCTCGCGAAAATGCTGGTCGATGATGAAATTGTTGGTGAGCCCTAGGCCTGGCGCCATGGTCACCATATCGGGATGCGGCGTGCTGCCCTCCACTCCACCGGCGATCATGTGTTCCGGCATGAACGCGGCACCGGCCGAGGTGCCGGCGACGTGCATGCCGTCCGCGTTGCGGCGGCGAATCGCCTGAGCGACCGGCGTGCCGCCGAGGGTGGTCGACAAGCGCAGCTGGTTGCCCCCGGTCATGAAGACGCCATCGGCCTTGTCGATGTATTCGAGAGAACTGTCCGACTGACAGTCCTCCCGCGTGATAAGTTGCAGGACCTGCGCGTGCCGGATGCCGAGTTTGCGAAACAGTTTCTCGTAGTTGCGCCCGGTGTCCTCGAGCTCGGATGCTGTCGGAATGATGGCGATGCGCGCAGTCTTGCCGCCGCAGATATCGACGAACTTGTCGAGGATTTCGGGGTTATGGAATTTCTCCTCGGCGCCACCGATCGGCACCAGGTAGCCACGTTTCGAGTAATCAGGGGTAGTCGACGGTGTCATTGTTTTCGTGTCTTTAAATCCTGATTCTCAAACTGGCCGAAGACCTGCTGTTTTCCCGATTGCACGTGCCAGATGCCGGCGATCATTACGTCACTGACCTGGTCATTCTCGTCGAGCACTATCAGGTCGGCGGCATCGCCGTCACGGATCCGGCCGCGGTCATGCAGGCGTAGTATATCGGCCACGTTGCTCGTAAACGCCGGCAACACCTGCTCGAGCGCTGCGCCGTTCCCAAGGAGTGCCTTTAAAGTCTCCATCAGGCTCGCCGGACGCCCGATGTCCATGTGCATCATCTCGCCCTGGTCGTTAAAGACCGGCAGGCAGCCACCGCCGTCGGAACTGATGGTCACCCGGCTGGCGGGCGCGCCCGAATCCAGGTATTTCAGCAACGCGACGTCAGCGGGCCACGCGTCCTCGTCTTCGGCGACGGGAAAAGCAGTGATGTCGACGGTACTACCCGCGCGAGCCAGTTCGATCGCCTCTTCGAACAGTGCCTTGCGCCGGTTGACGTGCGTCGGATTGAAAACGCGTGCCGGGAGCTCGCTCAGATCCAGGGCCTGGCGTACGAGATCCAGGCCGCGCTCACCGTCACCGAGATGCAGATGCACGATACCGGCCTTGCCGGAGATCATCCCCGCGACGTGAGCGTCGCTCGCAATTCTCAACAGCTCGTCCCTGGTCGGCTGGCTCGAGCGGTGATCGGAGAGCGCGAGTTCGCCGACGCCGATGACCGGATCGAGATAGACGATGTCGTCGCGGACGCTGCCGGTCAGGGTCACCGGGGGCACGTGATAACCGCCGGTGTGACACCACGCGCCGAGCCCTTCGTCACGAAGGGCGCGAGTCTGGGCCAGCAATGACCGCGTGTCCCGCGTCGTGTCATCGGTGCCCAGTACGCCCACAACGCTCGTGACGCCGGCACGGGTAAATTGCCCGAGCGGCACCGGCGGCACGCGCGAGCTGAAGCCGGACTCCCCTCCGCCGCCGGTCACATGCGCGTGCCCGTCGATGAAGCCCGGGATCAGCCGCCGGCCTTCGAGATCGAGCTCGGTCGCATGCGGCGCGGCAAGCTCCCCCTTCTTATCGCTGACAGCAATGATCCTGCCGCCACCCACGAGCAGGTGACGGAGACCCAGGTCCTCGGGCGCGAAGACCTGCGCATTAGACAAGAGTTTCAGCAAGTGAAAGGTCCGGGGTCAAAAAGGGGGCGCTATATTACACTAGCGATTCGCAAGCCGACACACGATCTGGCGCATAAAATGAACGAATTGCCGCTCGGAAAGAATACGGATTACCCGCAGGAATATGCCCCCGAGGTTCTGGCCGCCGTGGCGCGCAGCGCGGCCCGGGAGGCCATCGGTATAGGTGCCGATTTGCCGTTCCGGGGTATGGATATCTGGAATGCCTGGGAGCTGAGCTGGCTCGCGGAATCCGGACGACCGATCGTCGCGACCGCGGTAATAACCGTGCCCGCCGACTCGACCAATATCATCGAATCGAAATCGCTGAAGCTCTATCTGAATTCTTTCGCGATGTCGCGCTACGCAGCGAAAGGCGAGGTCGCCGGCATCATCGCCCGAGACCTCATGGACCTGACCGAATCCGAGGTCATCGTCGACGTCAAGCCGGCGACGGAAGTCTCTTCCTACCATATCGTCGACTTTCC
>JABAOE010000048.1_pt4 | contig 20159 bp, 19 predicted proteins | sample 7062141 | NCBI WGS metagenome assembly JABAOE01 (sample SAMN14538627, study PRJNA623070) | marine sediment metagenome | biome: marine biome [ENVO:00000428]; feature: marine pelagic biome [ENVO:01000023]; material: deep marine sediment [ENVO:00002113] | place: India: Gulf of Khambhat ... | reverse complement strand
GCTGTCCCCTCTGCTTATGAGAAAGGCCGCTCTCTGTCGAGGGCGGCCTTTTTAAGATGGAGAAAGAAGTAATGCCAAGTCGTTCCTGTAAAGATATGAACAACTACTTCTTGTGATAAATACCTGCGCCCACGAGTAAATCGGTGAAGCCGACACGTCGAATGTAGGTAAACTTGTCTTCAGGATCACGACTATTGGGCTTGGGCCACATATACCAGATCCAGCCTTCACCATTGTTTTTAGCGATTTCGACAAACTCGACAAAAATCATTTTAGGTTTGTCCTTGTTTTTGTCGGACACATGGAAAAGGGGGCCCTTCTCCGTCAGTTGAGGGATCATTGGATGGGCCAGCATGTTCCCATCAAAATCCATGAGGAAAACATAAGTATCCTTCCAGACGAACTGGCCTTCGGGGTTGCCAATTTCAGCAATGCCCGCCTCTTTATTGGTGAGCAAAAGTTGCTCGGCTTTTTTGCACATCTCGATAATTTCGGCTCGTGTCGCTTCTTCTGTTGCCTCAGCAAATGCAAGTGTTGATGTCAACACGGCCACGACGAGGAGGACTGCAAAAATCGATATTTTTTTGAACATGGTTCAACTCCGCAATTTTCTAGTGATCGAAGACCACAGGAGATACAAAGATAAAGTCTGTAAAAACTAAAGTGTTCTGGTGAAAATTCTCAGTGTGCCTCTTCTTCCTTAAGGAATGCCGGGAAAATCTTGTTCAGGAACCAGAAGATCACAAAGGGTGTGATCATAACTGTGATGGCTCCGAACAAGCCTTCACGGAAGGTTTCCCAGCTGGTTGGCAGGATCGGCAAGTGATAGTGCATGAACCCGGCAAAGCTCAGCGAGAATGCCTGACCGCCAATGACAACGTTCCAACGCATCATGAACACGCCAAACATGACCAAAAGTGTTGCGGCGGTTATGCGGCGGATGTTGCGTCCTGGTAGAACCATCAGCAGGAACGGCAGAACGTTGCCGATCGCATACTGCATGATGAAGATCTTGGTGAAGTCACGCTCAAGGATGACTTCACGCAGGATGTCCCATGATTTCACCTGGGTGTAGCCACGGAAAATAAGGTCGAGAATTTCAAGAGTGACTGCCGCAATCATAAAATAAAGCAGATAGTTGGCAACGGTCTTGATTTCTGCATCTTCTGCGCTCTGAAGTTCTTCGACAGTTGGGGCGTCTTGGTCCTTCGCCCAGCGACTCATCTTGCGCTTGGCCATGAACTTGCGGATTTCCATGGTGACAACATAGCAGAAGATGCAGAGTGCGATCCCCGAGACGACGGCTGAACAGATGAAAATAACCGGCATCAGAGGGGTCATCCAGAGTGCGTTCGCCTTTACCGAACCGAAGATGAAACCGGCATAACCGTGCAGGAAGCAGGCTACCGGGATACCGAGAGTGGCCAGCTTCTTTACTGCATTATGGTCCTTTTCGACCGCTTCCTTACTGATGTCCATGGCGCCAAGCGTCAGCAGCTTGAAAAAATGCATGCGATAAGTATCGAACGTGCTCTTGTCGGGTTTTGCAGCAAGACCTTGAACTGTCAAGACAAAGTGCTTGCGGTACTCAAACCAAAGCTCGGAGGCGACGATACAGGCATAGGTCATGAAAACTATCCCGAAGGCAGAGATTGCCGAGGTAAAGTGCGGCGTCATCATGACATGAAAGCCTCTCAATGGCTGGGCCAGATGCAGCATCAGGGGCATCATCGCAACCGGTAACAAGGCAAAGGAAAAGACCAGTGAAAATCTTGCTATCTCCTTGAGTTGCTTAACACCGAAAACGTGATAAAGCGAAGACAGAACAAAAGCACCGGCAACCAGACCGGTCATGAACGGATACATGACGATCTGAATCGACCAATAAACATATTCATTGGGGAGAACAAACAGCTCCTTGACGGTCCAGAGCTCTCCATGTACGTGCATAGCAGAATCAACCATGATTAGCGCACCTCCGAAGCAAGGCCGATATAAAAGGCCTGAGGGTTGGTTCCGAATTCATCTTTCAGAACGCCAACTCGATCATTGAGAATAATCTTTGTGACCGGATCGTTAATGTCCTTGATGTTGCACATTTTTCTAGCGCCAAAGGGGCAGGCATTGACGCAGGCCGTTTCCAGCCCTTTAGTGATGCGATGATAACAGAAGGTACATTTATCAACCACGTTGTGTACGGGGTGGAAATAGCGTGCGCCGAAGGGGCATGCCATAACACAGTAGCCACAGCCGATACACCAGGATCGGTCAACCAGAACTACGCCATCATCGGTTTTGTAGGTTGCGCCGACCGGGCAGACCTGGGTACAAGATGGCGTTGCACAGTGGTTGCAGAGCTTAGGAACGAAGAAGGCTTTGCCGACATCTTCCGGATCAATATCCTTATAGCCGAGCTTCTCACCAAGGTCGATCCTTGATTCTGTAAAGCCGTATTGAGCTGCTTTCGGGCTGTCGATATAGCGGCGGTCGTCTTTTGTAAAGACATAGCGCTCGACCCAGGTTCGGCTGACATTGGCTTCCATGGGTACGTCATTTTCAGTCTTACATGCCTTGACGCAGAAACCGCAACCGACACAGGTATGGGTGTTTATCAAAAAGGCCCAGTGAATATCTGGGTTGGCAGCCAAGACTTCTTTCGGGTCAATAAACTCGAGAGCCGAAAGGGGGACCGAGGCGCCGGCGATAGCTACGATAGAATTCTTGAGAAAATCACGCCTCTTCATTGCTACATATCCTCCAGTCTCGGGTTATGCGGATCGTGGCAGTCGATACAGTCTTCGCCGACATTATGCTCCTTGGGATCGATGCCAGGGATGCGCTTGCGCTCACTCGTGGTATAGGGCAGCAAGGTGTGACAACGAAGGCAGACATCGCGACTGGTATCGATAACGAGCAATTCCGGATCGTCCGGATGGTCCAGCGCAGGTCCATGACAGTTTTCGCATGGAATGATGCCGTGCAGGTCTTGAGTCCTGATATCTACGACATCACCATGACATTCAGCACAGTACTCATGCATCTTCTGCTTGCCAGTGTCGCGATACTTGAGTGGCTGATTCTTCCAGACTTCCTGATTGTTTTTGTTGTGGAAGCTGTACATAAACCCGTACTCACCGGAGCCAAAGCCGTCCGGCACATACCATGCTCTAAACAGCAATATGCCTATGACTAGGCCGATGACCACGAAAAGTGGTCGCCAAACATGATTCTTCACTGTTTTACCTCTCTTCCTCTGAAAATCTATTGCTTAAGAAACGCCAAATATTATAAAGATGCATTGTTGTGAAACAACGTTAGTGATATTTAACTTATTGTTTTTAAGGGAGAAACGGCTTAAAACCTGAAAAACATATGATAGATGGGAAATTATTTCAATAAAAAAAGCCGCTGGACTAATCACAATTAGAACAGCGGCTTAAAAATTTAAAAAATTGAAAGTTTAACTTGAGTCTCTTTCTTTTGGTGCTTCATTAGGCTCAGCGCCTTGCGCTTCTTCAGCGACAAGTTTTTCACGGTCAGAGCGTCTTAAGAAAAACAGATTGTCACCAATGTGAAATCCAACTCCGTCATCTGCAACATGAAAGTCGCCATTCATAATCGGGATTGCCACCCGCAGTAACATGGTGAAGATGAACAGGCCTGTGGCCCAGATGCCAATTGCCAACAGCATCTCCATGCCGGACGGCACGTATTCATAAATTTCGTGCAGAACATCCGGTACGAAGCCCGGGATAACCAGGCCCATGCCCTTTTCAATGTAAACCCCAATAAAGATCAGCACACATCCAAAGACCAGAACAGTGTTGTTGCGACGAGTTTCTGGGATCAGGAAGATCATGAATGCAGCGAAGTTAAAGAGCATCGCTGTCCATATCCAGGGGACAAGTGCGTTGTGACCATGCAGTCCCTGCAGCAAGTATTGCATAGGAGCCAGGTGGGCTGACGCCGTATAGTATTCCTTGAAGATTTCCGCACCTAATAGGAAAAGATTGATGAACATGGCATAGGCAATCAGTTCAGCGATCTTGTGGATGGCTTCGTCGCTGATCTTGAAGCGCGTGTATCTGCGAATCAGGAAAAAGACCAGGATCATAAATGCCGGGCCGGAACAGAATGCTGAGGCCAGAAAACGCGGCGCCAGAATGGACGCGTTCCAGAAAGGTCGTGCCCCCAGGCCATTGTACAAAAATGCCGTGACGGTATGAATCGAGATCGCTGCCGGTATAGAGAAAAGCAGTAGCGGAGTGGTGAATTTCTTGTTCGGGACGCGCTTGTAGTAGAGGTTGTAAAGATAATAGACAGCAATTGTCAGGTTAAGCACAAGATAGGTATTGAGGACGACCACATCCCATGCGAGCAGAGACTGCGGGAAATTAAGAACGCCCAAAAAAGGGATCAGGTGCCAGAAGCGATCCGGACGACCTATGTCAACAGTCACGAACAGCAGGCACATTATAATTGCAGACACAGCCAGCAGTTCCCCTAGCAGGGCGATTTCCTTGATCGGTTTCCAGTGGTAGACGTATGCTGGAATGACAAGCAAAACGGCTGCTGCTGCAACACCCACCAGGAAAGTGAAGTTAGAGATATAGAAGCCCCAGGAAACCTGGTCACGCATGTTGGTAATCAGCAAGCCTTCGTTAAGTTGAATCATATAGGTCAGCGCGCCGATTGCCATGAGTCCCAGCAAAGACCCTACCCAGACGTAGTATGCTGTGCTGCCGCGCATCGTCAGGACGATTGTCCCTTTAAAGAAATTCCAGATGTTTTTCATCAGACAACTCCCAAAATATTATGTCGCGTAGAAATAGAAGAATTTCGGTTGCGTATTAAGTTCTTCCTTAAAGATGAAAACACGTTTGTTTTCAATCAGGTATCGCATTTCGCTCTTGGGATCGAGCAGGTTGCCGAACTTGCGTGCGCCGACAGGGCAAATCTCTTCGCAAGCCGGATAACGTCCGGGCTCCTCACGTGTTCTCTGGATGCAGAACGTACATTTTTCCACAACACCAACCGGGCGTGGACGGTTGCCGAGGTAATGCGTGTTGGGATTCATTTCTTCTTTCGGGAGCTTTGCCTTTCCCCAGTTGAAGTGACGAGCACCATAAGGACATGCGGCCATACAGTAGCGGCAGCCTATGCACCAGTTGTAGTCGACAACAACGATGCCATCGTTCTCTGGCCATGTCGCTTGTACCGGGCAAACTTTCGTGCAGGGAGGGTTTTCACATTGCTGACACTGAACCGGCATGTAGAAATGCCCTTCAGTGGGGACTTCAGAGGGATTGTAGTAATGTTCAGCATGGTCCAGGTTAACCCCTTTTTCCTTGTCCAACTGCATGACGCGAATCCAGTGGATCTGCGGGTCTCTTGATTGGTTGTTTTCCGTGACGCATCCGTATACACAGCGACGGCAGCCAATGCAGCGTGAAAGATCAAGGCCGTAACCGTATTTAACCCCTTCGATCGGGGGCGTTGCCTTGACGGTGACATCTTTGCCGAACTCTTTGCTGTATTCCTTTTCCAGGCGCGCTAAAACCTGCTGTAATTCCGACTTGTCGAGCTCACGGAAATGCTTCTGGAAAAAAGCTTCCCAAACAGATGCAGAAGCGTCGGGCGCTGGTAAGGCTAAAGCCCCAATCCCTGCTGCAAGCCCCTTAAGTACTTTGCGGCGGGATTTCTGGAATGCTTTTTTGTCGTTACATTTAGATGTGTTGCACATGTCAATTCTCTCCTCAGGGAGGTTTTTGTGAAATTTAATGTCCGTTTCCATGTGGTGCCAGTGGGTCGCCCTGACGTGTCAGGTTTTCGGGACGAACCGGTGCTGGCATCGGCTTAAGGGCTTTAAAGCTCGGGCTGTGCGGATTATGGCAGTGGGCGCAAAGCAGGTACTCCTTTTCGCCGTTCCAATATCCGGTACGCTTGCCATGAATGCCTACTTTCCAGTCGCGTAACTTATCACCATGACACTGGCCACAAAGTCGGTAGGATTCTGTGAAGGGGATGACTTCACCAGACACAAGCCTTAAAGTGTCTCTGTCTTCAAGGTTGTGGCAGTCGAGGCACCAGCGCTGTCCTTCGGCATGATCAAGGATAATGTCATCATGCATGTCGACCATTTCACGCCTTTCCGGATTCGGTTCCATGTCTGCATGACAATCAGAGCACGGGAAAATATCTTCTGAGAAAGGTGGTGGCGGGACGGCAAAGGTCTGGCCCTCGTCAGCGCGACGCTTGTACTTCTCGACCTTTTCCTGAACAACCAGGTTGCCGTGGCGGTCAAAAAACTTTTCAGTTTCGGCAGCAGAGACGACGGTGGCGCTAACAGCTATCAAGCCTATGAGCAGGGATAGCGGTCGCCAAGCATGAATTTTCACAGGGCTTCCTCCACGATAAAGTTATTATGAATATATCTGGTAAAACGTGGTTTTAGTTATTATCATGACGTAACAGTTTGTGTCAAACGTTTGAGTGCACTTATTATGAATAAAATTCAAAGCATATTTTAGTTAAAACCGCGCTAATATCTCTGCTTTGTGTCGATTTATCGGCTGCATGTTGACAGTCATTGATGGCTGGCGTTTTGCCCTTCTCGGCAGACAGAAATATAAAAAAGTGTTTTATTAATATTTGCTTATATGATTTCTTAGGAAGAGTTGTTGTTATTTCCTTCAGTACAGTGTAAAAACCACAACTTACAAGTAGTGTACAGTTTCCCCCAGCCTATTTGTCGGCTGTAGATTTTTAAAGGAAACTTTCTTTCGCGTTTCTAGTTTAAGGAGGCGTTCCCATGGTTGAGTCATCCACCGCTCTTGAAGAACGAGTTGCTTCCCTGGAGGAACAGGTCGCAGTATTAACTGCTGCGGTCACTGAATTAAAAGCTGGCAATGTGCTTTCTGAGTCTTCCGAGAAGAAACAGAAGCCCCCTCGTAAGCTCTCAGCTGCAGGTGGCACCTCAGAGGAGATCCTCTCCTGGGTTGACAAGTCTTATATCTTGTCTCGTGTTGCTACGACCAGTTTCATTGTTGCTGTGGCGGTAGCCTTGAGAACAGCTTCGGACAGTGGCGTTATAGACCTTCAGCTCGGTTCCTTTATCGGTATGCTCTACGCGCTTGGCCTGATCATGTATGGCTGGGTCGCTTACCGGCAGCAGAGCATTCAAGCCCCGGTTTTTACCCTCTGGGGTGTCATTATCATGTGTAGCGTGGTGGTAGAGGCCCACCGTGTCTTTGATACCGTACCAACCGAAGTGGCCTATGTCGCCATGGCCGTCACAGGTCTGGTCGCGACGATAATGAGTCGTGTCAATCATGTCGCTTTACCGGTTTTCGTCGGCACGCTCGGCATGAGTTTCGGCAGTTTTGCCATTGATTATCCGAGTCCGGTGTTTCCTTACCTGGTGATCATCCTGGGCTTGGCTAATATCTTTGCAACCTTTGCCACGAGGCTGTTAAGGGCCTCCTGGTTGAGATGGTTGTTGCTTTTGCTGACCCTGTTCATGATTCAGATCTGGGATCTCAAGCTGAATATTTACCTCAGCAAGTTAGCGCCTGAGAATCTTGAGTTCTCCGTACAGGGCCTGATGCCTTCGATAGGTTTCCTCGGTTTAGTGTTCGCCTGTATTGCCCTGCTTGGGGTTTTGGGCAAGGTTCAGGAGAAGATCTCCAAGTTTGATGTTGCGCTGCCGGTGGTCAACGTCTGTTGGGTTTTTCTTGCCGCCAAATACGCGATTGGGCAGGGCTTGACGACGTCGCCGGCTTTTGGGTGGTTGGCCATGATTGCTGCACTGGCTCATCTGGTTGTGGCATGGTGGTTGGCTCACCGAATTGAGGGTGGCAACCTGGGGACGACGTCCTTTGCCCTGGCAGGTGGTCTCCTGCTGGCCTTCGCTGCTCCGATGGCGATTGGTCATGCTGTGATTGCCTTGGCTTTGGTCGCGTTGTTAGCGATTGGCATCGCATGGGTTTCAGCGCGGTGTAAAAATATTGGTCTGCGTCTGGCCTCCTACCTGCTGCAGTTTTATGCCTGTTCTGCTTTGGTCTACCTGCTCTGGGCAACAGACGGCACCAGACCTTCGATTGTGGGGGCACTTTCTTCCGGTCTGTTGGCGATCATTGCCTTTGCTCATTATTTTTGGTCACAGCGCAACCCTGCAGGGACTGGTGATTCGGTGCTTTACCAGCTCAATAAAAATGACCGGGGGGCTGGGGTGTTGTTGATTGCTGCCCTGTTCAGCGGCTTTTTTACGATGCGGGTTGGCCTCTACCAAACCCTCGATTTCCTCCATGCCGCAACACGCAGTAATTTTGATGGTGCTCAGTCGGTGTTAATCAATGTGACGGCTCTCGTCGTGCTCTGGTTGAGCTTGCTGAGACGTAACAAGGAGCTGCGCAATGTCGCAATCGTGCTGACGGTCATCGGTGCCGGCAAGGTCTTTTTGCTGGACATGGTGAGCCTGAAGGGGATGCCGCTGATGGTCAGTGTGTTCACCTTTGGTCTGGTCGCGGCCTTCGCATCGTTTGTCCTGGGACGTTGGAACAAGGGCCAGGACATTGTTATGAAAGAGAAGTAATGTTCACGATCTTTTTAGGCCGGGGGTATCTGTAAGCGGAACCCTCTTGATGCGTACAAAAAAAGCACCCTCTACAAAGGGTGCTTTTTTGCGTTTATAAAGTCAATTGATCACCAAACGGTATCTAGGTGTACCAGCGCCTGCTTGAAATCTTCCTCTACAGTATCGAGAATGGCGGCGGCATACTCACTATTGTGAATGCCATTGGTGCCGTCGTTGCGAACGAACCTGAGGTTGCGAACGGCCCTGGAGTAAACCTCCCAGACCTCTGTAGTGTCGCGCTTGGCGGCGTCTGCTTCCCGGAGTTCGGCTTCAACTTCGATGCGCATGTTTTTCAGTTCTTCGATTCGGGCGTTAGTCGTTTCGGCCCACTCGTTGAAAACGCTGGCGTATTCTTCGTCTTCATGACAATCGGTGCAGGAAGAAGAAGATGGGCGATAAACCCCTTTGGTGATGCCGGTATGACAATCGGTGCAGGTCATGTCAGCAGCTTCACCATACATCATGCTGGGAGTGTCTTCTACGCCTTCAACGCCGGTGCCTTCATTCATCGTTACCTGTGCCTGGTGGCAGACATTGCAGTCGTCCATCTGGGGTGCGCCGTCGCCGGCGTCAGCGTGACAGGTGAGGCAGAAATTCATGCGATCGGTGGCCGTAGCCGGATTGTGCACGACGCCGAAATGGCAATCACGGCAGGTCAGATCGAAGTCCTCAATATGTAGTGAGTGATTGAAGTGAGTGCCGCCGACGAAATCGTCAGTCATGATATCGGCAATGCCTTTGCGGTTACGAAAGTCCGGGTTGACAACATCGTCAAGCATACGCATGTTGACGAGCTTCATCGGTCCCTTCGTGGTTTCACGAACAATCTTGTTGCCTTCGTCAGAGTGACAGTAGAGGCAGTGCCAGGACGGGACCAGATCCTCATGGGGGTTAGAAAGAATTTCCAGCTTTTCCTCCTTGGAGATGGTCAACTGCATGTAGGTGTCGCGAAGTCCACCGATCTTGGCTTTCATGTAGCCCAGGACGCCGGGACGGCCGTGGCAATCAAGGCAGGAAACGCCGGCATCGCCGTGAGCCGAGTGCTCCCAGGAATCTACTTCCGCAAGAGGGCCAAATCCTTGGGCAGGGTGGCAAAGATGACAGAATTCCGGCTCAGATGTCATGTGGAGAATCTGGATGTTGACAAAGCCGAACACGATTACAAAAACCACCGAAATGATGGTGAAGATAACAATGTGTCGTTTACACCAATCAAAAACATTTTTCAGCATGATCTGCACCTCTACACATAGAATTAGTTAATGAAGAAGAAGGCCCGTTAAAATAAACACTCGCAAGCAACCGTATAATACATATTTTGCGCATTAATGCAATATAAACGTTGTATACAGTATACAGCATTTAATTGCTCTAATGAGAAATGATGGCTAGAGAAAATAAATAGGGCTGCCTTTTGGCAGCCCTATTTGAGGTTACATGATGTTGCCGACACAGTTAGTGGCCACTGCCTCCCATGAAGGCGAAGATCATCAGGAATAGACAGGCGATGCCGGTAAAGAGAGCGATGTAGCCAAAGGCCTTGAAGCAGAAGTCGTAAATCGGGCCGCTGACTTTCTTGCAGACAAAGTCTTCGGTAATGCCGAGTTCCTCGTAACGGCGCCACTGGTCACCACGTTCTTCGATAAACTCCTCCTTTGGCATCTGCCCATTGAAGATGACAAAGTCCATCGGGAACTTTTCCGGTCGTCCGTGCGTGTTATAGAAATGCACTGTAAAGATGAAGCCTGTTGCCAGCAAAGCTTCATCAGAATGGACAATTGTGGCGACGTTGAACATCCAGCCTGGCAGGAAGTAGCCGAAAAATTCCGGGAACCAGAGCATCAGGCCTGAACCACCGATGGCAAACATACCCCAGAAGACGGCGAGGAAGTCGAATTTCTCCCAGTAGGTCCAGCGCTCGAAGGTTGGCTTCGGGCCCAGGAAGAGGAACCAGCGCACCATGCCAATCACGTCACGAATATCGCGCAGGTTCGGACAGAGCGAGTCAGGGCCGAACAGTCGGGTCAGCCACATGTCACCGGGAGTCCGTTTCTTTTGCAGGAACAAGAAGTCGAAGCTCAGGATCAGGGCCGAGATAAAGTAGTAGAAGGTCAGGATGGCGCATCCACGATGAATAAGGCCGGCATAGTAGGTGCCACCATAAAACTCCATCATGGAAATTGCCCAGCGCTGATCGGCAAACTTCAGCGGCAGGCCAGTCAGGGTCAGACCGAGGAAACTGATGATGACGGTCAGATGCAGGAAGATGTGCCGTGCTTTGAACCGCACATACTGCTTGTGGGGTTCGCTGATATGATGCTCATCTTCTCCCTTGTGTTGTGCGGCGAGCTTCTGGCGATTCTCGACAAAGCCACGGATCATCCAGAGCAGGGTATGTATCCAGAATACGGCAAAAGTGCCGACCAGCAGACCGGTCATGCCAACAAAGGTCCAGTACAGGATCGGGTAGTTGTCACGGTCGTGCATGTCGCCATGGGAATGGAACTTGGCAAACAGCGGAGTAGCATTCGGGTGACACTGCGCACAGGTGCCGGTCAGGTTCGCTTCGTTAACGCTGGAGTTTGGATCGTCCTTTGGCAGGACGCCGTGAGAAGTATGGCAGTCCGCACAGCCGGCCACTTTGTCAGGGGAGCCGAGTTTGAAGTTCTTGCCGTGATAACTGCTCATGTAGGATTCCACCGCCACGTTGAAGACGCCATTGCGCTCCATCATTTCATGGTCGGCATGACACTTCAGGCAGACCTTGGTGTGGAATTCTCGGTTGATATGACTGTCAGGGTCCCCTAATTGCTCTATTTTATGCAGACTGTGGCAGTCATTACATGCTGCCGAATCTTGATTGCCTGCCAGTATGGCTTTACCGTGTGTTGAGTCGATGTAGTCTTCGTGGTCATCGTGGCAGCCGGTACACTTTGCGATGACCTTGGTTTTATCGTTTTTCCAATAGCTGTGGGTATGGATATCATCGTGACAGGCTGCGCAGGAAACATCATTGAGTTTGTGCACGCTGGAGTAATGTTCTGCGGTCTCTTTTTTGTGGCAGCGTACACATTTTGGCTCTTCTGGCATGACATCGCCCGACATGTGAGCGTCAAGGGAGGTCACTTCAACATGACAACTGGTACAGGCGTTGGTGCCGTGGACTGAGGCGCCATAAGCGACAGGTGAGACCACATCATCGTGACATTCCAGGCAGACTTCCGGAGCAATGGCCATGCCGCTTTCCGCATGAGCCGGGAGGGTTGGCAGCAGCATGACAAGTGTTATCAGGATAAGTAAAGGGCTTCTGCGGTTCATTTATTCGACCTCCTGAATAATCTTTTTGTTATCGGTAAGGGTGCTACCTGGAACGCTTTTTGGCTGCATGAAAATTAGAAAAAAATTAATAAATCAATAGTTTTGCGAATTTTAATGGTGTATACAGTATAAGATTAAAAAATGTTTATCATGCGCAACATTAAAAGTCAATCGTGAAAATTGTTTAAGGTGTATTTTTTAAGTATACACCTTTAATGGGTTGCAACTTCTTTCTGTACAGCTTAGTATTCAGCATCAAATAGGCTTGATAAGGATTTCGATTGATGAACGATTGGAAGGGATGGGCGTGGGCCGGTTTGGCCTTGAGTTTGTATGTCGCCGGTGGTGTCCTGATCATGGGCGGACTGATCATGATCGGCGTGCTTGGAGCACAGGATCTCTGGGGGTGGGGAGAGGCTCGCGGTATGGGTTACATGGCCTTTGGCCTCGGCATTGTCCTCTCGATACTGGGGGTCTTGATCATGCGCATTATGCGGAACCGGGGGATCGCATAAGTTCCTTTTATGTAAAGGTCCCTGTCGAAAGTCAACACAGGTATTATTCGTATTGAGCTTTAAATGATAAAAGAAAAAGGGAGCAGCCGGTTGGCTGCTCCCTTTTTGTCTTAACAGATCAAGACCGATTTACTTGCTGAGCATCTGCACAACAGTGTCGGTGAAGGGGTTGGCGAAGAGGATAATCATGGCAACAACGAAAACGTAGATTGCCAGGGACTCGATCATCGCCAGACCGATCAGCATGATCGTCATGATCTTGCCGCTTGCGCCGGGATTGCGGGCAACACCCTCAACGGCGCTCTTGATAGCGAGACCTTGACCAAGACCGGTACCGAAAGAACCGATAGCCATGCCGAAACCTGCAGCGATCATACACCAAGCGAAAAATTCCATTGTGTTTCTCCTTTCGTAGTATCGATATTCCTAAAATGTATAGGACGAAAGCCTAGAAGGCTTAGTGAGCTTCCTCAAGCGAACCGGCAATGTAAATCATCGCCAACAGCATGAAAACAAAGGTCTGGATGAAGGCAACCAGAACACCCATCAGCATCATTGGCAAAGGCACCAGGAAGGGCACCAGGCCAAAGAAAATCATCAGTACGATTTCATGGCCGTACATGTTGCCGAACAGACGCAGGGTCAATGACAGCGGTCGGGCCAGGTGGCCGATGATTTCAATAGGCACCATCAGCGGAGCCAGCCAGATGACCGGGCCGCAGAAGTGCTTGAAGTAGCCGATGCCATGCTCTTTGACACCGATAATATGTGTCATGGCGAAGACCGTCAAGGCTATCGCGGCGTTGGTGTTGAGGTTCGCGGTCGGCGGAAAAAAGCCAGGGATCAGGGCAATCAGGTTCGAGGTCAGGATGAAGAAGGCAATCGTGGCGATCAGCGGGAAGTAGGCCTTGCCCTTGTGCCCCATGGTTTCTTCGATCATGCCTTCGATACCGTCAATAACCGGCTCAAAGAAGTTTTGTANNCCTTCGATACCGTCAATAACCGGTTCAAGGAAATTCTGCAGGCCGGTCGGGACTGATTTGATGCTGCGATTAACCAGAAAAGCGATAGGTATCAGCAGGGCCATCACCAGCCAGGTATAAGTAACATGGTGACCAATGTGTGTCCCAATAAGATTTTCAATCCAGTCGAGAAAAATAAACGGATGTATCATGGTGCTTATAGCCTCCTCTTACTTAAAGGCGCGTTGTATCGTTATCCAGAACATATTGATCACCACGACCGAGAGCCCAATAATCAATCCCAAGGTGTGGATCTTTACGATTGCAATTAAAACCGCGAGTATTATGGCCAGCGCTGCCAGTCGGATGGTGTAGCCGAACTGGTAACGGAAGCGCGCACCTCCGGTCGGTTCCTTAATCAGGCGGTTCAGGGATCTCTGCATCCAGAGAAAACCACCGATGGCTACCAGGCCCCCAACCAGAACTCCCGCGCTCAAAGCAAGGTTGCCAAAAGGCAGGGTGCCGAGCAGCAGCAGGGCCAGAATAACCCAGTTGCGCCGTATCATCTGCGCGGGCAACTGTTCAATCTGATCCATTGTCCTTCTGGTCCTGTTCTTCATCCTGTTCCTGTTCGCGCAGTGCGCGGCGTGTCAGAATGAAGATGTTGCGAAAGCCCGAGGCAATACCGAAGCCGAGCCAGATCAGGGTCATCCAAGGAGAGGTCCCCAACCATTTGTCCAGGTAGTAGCCTATGAACAGGCCTATAAAGGAAGCCGCCACCATTGATATCCCCAGGCTTGATAAAAAGCCCAGAGATCTCATGAGTTGGCGTTTGTCGTCGGCCATAATAATTGTATACAGAATACACCTGGAGTTTAAGCCAACTTTAGATAGCACAGGCCTCTAAGACTGTCAACCGCTTTCTGGTTTGTCTGCAGATGGTTTGATCATGTCTCAGTAAAGGGCCGTCGAGCTACCGCTTGGAGGCAAAATTATCTTGCAGTAAAATCAGGAAACCAAAATCTTCTGATCGTTGAACTCGACGGTCTGACCATGACGAATCTTGCACCTTTTGCGGGTTTCGATATCACCGTCAACCCGGACATGCCCGTCGGCAATCAGCAGTTTGGCTATACCGCCACTTTCACAGAGTCCGGTCACTTTCAGCAGGTTGTTCAATTCAATGAATTCTCGGCCGTCCAGTTCAAACTCAATCATTACTTGTTAATGCCTCCCGCGGCGGCTACGTGGTGACGATTTACCTGCTTTGAAGGGTTTGCCGGAACTTTTTCTCGGCCCGCCCTTGCGCTTCAACCTGCCTGATTCTGCCTTTGTGACGGCTCCAGCAGGACTGATCTGTAACTGCTGTCCGCAGACCCATACTTTTTGCAAATGGCGAAACAAAGCGGCAGGGATCGACTGGGGGAGATCAACAAGGCTATGGTCATTGAATATCTGAATCTGACCTATATCGCGGCTTCTGACGTTGCCTTCGTTGGCGATGGCGCCGACGATGTGCTTCGGTTCCACGCCGTGTGTGCGGCCAACCTCGATCCGATAGCGTGCTAAATTGGCATCCGGTGCCCCCCCTCTGCGACCCGGGCGTTCGATCTGCTCCTCAGGGACATCCAGCTCTTCTTCAGGCCCCTCTTCAAACTGCAGAGGCTTGTCTTTTTGTATCAGGTAGGCCAGGGTCGCGGCAAGCCTGCGAAGACCGACATCATACTGATGTTGGTAACTATCAATCAGTTCCTCGAAGAACTCGAGATCCTGGGACTCCATAGCTTCAGCAATCTGTTCTTTGAACAGGTCTATACGGCGATTGGAAATGTCCTTGCGACTCGGCAGGCTCATGGCGGTAATCGGCTGACGGGTTGCCCGCTCAATCGTTGCCAGCATCCGCCTCTCCCTGGGGGCGACAAAGAGGATAGCCTGCCCTTCACGGCCGGCACGGCCAGTACGGCCGATGCGGTGGACATAGGCTTCGGTGTCGTAGGGGATGTCATAATTGATGACATGGCTGATACGCTTGACGTCCAGACCGCGTGCAGCCACATCGGTTGCCACGACAATATCCAGCGACCCGTTCTTCAGTTTCTCGACGGTGGCCTCCCGCGCTGATTGGGTCATGTCTCCATTCAGCGGCGCACATGAGAAACCCCGTGATTCAAGTTTTTCCGACAGCTCAACCGTAGCGGTCTTGGTGCGGACGAAGACGATCATTCCCTCGATCTCTTCTGCTTCGAGAATGCGTGTCAGGGCGTCCAGCTTGTGCAGCCCCTTGACTTGCCAGAACCTTTGCACAATTGTTTCGACGGTAGAGGTCTTGGCTTTGATTTTGATTTCAACCGGGTTTTTCAGGTGCCTGCGTGCAATGCCCATGACCTCTTTTGGCATGGTTGCCGAAAATAGGGCGGTCTGCCTGGTTTCCGGGGTCTCTTTCAGAATCTGTTCTACGTCGTCCACAAATCCCATGCGCAGCATCTCGTCTGCTTCATCAAGGACAACACAAGCCAGGTCGTTGAGTTTCAAGGTGCCGCGACGCAGATGATCCTGAATTCTTCCGGGTGTGCCGACTACGGCGTGGACGCCCCGGTGCAGCTGGCGCAGTTGTTGGCTCATGCTCTGGCCGCCGTATACCGGCAGGACCTGGAAACCTGGCAAATGCCTGGCGTAAGTACGGATCGCTTCCGAAACCTGCAGGGCGAGTTCGCGGGTCGGCGTAAGAATGAGAATTTGCGGGTCCTTTTTCCTGAGGTCGAGGCGGCTCAGCAATGGCAAGGCAAAGGCTGCCGTTTTGCCTGTGCCGGTCTGGGCCTGGCCAAGCAGATCCTGCCCGGCCAGCAGGGGTGGGATGCTGCGAGCCTGGATGGGTGATGGGGTTTCATAGCCCACCTCATTGATCACCTTGTAGATTTCTGGAGCAAGGCCCAAATCGTTAAAGGAGATGATTTTTTCTTCGGTCATGTTCTTTGTCCTGATTTCTGTCTACGGAAAAAGCCCGGGCTAAGCCGGGCTGGATGCGTACCAAAAATGCTTAAATGTCAGTGCTATAAGAATTGTCAGAGGTGCAGGAAGGTGGTGAACTTACCCCAACAGCCAGACGAGTGCAACAAGATAGTTGCATTACAGGGAATTTGTGCGGGGCCATAGGCATTTGTGTCTTCCCATCCCGGGCTCAGCGTGAGCCAAGCTTGGCAAGGAGTCGGCCGAACCCCCTGTTGAGGATGTGCTCGCGTGGCAGGGAAGAAAAGACCGGGGATTTGCGCAGCCCGAGTCGTTGCAGTTCATCGATGATCGGCTGGTATCGTTTGAATTTCAGACCCTTGCGCAGCGATTTGATTGCCTGGCGTTTCTGGCCTGCGGCAAGGTAGATGCGGCTCAACTGATAGTAGTGGTCGGGGTTGCTCGGTTCCGCCTGCAGGGCTTCGCGGCAGAGGTTCATGGCTTGTTGATATTGCCGCCTTTCCTTGGCCAGGCAATACGCGAGCTTCGACTTGATATCCGGGCGGGGTTCAAGCGCATGGGCGGATTCAAATTGCACCAGAGCTACCAGGGTTTCGTTCGCTTGCAGGGCGCGGTTGCCCTTGCGCAGTAAAATTTCGAGAGTGTCTGACATGGTGCAGACTCCTGTAAGTTCAATAATTTCTATTAGATTATCGCAAATTTCTTGTTACAGCAAATCTGCCGGGTGATGGGCCGGCAGCGCTCTTGTCAGGACAGGAAATCCTGTTTAACAGGCTTTGCTTCTTTGTGTCGTGAATGGTATATAGCTGTTGCCTGCATTTTAGTGCTGTTGTATTGTAAGGTGTTAATCTTGCTGTTGAATGCGGTTTGTTTCCTGTCCATTCAAGGGATAATTTTTCTTGCGGGAGTACGGAGGTCGGTTATGTGGTTTCTAAGGCTGACAGTTTGTATGGGAGCAGTTCTGCTTTTTGGGGCCGGTAATGCTTGTGCTGATCATGGCTTGCGTTATGCCGGAGCAACGACCTTGCAGCGCTATTACATGCCTGAGATCGCCCGCATTTTTACCGATGCCACGGCTATCAAGGTCCACATTCAAGGGGGTAATACGGGTCCCGGGATCAGGGCCCTGTTGAATGGTGAGATCGATTTGGCTGGCGCCGGACGCCTGTTGACAGCTGATGAAAAGAGTAAGGGTTTGGTCGAACATTTTCTCGGTTGGGACACCCTTGCAATCATCGTGCATGAAGAGAACCCCGTTGAATCATTGAGCCTTGAGCAACTGCAGGGGATTTTTACCGGCAAGATCAACGATTGGCAGGATGTCGGAGGGAACCCTGGACCGATCGTGGTGGTTACCTCTCCGCGGGGTTCCGGTATGCGCAGCGCGATCAAAGACCTGATACTGAAAGACAAGGATTTCTCCAAGCGTGAGATAATCTCGGCGATTGTTGCCGAAGCCGATCAACAGATCAGTATGTTCAAGACCGGGATCACCGCGTTGAGCCACAGTATGCTGGATGCCAACAATGTCAAAGCGATCCTGGTGGGTGGGGCAGGACCGTCGGCAGAAAATATCAAGAATGACAGCTACCCCCTCGCCAAGCCTTTGGCATTGATTACCAAGGGTGAACCGCAAGGAGACCTTGCCCGCTTTTTCGATGTTGTCCGAAGTGAGCAGGGGCGGGCCATTTTGCAGAAAAGTTTTGTGCCGGTTCATTAGCATAACCTTCGGCTCTCAATTTTAGCGTATTAAAGGAAGGACCTTGTATCAATGAAGTTGCGCTCAAAGATTCTGCTAGCGCTCGTCTCGGTGAGTGTCATCCCCATGGTCATTACTCTTTGGGTGATCGGTGGCATGATTGCCAGTGAGCTTGAAATGCAGATACAGGTTCGTGGCCAGGATGCCGCGAACTTTATCGAGCAGACCACAACCAAGATATCGTCGGATGATTTGGCCACAGTCCAGATGATGTCCAGCAATCCGCTTCTGGTGAATGCTGTCTATTCGGCGGGGTTGAGCGGAGATGCTGCTCAATTGGTCAGTTTTATCGATGGCTTGGGAGGGCTGCCATTTGATCAGGTTCAAATCCTTGACAAAGAAGGCAAGCGCTTGTATCGGCAGATGCTGAGCGGCAATCAAGACATCCCGGCAAGTTCAGGTGTCGAACACCCGGTGATAGCAGCAAGTCTGGACAATGAAGCTTATGCCGAGAGCGGGATCTTTGATGGGCGCATGGCGATTGCTTCGGCAGCGCCGATCAGCATGTATGGCGATCCGATTGGTCACCTGGTAGCGGTTACCTATTTTGATGAGCACGTCGCGACCCGCCTCAAGGCCTTAACTCGCATGGAGATTGCGTTCTTTGATGAGAACGGCGTCTTTGCCTCAACGTCACCGGAACTGGCTGCTGTCGATTTGCCGCAGGTTTTGAGCTCAAGCAGTTACCATACGATTATCAACGGCAAGAATAGTCGCATCTCCTATAATTCCATTGCAGGGAAAAATCGCGGCGTGCTTATGGCGCTGGATATCGCCCAGTTGGAAAGTGCCAAGCAGCGTCTTTTGAGTACGATGATCCTTACGGCACTTGTCGTTATCGGCGCTTCTATTCTGGTCGGATTGCTGGTTTCTAACGGCATCATCCGTCCCATGCGGGAAGTGGTCGCCAATCTGCGCGAGATTGCAGCGGGGGGTGGTGACCTGACGCGGGAACTGCAGGTGCGCAGTTCTGATGAGGTCGGTGAGCTCGCCGAATGCTTCAATGGTTTTTTGGCACGTCAGAGGGAAATGGTGGATCGCATTCGCAAGGTCTCCGAAGACCTAGGGCTGGCGAACGAGCAGATCCGTAACGCGTCCCACGAGGTCATGGAAGGAGCCGTGCGCCAGTCACAGGCGCTGGAGGAATCCTCCAAGGGCATCGAAGGGATCGACGAGGCGGCCGGCGGCATTGCTGAAAGCACTGGCAACCTGGTAGCTTCAGCCGAGGAGAGCTCTTCAGCGACCCTGGAGTTGGGTGCTACGATTGAAGAGATTGCCACGCAGATGGAGAAGCTCTTCACAACGATTGATGAAGTCTCCAGTTCGATCAACGAGATGTCCGTTGCCAGTCAGGAAGTGGCCGAAAACGTCAGTATCCTCTCTTCCTCGACAGAGGTCACCGTCTCCTCGATGCTGGAGATGGACGCTTCGATCAAGGAGATTGAGTCCAACGCTGCCGAGACCAGCAAGCTGGCCAGCGAGGCCGCAGAAGATGCCCAGCGCGGCATGCAGACGGTAGATGAAACGATCCGCGGCATCGAGTCGATTCGTCAGACCGTTGATCGTGCCAGCGAGGCGATCATGGATCTCGGCAACCAGTCGAGTGCAATCGGCAAGATCCTCACAGTTATCGATGAGGTCGCCGATCAGACCAGCCTGCTGGCCTTGAATGCGGCGATCATTGCCGCCCAGGCGGGTGAGCATGGCAAGGGCTTTGCTGTCGTTGCCGACGAGATCCGTGAACTGGCTGAACGTACTGCCGTTTCGACGCGGGAGATCAGCACCATTATCACCAATCTCCAGGAAGGAACCCAGGAAGCCGTAGTCGCCATGAAGGCCGGCAGCGAACAGGTCTATGAAGAGGTCAAGCGCTCCAAGGATTCCGGTGTTGCGCTGGAGAAAATCCGCAGCAGTACCCTTAAGGCGATGGAGCAGGTCAACAGCATTGTCCGCGCAACAGAAGAACAATCCCGTGGCAGTCGCCAGGTTACCGATTCGATGAA
>JABAOE010008663.1_pt1 | contig 20173 bp, 23 predicted proteins | sample 7062141 | NCBI WGS metagenome assembly JABAOE01 (sample SAMN14538627, study PRJNA623070) | marine sediment metagenome | biome: marine biome [ENVO:00000428]; feature: marine pelagic biome [ENVO:01000023]; material: deep marine sediment [ENVO:00002113] | place: India: Gulf of Khambhat ... | reverse complement strand
TTCACCCACGCCTTCTTCAAGGCCAACCTGTTCCTCGGGTCGGGGTCGGTGGCCCACGCCGTGCACGGCTTCGACATGAAGAAGGACATGGGCGGCATGCGCAGGTTCATGCCGAGGACCTACGTCACCTTCATCATCGGGTCGCTCGCGCTGGCCGGCATCTTCCCGCTCGCCGGGTTCTGGTCCAAGGACGAGATCCTGGTCGGCACCGGCGGCTGGGGGATCTTCGGCGGCACCGGCGGCAACGGTGCCTACACGTTCCACCTGACCATGGGCATGATCGGCGCCGCCCTCACCGCGGCCTACATGACCCGGTGCGTCTACCTCACCTTCCACGGCGAGTTCCGCGGCGACACCCACGGGCACGGCGACCCCCACGAGTCGGGGCCCCGGATCCTGTACCCGCTCTACATCCTGTCGGGGCTCTCGATCGTGGCCGGCTTCGTGAACTTCCCGGTCGGGTTCCAGCTCGTGCCCGAGTCGTGGGAGGAGCGGTTCCTGCACTTCGTCGAGCCGGAAGGGTCCACCTACTTCCCGGGCATCGCCCACGGCACGCCGAGTTGGTCACTGGCGATCATCTCGAGCCTGATCGCCCTCGCCGGGTTCGGCGCCGCGTACTACTACTACTTCGTCAGGGTCGAACGCCTGGCCAAGACGACCGGCGAGTCGTTCACCAGCATCCCGAACGGCCTCACCACGACCAACCCGCTGGCTCGCGCGGGTCACACGATCCTGGTGAACAAGTACTACCTCGACCACCTCTACACCGGTGTGATCACCGGGTTCACGAAGGGCCCACTCGCCCGAGCGGCCAACTGGACCAACCAACATGTGATCGACGGGGTGGTCAACACGGCCGGGGAGAGCGCGGTGCGCACCGGCCGCCTCGTCTACGACACCATCGACCAGGGCCTCATCGAGGGTGTGGTCAACGGGTCGGGGCGGGTGTCCGACGCCACCGGCGAGGAGCTCCGCCACATCAACTCCGGCAAGGTCCAGAACTACGCCGCCATCCTGTTCGCCGGCGCCGCCATCCTGGCCGGCGCCTTCGTCATCATCTTCGCCCTCTAGCCCCGAGGCTCATAGGAACCGTCCAACACCATGGAAACAACGCTCGACGCCAACAACTGGTTGCTCACCGTCCTGGTCTTCGCACCCCTCGCCGGTGCGCTGGTCATGATGTTCTTCCCCCAGGACGAGGAGGACACCCACAAGCAGCTGGCCCTGCTCACGTCGCTGGTCCCGCTGGGCCTCACCGTCTTCTTGCTGTTCGACTTCGACTACGACCAGGCCGGGGTGCTCCAGTACTTCACCGACAACGAGTGGATCGAGGTCATCGGGGCCGGGTACACGATGGGCATCGACGGCATGTCGCTGCCGTTGGTGGCGCTGACCGTGCTGGTCATGCCGCTGGTGTTCGTCTACTCGTGGAACCACATCCCCGAGCCGGGCAACGCCAAGGCGTTCCTCATCCTCAGCCTGATCCTCGAGACGGGCATGATCGGCACGTTCGTCGCCCAGGACCTGATCCTGTTCTTCGTGTTCTTCGAGGTCGTCCTGTTGCCGATGTTCTTCATGATCGCGGTGTGGGGCGGCGAGAACCGGCGCTACGCCTCGCTCAAGTTCTTCCTGTTCACGCTGTTCGGCTCGGCGCTGATGCTCCTGTCGTTCCTGGCGTTGTTCTTCCTCACCGACTTCTCGACGATCACCGAGACCGGGGAGCGGACCTTCAACATGCTGGCCCTCACCGAGTCGGGCGGCGCCGGCATCGCGCGGGGAACGCAGCTGCTGATCTTCGGCGGCATGTTCCTCGGGTTCGGCGTGAAGGTCCCGATGTTCCCGTTCCACACCTGGCTCCCCGACGCCCACACCGAGGCGCCCACGCCGGGTTCGGTGATCCTGGCCGCGATCCTGCTGAAGCTCGGCACCTACGGCTTCATCCGGATCGCCATCCCGATGCTGCCGGAGGCCGCCGAGGCGTGGGCCCCGTGGATCGGCCTGTTCGCGGTGATCGGCATCATCTACGGCGCCCTCGGATGTCTGGCCCAGACCGACATGAAGCGCCTGATCGCGTTCTCGTCGGTGGCCCACATGGGCTTCGTGATGCTCGGCATCGCCACCCTCACCGACTTCGGGATCAACGCCGCCATCTTCGGCATGGTCGCCCACGGCATGATCACCGGGATGCTCTTCTTCCTGGCCGGATCGGTGAAGGAGCGCTACCACACGCTGGAGATCAAGCGGCTCGGCGGCATGCTCGTGCAGGCGCCGCGGCTCGGGTGGATCCTCGGGTTCACGGCCATGGCCTCGCTGGGTCTGCCGGGCCTGGCCGGGTTCTGGGGTGAGTTCCCGGCGATCCTGTCGGCCTACCAGCCCGCGCCCGGGATCCCCGAGGAGACCTTCCGGGGCTACATGGTGGTGGCCGCGATCGGCACGGTGCTCGCCGCCGGCTACCTCCTGTGGCTGCTGCAGCGGACGGCCATGGGCGAGCCGCCGGAGGAGTTCGCCGACGACGAGCACATCGTCGACGTGCAGCCGACCGAGTGGATCTCGTGGTCGCCGCTGCTGCTGCTGATCGTGGTGTTCGGTGTGGCCCCGGGTCTCATCTTCGAGGTGACCGACCCGGCCGTGGTGGAGTCGCTGAACAACTGCATCCAGGTGGGCTGTGAGGCCGCCGGCGGGGTGGCGGGCGGATGAGCCTGCTCGCCGCGCTCGGCGCGGTCGCCCAGGAGGTCGCCGAGTTCGACCGGCCGCCGATCGACTGGCACGCGGCCGCGCCCGAACTGACGCTGCTCACGTTCGGCGCGCTGCTCACGATGATGGACATCGGCTGGCTGGAGCGGGGCCGCCGGTCGGCCGCGCCGCTGGCGTCGCTGGGCCTGCTCGCCACCATGGTGCCGATCATCACCCTCGCCGTCGACGGCCAGGACCGGGCGATGTTCAACGGCGCCTTCGTCGTCGACGACTACGCGTTGATCATGAAGGCCACCTTCGTGCTGGCCGGCTACGTCGTGGTGCTGCTGTCGACCAACTACATCGCCGAGGGCGACTACTGGGAGAACGAGTACTACGGGCTGCTGCTCAGCTCGATCCTGGGCATGGTCGTGATGACCTCGGCCCGCGACCTGATCACGGTCTTCATCGCGCTCGAGCTCCTCTCGATCCCCGCCTACATGCTGGCCACCTGGCGCAAGCGGGACCTGAAGAGCAACGAGGCGGGGCTGAAGTACTACCTGATGGGTGTGTTCGCCTCGGCCGTCATGCTCTACGGCATGTCGCTGCTCTACGGCGGGGCCGGGTCGACGCTGCTGACCGACATCAACGAGGCGGTGAGCGGGCCCGACGATCCGAGCGCGATCGTGGTGCTCGGGATCATCTTCGTGGTGGTCGGTTTCGCCTTCAAGGTCTCGGCGTTCCCGTTCCACACCTGGGCCCCCGACACCTACGAGGGCGCACCCACGCCGGTCACGGCGTTCTTGTCGGTGGCGTCGAAGGCGGCCGGGTTCGTGGCGTTGATGAACCTGGTGTTCGTCGGGTTCCTCGGCCGTGACGACATCTACGAACCGCTGCTGTGGGTGCTGGCGGCGGCGTCGATGACCGCGGGCAACCTGATCGCGCTGCGTCAGACCAACATCGTGCGGCTGCTGGCCTACTCCGGCGTGGCCCAGGCCGGCTACATGCTGGCGCCGCTCGCCGTGGCCGGCGACGTCCCCGACAAGGCGCTCGCGGCCACCGTCACCTACCTGGTCATCTATGCGGCGATGAACCTGGGCGCCTTCGCGGTGGTGATGGCGGTCGCCCGCAAGACCCGGTCGGCGGAGATCTCCGACTACCGGGGGCTGTTCCACTACGCGCCGGGCCTCACCGTGGCGATGACGATCTTCCTGTTCTCGCTGGCCGGCATCCCGCCGCTCGGCGGCTGGTTCGCCAAGTTCCGGGTGATGGAGGCGGTCATCGAGGCCAACACCGCCCAGGGTGTGGTGCTCGGGGTCGTCGTCGCCGTCAACTCGGTGATCGCCCTCTACTACTACGCCCGGATCGGGCTCGGGATGTGGGCCGAGGACGTCCCCGACGGCGATCTCACGCCGGTGCCGGTCCCGTTCTCGCTGGTCACCGCACTCGGCATCACCACCATCGTCACGATCGCCTTCGGTGTCGACCCCTGGTTCGTGGGTCGATTCACCGAGGTGAGCCTGCTCGCGGCCGGCGGGTAGGGGCCGGGCGGTCGCCGCGCGTGCGGGTCTCCGCCTTCGTGGAGGCCGCGCTCTACGAGCCCGACGCCGGCTTCTACATGGCGGGGGGCCGGGCCGGGGGTGCCCGGGGCGACTTCCTGACCGCGCCCGAGGTCGGGCCCCTGTTCGGCACGGTGCTGGGCCGGGCGCTCGACGAGTGGTGGGCGGCGGCGGGCCGGCCCGCACCGTTCGTCGTCCACGAGTGGGGGGCGGGGCCGGGCACGCTGGTGCGGGCGGTGCTGGCCGCCGAGCCCGAGATCGTGGCGGCCGGGGCACTGCGGTGGGTGGCGATCGAGATCTCCGCCTCGCAGCGCCATGCCCACCCCGCCCACCCGCTGGTCGAGTCGGCGGCGGCACCGCCGTCGGGCGAACGACCGCTGGTGGTGCTCGCCAACGAACTGCTCGACAACCTCCCGTTCGACGTCTACGAGCGAACGGCCGACGGATGGCGCGAGCAGCACGTCGTGGAGGAGGACGGGGGGTTCGTCCTTCGTCTCGACGACCGGGCCGACCCCGCCGACCCGGCGGCCGAGGCGCTCGAACGGCTCGCGCCCGCCGCTCCCGTGGGGTCGACGGTGCCCTGGCAAGCCGCGGCCCGGGAGTGGGTGGCGGCCCGGGTGGCGTCGCTGGCCCGCGGTGGGCGGCTCGTCGTGTTCGACTACGGGGGGTCGTCGGACGAGTTGGCGACCCGTCAGGGCGGATGGTTGCGGACCCACCGGGCCCACGACGACACCCGGTCGTGGTTGGAGGATCCGGGCTCCTGCGACATCACCACCGATGTCGCCTTCGACCAGATCCAGCTCGATCATCGGGCTGCGGTGGATCGGAGCCAGGCCGAGTTCCTCCGGGCCCACGGGATCGACGAGTTGGTCCAGGAGGGTCGGGAGATCTGGGCGGCCGGCGCGCACATCGGTGACCTCGCGGCGATGCGGGCCCGCAGCCGTGTCCGGGAGGCGGAGGCGTTGACGGATCCGCTCGGCATGGGCCGGTTCCGGGTGCTCGAGTGGAAATGATCCCGGCCGGTGTCGAGGCCAGGGTCGTTCCGGGCCGGTCGGCTCAGTCCCGGTAGCCGGCGGCGATGTGTTCGAGCCACCAGGCGGGGGCGTTGTCGAGCAGGTTGGACAGGTTGCTGTAGTCCCACCACCGCCGGATCAGCCCGTCGTCGGTGAACTCCATCACCGAGGTGAACGGGTGGACGACCCGCTCACCGGTGTGGAACACCCACTCCTCGGCGTGTTCGGTGACCACGACCTCGTCCTCGGCGATCATGCGGCCGTCGACATGGTTGTGGGCCTCGACCGGGTCGAGTCCGAGCCGGAGCCGGGCCACGATCTCGTCCGGCCCGTGGGCCCCGCCCATCGACTCGCCGATGCCGGTGTCGACGTAGTTGGCGTCGGGCGAGAAGAACGAGGCGACGGCATCCCAGTCGTGGGAGTACAGCGCCTCCCAGTACCGGGTCGCGATCTCCTTGTTGCGGGCTTGGATGTCCATGTCCAGGACCCTATGACGCCTCCGGCCCCTTGCAGTAGCCCGGCCGACTGGGCCGAACGACTCATTTCGGGCCCCGCCCCTTGCCCCCATCGCGCGCTGAGTGGTGATCTCGCCTACGGAGGAGTGCGATGCGATGGAGACGCGGGGCCGGGCCGTTGGCGTTGGCGTTGGCGATGCTGGCGAGCGGTTGCACGGTGACGTTGGCCCAGCCCGGGGTGACGGTCACCTGCGGGCCGATCCACGTCGGGATCAACCCGCACGACGTGGGGCTTGGTGGGGTGCAGCGGACCGCGATCGTCGCCGCCGTCGACGAGTTCGGCGATCTCGTGGGCCGGGCCGTGGTGTTCGACGGCGACACCTCGGCGGTGTCGGGTGAGCACCGCGTCGGTGACCCGCTCCTGATCGAGTTGGCGTGGCCCGACGACGCGCCCGACCATCTCGGCTTCGCGCAACCGGTCGTCGCCGAGGGTCGCTACGTCGAGGGATGGATCATGCTGCACCCCGGCGTGGCCCGGGCGCCGGCCGGCGTGGTCCGCCGTCTGGTCCTCCACGAACTGGGGCACCTGTACGGCCTGGCCGACGTGGACGACCCGGACGAGCTGATGGATCCGGACCTGACCACCGACGACTTCGGCCTCGGCGATCTGATCGGGCTGTACGCCACCCATGAGGGTGGATGCGGAACCGGCGGGGAGCTCCGGGCCCGGGTGGCGAGCGGAATCCAGGCGTTCAGGGCTCGCGCTGCTGCCATTCCCTGACCCGTCTCGCCAACTCCTCGGGTGCGACCTCCTCCGTCCGGCTGGCGAGGTTCCAGCGGTGGCCGAACGGGTCCCGCACCCGGCTGTCGCGGTTGCCCCAGAACTGATCGGTGGGGGGTGACTCGAGCGTGGCGCCCGCCTCCACGGCCTGCGCGGTCGCGGCGTCGCAGTCGGGGACGTAGAGCATGACGGTCACCGTGGTGCCGCCGAGATCCCGCGGTGATGGCACGCCCATCTCCGGGAAGGCGTCGGACATCATGAAGACGGCCTCACCGACCCGCAGTGTGGCGTGGCCGATCTCGCCGCCGGGCATTCGCATCACCTCGTCGTCGACGGTCGCGCCGAGCGCCCGCTGGTAGAACTCGAGTGCAGCGTCGCCGTCGTCGACCGCGAGGTACGGGACGATCGGGGGTGAGGAGGAGGGCCCGCGTTCTGTCATCCCGTGATTCTCGCGCCCGAGTCCCGTCGGGGGCGGCCTACCCGGTGTGGACGGCGCGGAAGCCCTCGACGACCCGGCCCGGCAGGCCCGCGTCGGCGGCGTGGCCCTCCCCCCACTCGCGGATCCGCGCCGCCATCTCGCCGCCGTTGTCGCCGTGCTGGCTCTCGTGGGCGAGCAGCGCATCGACCTTCCGGTCGAAGGCGTCGGTGATGTCGACGTGGAGGTTGTTGTCGGTGCCGGCCATGAGCCAGATGCGAGGGACCGAGTGGGGCTCGTAGCCCTGGGCCCGCAGCTCGGCGAACGAGTGCCCGTTGCGGGCGTCGGGGTAGACGGCGTTGATGGCGGCCTCGCCGGTGGCGAGATGGTCGGGATGCGACGCGTAGAGCCGGTCGAGGTTGCGGACCGGCGACATGGTGATGACGAGGTCGGGCCGGACCTGGCGGATGAGGCGGGTCAGCTCGCGGCGCAGCCCGAGGTCCGCCACCACCCGCCCGTCGGGGAAGCCCAGCCAGTGCAGCTCGGTGACCCCGACCGCGGCGGCGGCCCGGGTCTGTTCGGCCTGGCGGATCGCCGTGAGCTCGTCGGGCGACAGGTGCGACGGTTCGCCCGCCTGACCGCTCGTGACCAGGCCGTACACGACCTCCACCCCGTGGTCGGTGAAGGTGGCGACCGTGCCGGCCGCCCCGAAGTCGATGTCGTCGGGATGGGCGACGATGACGAGAACCTTGGACGGCACGAAGTCGTCGTCGCCGTGGATGTGATCGGCGAGCGCCATCTCAGACGTCCGCGATCCCCATGTCGAAGTTGGTCGCCTGGATCCCCCCGTCGACGGGCAGGATCTGGCCCGTGACGAACGCCGCGGCCGGGCTCGCGAGATAGAGGCAGGCCACGGCGATCTCCCACGGCTGTCCCAACCGGCGCAGCGGCGCCCCCGAGGTGAGCATCTCCTCGATCTCGGGGTTCTCGAGGACGAGATCGAGGGCCGAGGTCGCGATGGAGCCCGGACAGACGGCGTTGACCCGGATCCGGGGCGCCAGGTCCTGCGCCAGTTCCTTCGTGAGGTGGATCATCGCTGCTTTCGCCGTCCCGTACGCCGAGAAGCCCCGGCCCGGGAAGATCCCGGCCGCGGAGCCGATGTTGACGACGCTCCCGCCGCCCCGGGCCGCCATCGACGGCACCGCCAGCTGCGTGAGGTTGAACGCGGTGGTGACGTTGAAGTCGAGCGCGGTGCGGAATGCCTTCTCGGAGGTCTCCATGAACCCCTGGGGGAACGAGCCGCCGACGTTGTTGACGACGATGTCGATGCCACCGAGTTCGCGTTCGGCTGCGTCGACCAGGAGGGCCAACCCGTCACGGGTCGAGAGGTCACCGGCCACCGTCACCGCCCGGCGACCGCGGCCGCTCACTGCGGCCGCGACCTCGTCGAGTTGTTCGGCGGTGCGGGCGCCGATCACCACGTCGGCCCCGGCTTCGGCGAAGGCGGCGGCGCATGCCGCACCGATTCCCCGTCCGGCGCCGCTGACGACCGCCACCGAGCCGTCGAGCCTGAAGGAATCGAGGACGCTCTCCATCGCGCAGGACCGTAGACTTTCGGGGCGATGGACACGAGTCAGCCCGCGGTCGAGCTCTCGGCGATCCTGCTGGCGGACGACGTGGAGGCGGCCCTCTGGTCGGCCGTCGACAGCGGCCGGATCGACGAACTGGTGCCCGAGTTGCCCGCGCTGCGCATGGAGCAGGACCCGATCCATCGGCACAAGGACGTGTTGGCCCACACGATCGCGGTGGTGGGCAAGACCCCACCCGACGAGATCGTGCGGTTGGCCGCGCTCTTCCACGACATCGCCAAGCCCCGCACGAGGAGCTTCGAGCACGGCGGGGTGACGTTCCGCCACCACGAGGTGGTCGGAGCCCGGATGACCCGCACCCGTCTCACCGAGCTCGGTTTCGACGAGGACGTGGTGGAGGCGGTCAGCGAGCTGGTCCGGCTGAGCGGGCGGTTCAAGGGCTATGCCGACGGCTGGTCGGATTCGGCGGTCCGGCGCTACGCCCGCGACGCCGGACCCCTGCTGGGACGGCTCAACACCCTGGTGCGGTGCGACTGCACCACTCGCAACCGCCAGAGGGAAGCCGATCTCCACGCCTGGATCGACGATCTGGAGGCCCGGATCACGGAGCTGGCCCAGGAGGATCGGCGCAGAGCCGAGCGACCCCAGGTCGACGGCGATGCGGTGATGGCCCACCTCGGCGTCGCCCCGGGCCGTCACGTGGGCGACCTCCTCCGGTGGTTGCTCGAGCTGAAACGGGCCGAGGGGGAGTTGGCCGACGACGAGTTGTGGCACCGGGTCGACGGCTGGTGGGGCGACCATCGCGCCGACTACGGACTCTGAGGGCCACGCCCGGTTCAACCCGGCCCCGCACCGGCCGACAGGCACCGGGTGGGACTGGCACCTTCGGTGACCGTGGTGATGGCGGCGGCCGACATCACCGGCTGGCACGACGTGCTGGCGGGGGTCCGGAGCCTGGAGCGCGCCCCGGCACCGCCCGACCAGGTCGTGGTGGTCGTGGACCACGACGACGACCTCCTCGAGCGGGCGGCGGACCATCTGGCCGAGCGGCCGAGCGGGATGATCATCGACGTGATCGCCAATCTCGGTGCTCCCGGAGCCGACGGCGTGCGTGAATCCGCCCGGGGGTGGACGGTCGGCGAGGTCGTCGTCTACCCGGAAACGGAGAGCCCGCCCGCACGGGCCACCGGTAGCCTTGTCCCATGCCTTCCAGTGATTCGCCGGCCCTGAACCTCGGCATCGTCGGGGCGACCGGCCAGGTCGGCGGGGTCGTCCGCACCATCCTGGTGGAGCGGGGGTTCCCCGTCGCCGACCTGCGGCTCTTCGCGTCGGCCCGCTCGGCGGGCACCACGATCGAGTGGAACGGGCGCGAGATCGAGGTCGAGGAAGCCCTGACCGCCGACTTCGCCGGACTCGACGTGGTCATCTTCTCCGCCGGTGCCACGACCAGCCGGGCACTGGCCCCGAAGGTGGCGGCGGCCGGCGCCGTGGTGATCGACAACTCGTCGGCGTGGCGCATGGACCCCGACGTCCCGCTCGTGGTTCCGGAGGTCAACGCGGATCACCTGACCCACATCCCGAAGGGGATCGTCGCCAACCCGAACTGCACGACGATGGCCGCGATGCCCGTCCTGAAGCCGTTGGCCGACGAGGCCGGGCTCGAGGCGATCGTCGTCTCGACCTACCAGGCCGTGTCGGGCGCCGGACTGTCCGGTGTCCGTGAGCTCGACGAGCAGGCGCAGAAGGTGGGCGCCGACGGGCCGGGTCTCACCTACGACGGTCGTGCGGTGGCCCTCGAACGGGGCGAGAACTTCGTCGAGCCGATCGCCTACAACGTGGTCCCGTTCGCCGGCAGCCTCGTCGACGACGGGGCCAACGAGACCAACGAGGAGCAGAAGCTCCGCGACGAGAGCCGCAAGATCCTCGGGCTGCCCGACCTGCTCGTGTCCGGCACCTGCGTGCGGGTCCCGGTGTTCACCGGGCACAGCCTCTCCATCAACGCCCGCTTCGCGTCGCCGATCGGCCCGGAACGGGCGAGGGAGGTGCTGGCCGCCGCGCCCGGGGTGGTCGTGGAGGAGGTGCCCACCCCGCAGAAGGCAGCCGGGGCCGATCCGTCCTACGTCGGTCGGATCCGGGTCGATCCGACCGTGGAGAACGGCCTGGTGCTGTTCGTGAGCAGCGACAACCTCCGCAAGGGCGCGGCCCTCAACACCGTGCAGATCGCCGAGGCGCTCCTCGACCGGGGCCGCGTCACGGCGGATCGGTGACGTAGCGCTCCATCGCGTCGTCGAGGGAGAGGTCGAGCTGGTTGGCGAGCGACGCCAACCACGCGAGCACGTCGCCCAGCTCGTGGAGCTGGTCGTTCGCGGTCCCCTTGCGCACCGCCTGGGCGAGCTCCCCGAGCTCCTCGCACAGCCAGGCCACCGTGGCGGCGACCCCTCGTTCACGATCGGCGGGCCCGTAGAGGTCCTGCATCAGCTGTTGCACCTCGGCGAGTTCCATCGGATCGACTCTAGGTCCGGTGGCCGGCTGCGACGGGGTGGGGACCGAGGGCCCAGTCGAGCGTGCGCATCAACGCGGTGGCGGCCGGCCGGATCGCGAGCGGCTCGGCGAGGGGCGCGACCGGGAGCCACAGCATGCGACGGGCGAACCGGGGCAGCATCGAGGCGGCGGCGCCGAAGATGATCGAGTAGGTCGGCCGCATCTGCCACGGCAACGACGGGAAGGCGAGGAACCGGACCGTGTCGCGGGCCTGGTAGCCGACGTGCAGCTCGGGCCGGAACCCGATCAGTGTGCTCCGGAGCCCGGCGCGGCTGCGGGGCGGGTCGGTGACACCGAGGCGCTCTGCCACCGTGGCCATCTCGGCGACGTACCTTCCGGGGGTGCCGGGTCGGAGTGGTGTCGCCCCGTACCGTTGGCGGGCCCGCAGGAAGCTGTCGATCTCGGTGCAGTGGACCCAGAGCAGGAGGTGGGGGTCGTTGGCCGCGTAGGGCCGTCCGTCGGGGGCGAGCCCGGTGACCGATTCGTGGACCTGTCGCACCCTGGCCACCGCGGCGTCCGCGTCGGCGCTGCTGCCGAACGTGGTCGTCCCCACGAACTCCGCGGTGCGGCGGAGACGCCCGAGCGGGTCCTCCCGGTAGCGGGAGTGGTCGGACACCCCGGCCATGGCCAGCGGGTGGAGGGTCTGCAACAGGAGGGCCCGGAGCCCACCGATCAACATGGAGACGTCGGCGTGGACCTCCCAGGTGGCGCTGTCGGGCCCGAACCATCCCGGGTCGTCGGACACCGACAGGGGGCGGGGCACGGGATCCCCGCTTCCGGAGAGAACGGTGCGGATCCGCCGGGCCAGCCCGGTGCGGAACCCGTCGAGTGCATCGTGGGCCGCGGAGGTCACGCCCTGGAGCGTAGGCCGGTGGACCGGCCCGTCACGGTCGTGACCCCCGCGCCCTGCCGGTGGGCCGTCATCGACGGCCCGGTCGTCGGTTGAATCGCGGGTTTCGCTTCGGGGAGCGGATCGGCGGAAGCGGGGCCAGTGGCGCGGGCCGGCGCGGCTTGCGCCGCTCCTGCTCCATCAGAAGCTGTTGGACGAGTAGTTCGTGCATCGGTTCACCCCCTCTCGGGGCGTGGGGACGCGGGGGTCCCCTGGGACGGTGGACGGGCCGGGTTCGCGTGGGCCGGAGCGACTGCTCGCGAGGCGGATCGCTCAGACGGCGGCCACGCCGGTGGGGAGCACGGGGCGCATCGAGATCATCGCAGTGGCTCCCTTCCGGTCGTCGACAGGTGCCGGAATGCACCGTAGAGATCCGGCCGCGCGCCGTCCAACGAATTTCGCCCGGTCAGGCACTCCCTCCGGAGCCCGGTATCGCTACCGGCTCGCGAGGAAGCGGCGGGGCGCCAGATCGCGCGATGGCGTGGTCTCGAGAAGACCGGGGTCCTCGAAGGCCCGGCACTCGCACCACATGCACGCCTGGTTGCTGAAGCCGTGGCAGTGCGAACCCTCGTGGTGGCCGCACGTGCAGTGCCGCTCGGGTTCGAAGAGTGCGTCGATGAAGCTGGACACGTCGTTACCGTCGGCCGGCGGGCCCGCCCCATTAGGTCGTCGGGGTGAATCGGTGTGATCCTTCTGCCCATGGACGTGCGAGAAGCGTTGTACACGACGAGAGCCATGCGGCGGGTGAAGCCCGACCCGATCCCCGAAGACGTCCAATCGCGGATCGTCGATGCGGCCATCCGGGCCCCGACCGGCGGGAACTCCCAGGCGTGGCGGTTCGTGCTCGTCGACGACAAGGAACAGATCGCCCGCATCGGCGAGCTCTACCGCGAGTGCATCGATCTGCTGTGGGAGCACGTCTACGCGGACCGGGTGGCCGATGCGAACTCGAACGACTCCGACGAGTCCCGGCAGTTCCGCCGGATCATCGAGTCCGTCAACTGGGCACAGGAGAACTTCGCGACCTATCCGCTGTTGTTGTTCGCCTTCGATCGCAACGACCCCTCGGGCGGCTCGATCTTCCCCGCCGTGTGGAGCGCCATGCTCCAGGCCCGCGCCGACGGTGTGGGGTCGTCGCTCACGAGCGTGCTCCTGTTCAAGAACGACGAGACCTTCGAGGTGCTGGGCGTGCCCGCCGACAAGGGTTGGCGGATGGCGTGCTGCGTGCCGTTCGGCTACCCGACGGGCAACTGGGGGGTGGCAAAGCGCCGACCGGCGCACGAGGTCACGTACCGCAACCGCTGGGGGGCGCCGATGGGGACCGAGATCGACGAGCCGCTCTGGCCCTGACCGGCCGACCCTCCGACGCGCCGGCGGGTCAGTCCCACACCCAGCGGGTGGCCGCGGTGGCGAACCGCTCGGGGGTCTCGATCATGCCGAACGCCCGCTCGGGGATCACCGCGTAGGCGGCGTTGCCCCTGACGAACTCGATCGTCTCCCGGATCTGCTCCTCGGTGTGCGCCTCGACGAGGTCCGCGTACTTGAGCGCCCAGGCCCGGGCCATGTGGTCGACCTCGTCGCCGGCGAGCCGAACCGCCCGGCCCTCGATGCTCACGCACTCGACGCCGTCGTCGGTGGTGACCACCACCCGGTCGTTGGCTCGCAGGTTGCGGGCCTTGCGGGCCGTGGGCGCACAGCTGGTGCCCCAGCGCTCGACGTCGGGCATCCACACGCCCCACACGGGCATCGAGTGCGGGCGCCCGGCGCCGTCGCAGGTGACGAACCAGAAGTTGCGGGTGGTCAGCAGCCGCTCCTCGGCCCACGCCCACGGCAACAGACCGTCGGGGTCGTCGGTGACCCCGTAGGACGCCATGTCCGGCCGCTCGCTCCTCGGCACGACCCGACGGTACTCCCCGGAGCAGTCCCGGGCCCGGGGTCGCGGGCAGACTGGGGCGATGGACCGCCCCGCATCCCGATCCGTCTTCCTGGGCGTCGACACCGGCGGTACCTACACCGACGCGGTCGTGTACGACCACGACGGGGGGACGGTGCTCGGGAAGGCGAAGGCCCCCACCACCCACGACGATCTCGCGGTCGGGATCCGGGCGGCCGTCGACGGGGTGTTGGCAGCGTCGGGGGTCGAGCCGGCCACGATCGGGCTGGTCTCGCTGTCCACCACCCTGGCCACCAACGCGCTGGTCGAGGGCAAGGGACGCCCGGCCGGCCTGGTGATGATCGGGTTCGGGCCCGACGCGCTCGAGCGAGGAGGGCTGCGGGAGGTGGTGGCACCCGACGCGGCCGTGCTGGTGGGCGGCGGCCACACGCCGCACGGCACCGAGGCCGGACCGCTCGACGTGGAGGGGTTGCGGGCCGGTGTCGACGCGGTGGCCCCCCGGGTGGAGGCCTTCGCGGTGACGGGGCACTTCGCGGTCCGCAACCCGGAGCACGAGCTGGCCGCCCGGGACCTGATCCGGGACCGGACCGGCCTGCCGGTCACGTGCAGCCACGAGCTCTCCGACGATCTCGACGGTCCGAAGCGGTCCGTCACCGCCGTGCTCAACGCCGGATTGATCGCGCTCGTCGACGACCTGGTCTCGACCACGGCGGGCATCCTCTCGGACCGGGGGATCGATGCCCCCGTCATGATCGTGCGGGGGAACGGCTCGCTGGTCTCGGCGTCGTTCGTGCGGGACCGGCCGGTCGAGACGATCCTGTCGGGACCCGCCGCCAGCCTCGTGGGCGCCGGGCATCTGGCCGGACTGGATGACGCCGTCATCGTCGACATCGGTGGGACCACCACCGACATCGCCGTCCTGCGCAACGGGATGCCGGAGTTCGCGGCCCACGGGGCCACGGTGGGCGGCCACCGCACCATGGTGGAGGCGGTCGCGATGCACACCCACGGGCTCGGGGGCGACAGCGAGGTTCTCCTGGCCGGCGACCCCGGCGCGTCGCCGCCGTCGACGACGCTCCGGGTCGGGCCCCGGCGGGTGGTGCCGCTCGTGGTCGCGGCGCAGCGCCAGGACGGCGAGATCGGCGTGGCCATGGATCGGCAGCTGCGGGACCCGACGGTGCCGGGTGAGTGGAGTGCCACCTTCGTGTGGACCACCGCGCGGGCCGAGGGCGCCCGTCTGGACCGGGCCGAGGCTCGCATCGTGGAACGGATCGGTGAGCACGTGTCGGCCGCCGACGAGATCGTGGCGGGGAGCCGCGACGCGCTCGCCCTGCGGCGACTCGTGGCCCGGGGGGTGGTGGCCATGTCGGGGTTCACGCCCACCGACGCGGCGCACGTGCTGGGCAGCCAGGCGACCCACGACCCCGGCCCGGCCCGCGAGGGGGCCCGGGTCTGGGCCCGCCGGGTCGACGCCCGCGGCAGACCGGTGGCGACGTCGCCCTCGGCCTTCGCCGAGGCGGTGGTCGCCGCACTGGTGCGCCGGTCGGCCGAGGCGCTGCTCGACGCGGCGTTCGTCCACGACGGCATCGCCGCGGACTCCGTGGGATCCCCGTTGGTGGCGGCGGCCCTCGACCGCACGGCCCGTACCACCCGGGTGGTCACCGGTCTGGCCGTGCCGGTGGTCGCGCTGGGTGCGCCGGCGGCCACCTACTACCCGGCGGTGGCGGAGTTGCTCGGTGCGGACATCGAGGTCCCCGCCGACGCCGACGTCGCCAACGCCATCGGTGCCGTGGTCGGCCGGGTCCGGGCCCGCCGCCAGGTGACGGTGACCTCCCCCCGCCGGGGGGTGTTCCGCGTGCACACCGGTCCCGAGCCGGAGACCGTCTACGCGCTCGACGAGGCGCGGGAGGCGGCCCTCGAGCGCGGTCGCGCCGCGGTCGCCGCCGCCATGGTCGAGGCCGGTGCGGCGGAGTTCGGCTTCGAGACCCACTGGGAGGAGACCACGGTCGAGGTCGAGGGCCGGCCGATGTTCGTCGAGGGGGTGGCGACGGTCGTGGGGAGTGGGCCCCCCCGTCTAACCTCCGGGTGAATGGCGCTCGACGACCAACTCATCAACCGGCTCACCTGGAAGATCCCCAACGCGCTCGCGCTGATCGGTTCGCGGGCGGGCGACGAACGCAATGCGATGACCGCGAGCTGGATCACGCAGCTCTCGATGGACCCGGTGCTGATCGGTGTGGGTGTCGACAACACCGCGGTGACCCACCGACTGATCAGCGACGGAGGCTCGTTCACGGTCAACCTGTGGGACAGTGACGACACGCGGGTGTTCGTGAAGTTCTCGAAGCCGGCCGTCGACGACGGATCGACGCTCAACGGCCGTGCCGTACGGGCGGCCACCACCGGCGCACCCGTGTTCGAGGAGGCGATCGCCTGGTTCGACTGCGAGGTCCGTCAGGCCATCGATCTCGGCACCCACACCCTGTTCGTCGGGGAACTGGTCGACGGTGCCGTCAACGACGACGACAAGCGGGCTGCCTCGATGAGCGACACCCGGATGAAGTACGGCGGCGTTCCCCGGGGCGGCCACGGCAGCTGACCCCGGACCGGTCAGCTGGTGCCGAAGCCCGGGTCGTCGGGATCGGGTGGGCGGGGCGGGGTGCGGGGCCACACGAGGTGTTCGTCGACGAACAGCCCGAACGTCGCCCCGGGCAGGGGTCGTCCGACGACCGTCCCGAACCCCTCCACCCCCAGCCGGTCGAGCTCCTCGAGGCTGATCTCCGTGATGCACAGCGGTCGCCCGCCCCGTTGCACCCCGTCGGGGTAGATGGCCACGAGCGGGACCCACTCGTCACGGCCGGGTCGGGCCGGCGCCGGGGCCACGCCCGCCATCAGTGCCACGCCGCCGGTGAAGCTGGCGGCCAGTGCCGCGAGTTCGCGGGCTGCTCCCACCCCGAGGAGGAGGGCGACGGTGGACACGCCGGCCGCCACCACGACGATCACCCGCTCCGGACGGCCGACCCCGGGCCGGCCGGCGGGTGCGGGCGAGCCGATGAACGTGCGGTACGGGAACTGCCCGACCCGTTGCTCGGCATCGGTCATCACCCGCGCCTGGAAGGCCCGTTGCTGCTCCTGCCACCCCAGGTCCATGGCCCAACCGTAGAACCCGGCGTCAGCCTCCGGCGAAGTGAGGTTCCGGGACCCCGTGGACGCCGGGGTCGACGGCCAGGAGCGACCCGGGGACGAAGCCGTCGCGACCGGGTTCCGAGTCGTCGCCGATGGTCGTCACGTAGAGCGTGGACAGGTCGGGTCCGCCGAACGCGGGCATGGAGGGCTTCTCGAGCGGCAGCTCGATCCGCCGGTCGACGTCACCGTCGGGGGTCACCCGGATCACGGCCCAGCCGTGCACCGAGGCCGACCAGTAGCAGCCGTCGGCGTCGACGCAGGCGCCGTCGGGTGCGCCGGGCAGGGTCGAGTAGTCGAGGAAGACCCGTTGGTCGTGGCGCTCACCGGTGTCGGCGTCGTAGTCCCACACCCACACCGTGGCGGAGAAGGAGTCGGCGAAGTAGGTCCGGGCCCGTTCCGGGTCGAAGGCGATGCCGTTCGGGACCCCGATCCCGGTGCGCAGTGTCGTGGAGGACCCGTCGCCCTCCACCCGGTAGAGGGTGCCGGTACGGCGGCCGTCGCCGGTCTCGGGCCACATCGTGCCGACCACGAGCCGGCCCGCGGGGTCGCAGCGTCCGTCGTTGAGCCGGTTGCCGGTGCTCGGGTCCTCGAGGGTCACGAACGGGGTGGTCTCCCCGGTCGACCACTCGAGCCACACCAGTTCGTTCTCGGTGGCCACGAGAAGTCGACCCGGGTCGGCGGTGAGCGCGAGGCACCCGGGGCGCTGCCCGATGTCGCGTGATTCGTCGGTGCCACTCGACGGATCGTGCCGATGCACGGTGTTCCCGTGGATGTCGACCCAGTAGAGGACCTGCTCGGTCGGACTCCACAGCGGACACTCGCCCAGCCGGGCGCCGACGTCGGCCACACACTCGATGCCGGTCATGCGGTCTCCCGTTCGCGGGCGGCGATCTCGCGTCGCTGCTCGAGGGTCCGCACCAGGCAGAAGGGGTGGCCGGCGGGATCGAGGAAGACCCGGAAGTACCGCGGCTCGGGCTGGAAGTCGGACTTGCGGGCACCTGCGGCGATCACCTGCGCTTCGGCTGCGTCGATGTCGTCGGTCTCGAGGTCGACGTGGGCCTGCTGGGGCGGCTCGCCCTCGGGCCACGCCGGCGGCCGATGATCCGGGACCCGCTGGAAGGCCATGGTGGCGCCTTCGTCGGAACGAAGTTGGACCCAGTCGTCGTCGGAGCCGGCTTCGAGTTCCCAACCGAGGATGCCCCGGTAGAACTCCGCGAGCGCCCAGGGGTCGGGGCAGTCGAGGGCGACGAGGCTGAATCGGATGGCCATCGCGGCACAGTAGCCCCGCCGGTCGGACCGGGTTGCCGTCGCGGTCGAGGGTGCGAGGCCGGTCAGGCTCCCGTGAGCTGCCAGAACGGGTCGGTCAGGCCCGCGTCGGTGAGGAGCTGCTGCGCCGCGGCGGGGGGACGGGGGGAGAAGTCGGGGTCGAGTCGGTCCCCGTACCACGTCTGGCTCAGCGACCACGCGGTGTCGAGGGGGACCGCTCGTCCCCTGGCCGGGGTGTTGTCCTCCGACCGGAGGAACCGGATGTTCCTTCATGTCTCGACGATGTCGTCCCACCACGTCGCGGCGGGTCGCGGGAAATGGATGAACCCGCCGGTGTGGACGAGCCGGCCGTCCCGGACGGCCAGATCGACCGGGGTGTCGTCATCGAGCCACGTCGCCTCGATGGTGGCGTCGATCCCGAGAGCCACCGGGATGCCGAAGGTGTCCCACGCGCAGTTGGCCCACCACCGGCGGGCACCCTCCCGGACCACGTGGGGGGTCGGGACGGCCGAGAACGGCAGCGCCATGCGGATCGTCCCGAGATCGTCGAGGACGATGGCGTGGTTGTCGTGGAGCCGTCGGAGGGCGCGGTCGACGTCGATGTCGGGTCCCACCCCCTCCGCCAGCTCGGTCCGACCCGGCGCCGCGCCGGTCGCGGCGAGGCGGTCGTAGATCCGGCGGCGCAGCTCGCGGTCGGCTGCCATGGTGTCGGTGGTCACTGCCGCGACCTCCTTCCCACTGGTGCGGAAGGCAGATTGCCAGAAGACCGGTGGGTTGTCAGCCGTGACCGGGATCCCGCCCGCCGGGCTCCCCTCGTCCGCCGGCCCGCCCTACCATCCCGACATGGCCGGCGACCGACCGATCCGGGTCATCCAGTGGTTCACGGGTGACATCGCCTGCCATCAGATCCGGCTCGTCGCCGCCGACCCGGGGCTCGAACTGGTCGGCGCCTTCGTGTGGCATCGGGAGAAGGTGGGCCGCGACGCCGGCGAGATCGCGGGCATCGGTCCGCTCGGGGTCGTCGCGACGGACGATCTCGCCCAAATCCTCGCCGTGGATGCCGACGTCGTGCTGTACAACCCGCCCACCGAACGCTACGACGACGTGCCCGCGATCCTGGCGAGCGGCAAGGACGTCATCAGCATCATGGGCGGGTGGTACCCGCGCCGCTACGAGGTCTGGCCCGAACTCGAGCGGGCGTGCGAGACGGGCGGGTCGTCGCTCTACGGCACCGGGCTCAACCCCGGCCTGAGCTACGAGCTGGCGATCCTCGGATCGTCGCTGTGCCACGAGGTCGACTCCGTCACGATCAGGACCTGCGAGCGCCAGTCGACGATGAGCCCCGTGTTCCTCGAACGGTTCGGCTTCGGCCGCACCGAGGAGGACCTCCGCGAGTCGGAGGACGGTGCCGCGGCCATCTTCGACAACCTGCTGCAGATCACCGATCTCATGTGCGACGAGATCGGCCTCGACCGCGACGGCAACGACCTCGCGTTCGAGTACGAGCCGTGCGTCGAGGACTACGACGAGAAGGTCGTCGTGCGGAAGGGGACCATGGCCGGCCTCGTCGTCCGGGCCAGCTCGACTTCGGCCGGGACCCCGAAGGCCACGATCGAGGTCCGCTTCCTGCTCGGGACCGACTACGTCAGTGAGGCCTTCCTCGCCGACGCGCCCCGGGTCGGCTGGATCGAGATCGACGTGCAGGGCACGCCGAACAACCGGTTCAACCACGAGATCACCGCCGACGAGAAGATCGTGAAGACGCGCGCCACCGGGACCAGGGCGGTCAACGCCATTCCCCTCGTCCACGCGGCACCGCCGGGTCTGGTGACGCCGTCGATGCTCCCGATGCCGCACAGGACCGTCGGACGGGGCAGGTGAACCCCGCGACCCCGACGACCCCGGCGGAGGT
>JABAOE010006989.1_pt3 | contig 20187 bp, 20 predicted proteins | sample 7062141 | NCBI WGS metagenome assembly JABAOE01 (sample SAMN14538627, study PRJNA623070) | marine sediment metagenome | biome: marine biome [ENVO:00000428]; feature: marine pelagic biome [ENVO:01000023]; material: deep marine sediment [ENVO:00002113] | place: India: Gulf of Khambhat ... | reverse complement strand
CGGGCACAAGAACAACACGCTGATCATGGGCCCGGGCGGCTATCGCTTCGGCGATTACTGGCGCATGGGCCTGCCGCTGGAGATCCTCGTCATCGCCGTCGCCATCCCGATGATCCTGCTGGTCTGGCCGCTCTAGGCCATCGACACACGGCCGAGTTGGATTCAGACGGCCTTCACAACGGCGAAGCGCCGGCCGGCAACTGCTGGAGCGGCCAGAGCCGGAATTATGGCAGGCACAAGCGGCCTGCTTCGCAGAGCTGCTTTCATTTGCGGCGGCATGGCCGCCGCCACAATTGCCGGCGCGTGCACGAAACGAGCCTAAATTTGTCATCGTTTCACCGCCCCATGCGCAAAGCCTCGCCGCATTGCCAATCCACTTAATTTGCCCGGACGTTCTGCCCGCATTCGTGACGTGAAGGGCCTGGACGTTCGCAATTTCCAATTTGGAGGACTGTCAGATGAAAAAGACATCAATCGCCATTGCGGCGGGAGCCATGTTCATGTCCGGCGCGGCTTTCGCCGCTGAGGAGTTTAAGGTCGCCGACGCCAACGCCGATGGTCAGGTGACCGTGGAAGAGGCGGCTGCCGCTGCGCCGGAAATTACGCCGGAGAAATTCGCCGAAGCCGATGCCAATGGCGATGGCACCCTGTCGGCTGAGGAATATGCCGCTGCAACATCTGGCTGATCCGGTCGATCAGCCGAAATCGTCCGTGACCGAACGCGACCCATAGTCCGTTCCGATCCCGGATCACACTGCGGCGGACCCTCCAGACTGGTTTGCGATGCGGTGGTTGGGCGGTGCTTTCGGGCGCCGCTCATTCTGTTTGCCCGGTCAGCTTCGATCACTGCCGCTGTTTCCGGTTGCCGGAATCTTCACGAGCCGACTTCGCCAACAGGACGACGACGGCAGGCAGGGGACAAGACCGCCGGAGGCGGCGATTTTGCACAGCCTCCCAAAAGGCAGCCTGCTCGGAGACGCGGACCCGTTTGCGGCCCGCCCACAGGCCTCACCGCTGATTGATCGCCATCCACTCGCTGGCCCGGCGCTGCGCCTCGACGATCTGGTCGGCAGTCATGCGTTTTGCCAATATGTCGCGGTTCTTGCGGGCCGTCTCGTTGTTCGCCGCCGCCGCCAGTTTGAACCACATATACGCAATCACAGTGTCTTGCGGCACGCCCTGACCCTTGGCCGTTATGATGCCAAGATTGTTTTGCGCATCGGCAAAGCCCTGCTCGGCCGCCCTCAGATACCACTTCGCGGCCTCGCCATTGTCCTGCCGCACGCCCTCGCCCCTTTTGTACATGCCGCCCAGGTTGTTCTGCGCCCTGGCGAAGCCCTGCTCGGCGGCCTTGCGATACCACTTCACCGCCTCGGCATAGTCCTGCNNGTACATGCCACCAAGGTTGTTTTGCGCCCTGCTGTCACCCTGTTCGGCGGCCCGGCGGTACCATTTCGCCGCCGCCCAATGGTCCTGCGGCACACCCCGGCCGCTTTCGTACATGGCGCCAACGTTGAACTGCGCATCGGCATGGCCCTGCTCGGCGGCACGTCGCCACCATTTCACCGCTTCCGCATCGCTCTGCCGCACCCCCAGGCCCAGCAGATAGATCCGGCCGAGACTGGTTTGAGCCTTGGCATCGCCTCGCTCGGCGGCCCTGCGATACCGCTTCGCCGCCTCCGCAGCGTCCTGTGGCGCGCCTCGGTCGGTCTCATAAACGCCATCCAGATCGAGCGGCACCTTGGCGTCGACCTGTATGGCCGCCAGGGCACCGGTGACCGCAACGGCGGCGGTGCCTAGAAAAAGGCTCCTGAATGTCATTGGCTGCCCCCCGCAAAGCGCCCGACGGCGCAATTCGCCCCGCCCTCAGCCTAGCAATTTGACAGTGCCAATTGCAGTCGCTCAAAACGACTGCGAGCGTTATTCAGAGCCATGTTGCATATTTGCGCGGCTTGAGTTTCCGCCGCGTTGAGGAACCGCCAATATCGCCTTGTGTTCCTTCCGACACGCCCGGCCCGGCTCATAAATTGAAAAGCCCGGATTGCTCCGGGCTCATCGTGCGCGCCGTCGAAAAAGCCGGCTCTAGAAAACCTTGCCGATCAGGCGCTTCAAGAAGCCGCCGGGTCCCGGCGCATCGCTCGTCGCCGGCACATAGGCCGTGGTCAGCGCCGTGCCGCCCGGCTTGGCCTGCGGCAGCGGCGAGGTGCCGCCGCCATCGGCCGGTTCAACGGGCGTCGCGCCGGCCACCACGATGTCGGTATCGGCAATCTCCTGCCGCGGCGCCCGCCGCGCCTTGCGCGCCTCTTCCGCTTCCAGTCTGGCGACGATGATCTGCGTCTTGGCCTCGTCCTTGTCCATTTTGTCCTGAACGGCAAGACGGATCGGCTCGGGCACGCTCATTTGCGGGCATTCGCCGGTCGGATTGAAGCTGACGCCGTCAACGGCGACGGAATTGAAGACATAACGCTTGGCGCACACATCGACCTTCGGCGGCTGGCCGGTCACCTCGAAATGGTCGTAGCCCTCCTTCAGCATCCGCCAGAATTCCATGTTCGGATCGTTGCGATTGCGGGCCAGATTGGCCGGCGTCATGCGGAACGGATAGGCCTGCACCTGGAACGCCCGCTGGCCGCCCTGGAAGGCCAGCCGCGCCAGCGAATAGATCTCCTGGATCTGCTCGTCGGTCATTGAATAGCAGCCCGCCGACGAGCACGCGCCATGCACCATCAGAAACGAGCCGGTGCGATCATTGGCCCGGTCATAAGTGTTGGGAAAGCCGATATTGAACGACAGGTAATAGGACGACTTCGGATTCATCTGCGCCGGCGCCACCGTATAGAAGCCTTCCGGCGCCTGCCGGTCGCCTTCCTTCAGCTTGGGTCCGAGCTTTCCGGACCATTTGCAGATGTCGTATTTCTTCAGCAGCGCATAGCGACCGCTTTCGGTCTGTTGCTTCCACACCTCCAGCTCGCTGTCTTCCTTGAAGATGCGTAAGAGGATCGGGGAATCCTCCTCCATCCCCTTGTCGGTGATCAGCTGCTTGGTGGCATAGGACAGTGGCCGCAGCTCTTTGGGAATGTTGCTGAAGTCGACACAGGAAGCCAACAGCAATGCGCCCAGACTGACGCCTGCCAGCGCGCTGGCGCGCCTGATACGGTGTCCTGCCAGCATGTCGCCCCCGTTTCTTCCGAAGCTGCCTAGCGATACCGCACTGTGTCAGGATTAACGTTGATGAAAGGTTACCGCAAATACGGCAGGGGTGTAAATGCGGCACCAACCAGCGCAATCCTGTCACAACCAAGTGATTGCAAAATCAGGCGATATTGCGGCCGATCGCCAGGAACTTGTCGCGCCGCGCGGTTCTCAGCGCCACGCCGGAAAGGCCCGAAAGCGCCTCAAAGGCCTCCGCGATGGCATCAGCGGTGGCCGTAAATGCCGCCTGCGGGTCGCGGTGGGCGCCGCCGCGCGGCTCGGCGATTACCGCGTCGATGATCTTCAGGNNGATCACCGCATCGATGATCTTCAGCCTGGCCAGATCGCTTGCCGTGATCTTCATCGCCGTCGCCGCGTCCTGCGCCCGCGCCGGATCGCGCCACAGGATCGACGCCGCCCCTTCCGGCGAGATGACGCTGTAGATGGCGTGTTCCAGCATCAGCACGCGATTGGCCGTAGCAATCGCAATGGCGCCGCCCGATCCGCCCTCGCCGATAATGACGGCCACCGACGGCGCCTTGAGCGCCAGACAGGCCTCGGTGGACCGCGCAATGGCTTCCGCCTGGCCGCGCTCTTCCGCGCCGATACCGGGATAGGCGCCGGCGGTGTCGACGAAGGTCAGCAGCGGCAGGCCGAAGCGGTCGGCCAGCGTCATGATGCGCACCGCCTTGCGGTAGCCTTCCGGCCGCGCCATGCCGAAGTTGTGGTCCAGCCGGCTTTGCGTATCCGATCCCTTTTCCTGGCCGAGTATGGCGACGGGATCGCCGCGGAACCTGCCGAAACCGGCGATTACCGCCTTGTCGTCGGCAAAGTTCCGATCGCCGGCCAGCGGCGTGAAATCGCTGATCAGCGCCTCGACATAGTCGCTGGCATGCGGCCGGTCGGGGTGGCGGGCGACCTGGGTCTTCTGCCAGGGCGTCAGCTTGGCATAAAGCGCCCGCAACTGTTCGCGCGCCTTGTGCTCCAGCGCTTCGACCTCTTCGGCGACGGAGGCCGTATCGTCCTCGTCCGCCAGCCGCCGCAATTGCTGAATCTGGCCTTCCAGATCGGCAACCGGCTTTTCGAAATCAAGAAAGGAACGCATGGACAATTCCGGAAAACGGCCGTTTTTGCCGGCCTTTTGACGTGCGCCGCAACGTGGCGACGGCCCGGCGTGAAGTCAAGGCAAGTGCTGCTGCCCGGCCGTCAGTCGGCCAGCGGGTGATGGTCGCTGACCAGCGCCCGCATGCGCTCTTCCAGCACATGGGTATAGATCTGCGTGGTGGAGATGTCGGCATGGCCCAACAACGTCTGCACGGCTCTCAGATCGGCGCCATTGGCCAGGAGATGCGTGGCGAAGGCGTGCCGCAGCACATGCGGCGATATCGCCGCCGCATTGAGGCCGGCCGCCGCAGCGACGCGCTTCAGGTCGCGCGCAAAGGCCTGGCGGGTCAGATGGCCCGATGCGCTGGATGCCGCAAACAGCCAGCGTGATGCGTCTCGGCCCGGCCGGTTTTCGCCGGTCGCCGCCGCCCTTCTGGCGGCCCGATAGGCGGCAACAGCGGCATGTGCAGCCTCGTTGAGCGGCACGATCCGTTCGCGCCCGCCTTTGCCGGTCACCGTCAGGAAGGTGCGTCCGGCGGCGGCCGCTGATGCCGGCAGGCTGACCAATTCGGAGATCCTCAGCCCGCTCGCATAGAGCAGTTCCAGCAGCGCCACGGTTCTGAGCGCCCGCACCTGCCCGCCGCTGCCCGGCTTGGCGGCGGCGGCCGCCGCATGCGCGGCATTCAGAAGCCGGTCGACATCGCCGACCGACAGGACCTTCGGCAGACCGCGCCGCGCCTTCGGGCTTGCCAGCGCCGCCGTCGGATCGTCGGCGCGTTCGCCTTCAGCCACCAGAAATCGGAAGAACTGCCTGAGCGCCGACAACCGGCGCGCCTGCGACGCCGGCGCCAGGCCGCGCCCGGAGAGACTGCCGAGATAGCGGCGAAGATCGTCGATCGTGGCCGTCCGAAGCGCCGCCGCAGTGGCAAGGAAATCGTCCAGATCGCGGCGATAGCCGGCAATCGTATTGTCGGCCACGCCGCGCTCGGCCGCCAGCATTTCCAGAAAAGCCTCTATGAGAAAGACGTCGCGGCCATTGCCGGTCACAGCGCCGCCGGCCGCTGCCGGCCTTGCCTCGCCGGCCCGCCTCATCGACGCCACGTCCGTTTGGCCATCGCCTGCTACCGGTTCAGCCGGTCAGAGGGGATACGCACGCTCATTTCCCGCGGCGTCGGCTCCACGAATATCGCCAGCGCCACCATGGCCGCATAGCCGGCGCCGCCGATCAGAGCCAGAATGACGATAAATCGGATAAGACTTGGCATAGCCCCGCCTGCAATAGCTGCCCGCCGACGGCGACATTCTATCTGATTCCGCGGCGGAGTTTACAAGCCCCGTGCCGCCAGCAAAGGAGCCGGGCGTCTTGACTTGACGGCACGCCGCCGTGCACCTGAACGCCCGAGCAGGAGATCACCGGATGTCAGCCGGCCAGCAAACGATCGACGACAGGCACGTGGAACGCATCCGCGCGCAATTGCGCAACCGCAATATCGTCCTGATCGGCATGATGGGCGCCGGCAAGACCAGTGTCGGACGCCGCCTTGCCGGCGCCCTCGACCTGCCCTTTGTCGATGCCGACGCGGAGATCGAGCAGGCCGCCAATCTGACGATCGCGGAAATTTTCGACACCTATGGCGAGGACCATTTCCGCGACGGCGAACGCAAGGTGATCACCCGCCTGCTGGCCGACGGTCCCAAGGTGATCGCAACGGGCGGCGGCGCCTTCATGAACGCGCAGACGCGCGCCAAGATCGGCCGGCAAGCCGTCTCCGTGTGGCTGAAGGCACCCTTGCCGCTGCTTATGGAGCGCGTGCAACGCAAGGCCAACCGGCCGCTTTTGAGCGAAGCCGATCCCGAAGCGGTGATGCGGCGACTGCTGGCCGTTCGCGAGCCGGTCTATGCCAAAGCCGACATTACCGTTGCCTCCACAGACGCCCCGCATGCCGTGATCGTCGGCGAGGTTTTAAAGGCGCTTGAGGATTTCCTGCTGAGCGAGGCCGCCGAATGAGCCAACAGGTCGACGCAACGACCGCCGCAACGACCATCCCGGTCGCGCTGGGCGCGCGCAGCTATGAGATCGTCATCGGCTCCGGCCTTGTCGCCCGGGCCGGCACATATCTGCGCGCCGTCCTCCCCGGCGCCCGCGCCGCCATCGTCACCGATGAATGCCTCGCCGCCCTGCACCTGCCGGCGCTGCACGAGGCATTGGCGCAAGCGCAAATCGAGGTGACGGTCATCACGGTTCCGGCCGGCGAGGCCTCAAAGAGCTTCGCCCGGTTGCAGGACGTCGTCGGCCGGTTGCTGGAGGCCCGCCTGGAGCGCAACGATGTGGTGATTGCGTTCGGTGGCGGCGTCGTCGGCGATCTTGCCGGATTTGCTGCCGCCATCACTCGTCGCGGCATGCAGCTTGTGCAGATGCCGACCTCGCTGCTGGCACAAGTCGATTCCAGCGTCGGCGGCAAGACCGGCATCAATGCGCCGCAGGGCAAGAACCTGATCGGCGCCTTTCACCAGCCGCGCCTGGTGCTGGCCGACACCGATCTGCTTGCCACGCTGCCGGCGCGCCAGTTCGCCGCCGGCTATGCCGAGGTCGTCAAATACGGGCTGATCGACCGCCCGGATTTTTTCGCCTGGCTTGAAGAAAACCGCGCCGCCGTCTTTGCCGGCGGCGAGGCGACGATCCATGCCGTCGCCGAATGTTGCCGGGCCAAGGCGGCCATCGTCGCCGCCGACGAGCGCGAAGCCGGCCAGCGTGCCCTGCTCAATCTCGGCCATACCTTCGCCCATGCCCTGGAAGGCGCCTGCGGCTATGACGCGGCCCGCCTGGTGCATGGCGAGGCCGTCGCCATCGGTCTGGTCCTGGCCCATCTTTTTTCCGCCGAGCACGGCCTTGCCCCGCACGCCGACGCCGAACGCCTGCGCCACCATTTAAGCAGTTCCGGCCTGCCGGTCGCGCTGTCAGAGATTCCCGGTCCGCCGCTTGTCGCGGAGCAGCTGATGCACCACATCAGACAGGACAAGAAAGTCAGCCGCGGCCGTCTGACCCTGGTCCTGACCAGAGGCATCGGCCAGGCCTTTATCGCCGGCGACATCGGCGAAGACGCCCTGCGGCAATTTCTTCAACACCAGCTTGAGACGTGAACCATGTGGCTCTGGGCCATCACTGCTGCCATTTTCGCCCTGATCTGTCTGTCGGCCTTCTTCTCCGGCTCCGAGACGGCCTTGACCGCGTCCTCGCGCGCCCGCATGCACCAGCTCGAAAAGGCCGGCGACCGGCGCGCTGGAATGGTCAACCTGCTGCTCACCGCCAAGGAGCGCCTGATCGGTGCCCTGCTGTTCGGCAACAATCTGGTCAATATCTTCGCATCTGCTCTGGCCACCAGCGTCTTTATCCAGCTGTTCGGCGAGGCCGGCGTCGCCTACGCCACATTGGTGATGACGTTCCTCGTCCTGATCTTTGCCGAGGTGCTGCCAAAGACCTGGGCGCTCACCGTGCCCGATCGCTTCGCCATCGCCGTTGCGCCGTTCGTGCGCCTGGCCGTCATCGTGTTCGGGCCGTTCGTCGCCTTCGTGGAATGGCTGGTGCGGCGCATATTGCGGATTGTCGGCGTCGATGCCGGCGCTGATGAGCTGGTCTCCGCCCATGACGAGATCCGTGGCGCCGTCGATCTCCTGCACCGCGAGGGCAGCGTCCGCAAGGGCGACCGCGACATGCTTGGCGGCCTGCTCGACCTCAGCGCCCTCGACGTCTCCGACGTCATGGTGCACCGCACCAGCATGCAGGCGCTCAATGCCGACGATTCGACCGACAAGATCGTCGAGACGGTCATGGCCAGCCCCTATACCCGCCTGCCGCTATGGCGCGACGAGCCGGAAAACATCGTCGGCGTCCTGCATGCCAAGGATCTGTTGCGCGCTCTGGCGGCGACCGGTGGCAAGACCGACACCATCGACATCATGCAGGTTGCCGCCGAGCCGTGGTTCGTGCCCGACACGACGACCCTGCAGGCGCAGTTGAACGCCTTCCTGCGCCGCAAGGCCCACTTCGCCCTTGCCGTCGACGAATATGGCGAGGTGATGGGCCTGGTCACCCTGGAAGACATTCTGGAAGAGATCGTCGGCGACATCGCCGACGAGCACGACGTCGACATTCAGGGTGTCAAGCAGCAGACCGACGGCTCCATCATTGTCGACGGCACCGTGCCGATTCGCGACCTCAACCGGGCGATGGACTGGTCGCTGCCCGATGACGAGGCAACGACCATCGCCGGTCTCGTCATTCACGAAGCCCGCACGATTCCCGAGCAGGGCCAGGAATTCACCTTTCACGGCTTCCGCTTCAAGGTTCTGCGCAAGGTTCGCAACCAGATTACCCAGTTGCGCATCGCGCCATTGCGGGTGCCGCGACCGTTGCCGGCCGGTCCCGCCGCCGGCTAGCGCTCTGCCCGCAATCTGCCGCAATGGCCGGCCAAAAAAGCCCGGCCTTGTCGGGAGAAAGCCATGGTTGCGCAAAAAAACAGGACCGGTTCGACCGCCGATTTCGATTTGCTCATCGTCGGCGCCAGCTTTGCCGGCCTCGCCGCTGCCCGTTCCGCCGCCATGCGCGGCCTCAAGGTGGCGGTCATGGAAGCCAAGCCGGAACCGGGCGCCCGCATCCGCACCACCGGCATCCTGGTGCCGGAAGCCGCCGAGGAGATCGACATTCCCTATTGGCTGACCCGCCGGGTGCCCGGAGTGCGGCTTTATGCGCCGAACCTGCAAAGCATCGATCTGTTCTCGCCGGGCTATGCCTTTTTAACGACACGCACCGCCGATCTGCTGCGCTGGCTTGCTCGCGAGGCGGTCATGGCCGGCGCAAGGCTGGTCTGCGGCACGCGCTTTGAAGGGGCCGAGCGGACCGGCGGCCTGATCCGCGTTGGGCGCGAAGATATCGCGGTCCGCTTCCTGATCGGCGCCGACGGCGCCCGTTCGCGTGTCGCCCGCGCCTTCGGTCTTGACCGCAACCGGAAATTCCTCACCGGTGTTGAGTTCGAACTGGAGCCCTCGCCGATCCTGGACCGGCGCTTCCTGCATTGCTTCGCCGATTCCGCCCTGGCACCCGGCTATATTGCTTGGGCAGCGCCCGGCCCGGACGTCACCCAGCTTGGCCTGGCGGTCAGCGGCGGCCACAAGCCGGACCTGGCCCGTTTCATGGCAAAGACCCGGCCGCTGTTTGACTGGGACGAAACGCCGATCAGGGAACGCCGCAGCGGCCTTATCCCCTGCGGCGGCCCGCTGTCGCGATTCGCCGACGGCAATGTCATGCTGATCGGCGACGCGGCCGGCTGGGTGTCGCCGATGACCGGCGGCGGCATCCGCACCGCCTTCCGCTTCGGCCGCAGGGCCGGTGCCGCGACGGCTGACCACCTGTTGAATGGCGGGCCACCGCCCGATGCCGTCCTGAGACGGCAGCTGCCGCGTTTTCTGCTCAAGGGCCTGATGCGGCGCGCCCTTGATCTGGCCTTGCCGAATCCGGTTTTGAATGCCGCCTTGTCGACTGCGGCCATGCGCGCCCTCGCCCAGACGGTTTATTTTCACCGGCGCGGCACCCACGGCGTCGATCCGGAAAGCTACCGGCGCTGGCTGGAGACCGCCGATTTCACCGCCGTGCCGAGCTTGCGAGCCGACGATCTGCGCACCCGGCGCTAGCCAGGCGCGTCTGTCTGCTCGCGATTCTGCTCATTGGGCGCGCTGGCATGAATGGCCAGCGCATGCACTGGTCCGGTCAGTTCGTCGGCCAGAATCGCGTGCACGGTCCGATGCCGATCGATTCGGCCTTTGTTTTCAAAGGCCGACGACACAATATAGACACGGAAATGCGTTTCGCCTTGCGGCCGCGCCCCGGCATGGCCGGCATGCAAGTGGGATTCGTCGACGACCCGGAGGCTTTGCGGTTTCAGCGCCTCAGTCAGTCGCTTTTCGATACGATCTTTAACACTCATCGGCTATGATTGTCTGTTTGGTGGGCCGCACACCTTGAGACCCGGCAGCCCGGTAGGCATAGTGGCAACATGAAGCTTGAGTCGACCTATTTCGACAAGATACGCGTCAGCCGGCAGCGGCGCCCGGCCGAAGAGCCGGAAAAGCGTGCCTGCGATTCCGCCGGTTGCACGGCGGTCGGCGAGTTTCGCGCGCCCAAGGGCCGAGAGGCTGAGGGCGAGTTCTTCTGGTTCTGCCTCGACCATGTCCGTGCCTACAACAAGTCCTACAACTACTTTTCCGGCATGAACGACGGCGACATCCAGTCCTACCAGAAGGATTCCACGGTCGGTCACCGACCGACTTGGCGCATGGGCGCCAATGCCCGGCCCGACGAGGCTCCGCCGCCCACAGGCAGGACGAAAACCGGATGGACCGGCAAGACCAACGATCCCTTCCGGCTTTTTCCCGGCGGCTTCCGCGCCCGCAAGCCCGACGCCGCGCCACGCCGCACCGTGCGCAACATGGAGCGCAAGTCGCTGCGGACGCTGGGCCTTGACGCAACGGCCAGCCCGCAGCAGGTCAAGGATCGCTACAAGCAGCTCGTCAAGCGTCACCATCCCGACGCCAATGGCGGCGACCGGTCGCTGGAAGACAAACTGCGTGACATTATCCAGGCCTATAACTATCTGAAGAGCGTCGGGTACTGTTAAACCGCGACACGGCGCGCCACCCGGGCGATCGGGCCGCGACGCGCAATACGGCAGGCAAGCTCGCTGCCTTCCGGATTTCCTGAGAATACAAGCAATATGGATGAGTGCCCCAAGGAAGAGATCATGACAGCAGCGGCTGAGCTATCGTACCCGGTTCCGGACATGAAGGTCTCGGTTCACCAGCTCTTCGGCATTGAGTCGGACATGGAGGTTCCGGCCTTTTCAGAGCCCGACGAGCACGTGCCGGATTTCGACGAGGATTATCAATTCGACCGCGAGACGACGCTGGCGATCCTCGCCGGCTTTGCCCACAACCGGCGGGTGATGATCCAGGGCTACCACGGCACCGGCAAGTCGACCCATATCGAGCAGGTCGCCGCGCGTCTCAACTGGCCGTGGTGCGCGTCAACCTGGACAGCCACATCAGCCGCATCGACCTGGTCGGCAAGGATGCCATCGTCCTCCGCGACGGCCAGCAGGTCACCGAATTCCGCGACGGCATTCTGCCCTGGGCGCTGCAGAGCAATACGGCGCTGGTTTTCGATGAATACGATGCCGGCCGGCCCGATGTGATGTTCGTCATCCAGCGCGTGCTGGAGGTCGACGGCCGGCTGACGCTGCTCGACCAGAACAAGGTCATCCGGCCGCATCCCGCCTTCCGCCTGTTCGCCACCGCCAATACCGTCGGCCTCGGCGACACCACCGGCCTCTATCACGGCACCCAGCAGATCAATCAGGGCCAGNNCTGGGCGACACCACCGGGCTCTATCACGGCACGCAGCAGATCAACCAGGGGCAGATGGACCGCTGGAACATCGTCACCACGCTGAACTATCTGCCGCACGACGACGAGGTCGACATCGTTCTGGCCAAGGTGCCGGCAAAGCGCACGCCGGAAGGCCGCGAGGAGATTGGCCGCATGGTCCGTGTCGCCGACATGACCCGCAACGCCTTCATGAACGGCGATATGTCCACCGTCATGAGCCCGCGCACGGTCATCACCTGGGCCGAGAACGCCGCGATCTTCGACGACATCGGCTTCGCCTTCCGGGTGACCTTCCTCAACAAGTGCGACGAGCTCGAACGCCCGCTGGTGGCCGAATTCTATCAGCGCTGCTTTGGCGAGGAGTTGCCGGAAACCGCCACCAATGTGGTGATGAGCTAGCGACGATGGCAGCCTCACGGCGCGACAATCCGACCGAGCCGTTCAAGCAGGCGGTGGCCGGCTGCATGCGCGCCATTGCCGGCGATCCGGAGCTGGAGGTCACTTACGCCGCCGACCGCTCCAGCCTTGCCGGCCACCAGGCGCGCCTGCCGGAACCGGCGCGGCGGCTATCGGCAGCCGATGTCGCCGTCACCCGCGGCCTCGGCGACGCCATCGCCTTGCGCGTCGCCTGTCACAATGCCCGCATTCACCGGCGCCTGGCGCCGCAAGGCCAGCAGGCCCGCGCCGTTTATGACGCGGTCGAAAAGGCGCGCTGCGAGGCGATCGGCGCCCGCCGCATGGACGGCGTGCGTTTCAATCTTGCGGCCATGCTGGACAACAAGTTCGATCGCGCCGAATTCCAGGATATCGGCGAGCGCGCCGACGCGCCGATGGAGGAAGCCGTCGCGCTGATGGTGCGCGAACGGCTGACCGGCGACGCGCCGCCCAAAAGCGCCAGGCCGATCGTCGATCTGTGGCGCGGTCTCATCGAGGACAAGGCCGGCGCCGATCTCGACAGGCTGGCCGACAGCCTCGACGACCAGTTGCGCTATGCCGAGGCGGTCCGCGACATTCTGGTCTGCCTCGACATGGCCGACGAGCTTGGCCCGCAATCCGACAGCGACGAGGACGAGGCGGGCGACGACGGCGAGGCATCGCCCGAACACAGCGATCCGGCGCGCGGCGAAAGCGGCGAGGATATGGACGAACAGGCGGCCGACGGCCAGGAGAGCGAGGTTACCGGCGACGAGGAGGAGGTCGGCGAGGCCGACGAGGCCGACATAACGGCGCAGGACTTTGCCGACGACGACAATGCCGGCGACCGCGATCCCTCCGGCGATGCGCAGCGCCCCGACTTTGGCCGCGCCAACGAGCCGCTGCCGGCCTACAAGATCTTCACCTCCAGCCACGACGAGCTGATCGCCGCAGAGGATCTGTGCCCGGCAGAGGAACTGGAACGGCTGCGCGGTTTTCTCGACAAGCAGCTTGCCACCCTGCACGGCGCCGTCGCCCGCCTCGCCAACCGCTTGCAGCGCCGGCTGCTGGCGCAGCAGAACCGCGCCTGGGATTTCGACCTGGAGGAAGGCGTGCTCGACACCGCCCGCCTGTCGCGCGTCGTCACCGATCCGCTTTCGCCGCTGTCCTTCAAGCAGGAACGCGACATGGAGTTCCGCGACACGGTCGTTTCCCTGTTGATCGACAATTCCGGCTCCATGCGCGGCCGGCCGATCACCGTCGCGGCGATGTGCGCCGATATTCTGGCGCGCACGCTGGAGCGTTGCGGCGTCAAGGTTGAGATCCTCGGCTTTACGACGCGGGCCTGGAAAGGCGGCCAGGCGCGCGAGGAATGGCTGCGTGCCGGCAAACCCGCCCGGCCCGGCCGGCTCAACGATCTGCGCCATATCATCTACAAGGCCGCCGACGCGCCGTGGCGCCGGTCGCGCCGCAATCTCGGCCTGATGATGCGCGAGGGTCTGCTCAAGGAGAACATCGACGGCGAGGCGCTGCAATGGGCCCATAGCCGCCTGCTCGGGCGGCCCGAACAACGGCGCATCCTGATGGTCATTTCCGACGGCGCGCCGGTCGACGATTCCACCCTGTCGGTCAATTCCGGCAATTATCTGGAGCGTCACCTGCGCCACGTCATCGCCGAGATCGAGAACCGCTCGCCGGTCGAACTGATCGCCATCGGCATCGGCCACGACGTCACCCGCTATTACCGCCGCGCCGTGACCATCGTCGACGCCGAAGAACTGGCCGGCGCCATGACCGACAAGCTCGCCGAGCTTTTTGAAGAACACCCCGTCACCGGTCTGCGCGCCCGCGGGCACGCCGCGTGATTTTGCGAATGTTGCGGTCTGTCGCGGCTGCCGCCATCGCTCTGGCGCTCCTGACGCCGACCCGGCCCGCTGCCGAGCCGGTAGCGATTACCGCCCACCCCATTGACCGTTTCGCCATCGGTCTCAACCAGACGGTGTTCGGGGCGCTGGAATTCCTCGGCGGGCTTGATCTGGTCGCCCGCGACCGCCGCTTTTCCGGCCTGTCGGGCATCGATATCAGCCCCGATGGCGGCACCGCCTATATGGTCAGCGATCGCGGTTATATCGTCACCGCCGAGCTGCTCTACCGCGACGACCGCCTTGCCGCTATCGGCGATGTCGCCGTCAGTCGGATATTTCCCGATAGCGGCAATGGCAAAGAGGGCAACGATGCCGAAGACATCGCCGTCTTCGGCGATCCGGCAGGGACTGCCGTCATCAGCCTGGAACGGCAGGACGATCCGCTGATCCGCTTTCGCCTCAACGGCGCCCGGCTCAGCCGGCCTGAGGTCGTCGCGGTCGATGCCGCCGCCCGCAACCTGCCCTATAATGTTGGCCTTGAAAGCGTTGCGCCAATGCCCGCCTCATCGCCCTATGCCGGGGCGCTGCTGGTGATCGCCGAGGGGCCACAGCATCGCGCCGACCGGCAGATCGATGCCTGGATCGTCGGCATCGGCGCTTTGCGGATCGTTGCGCGCGACAATTTCAGCATCACCGCCGCGCGGTTTTTGCCCGGCGGCGATCTGCTGCTTTTGGAACGGCGGTTCACCGCCGGCCAGGGCATCGGCATGCGGCTGCGGCGCATCGCCGGCGATCAGGTTCGGCCGGATGCCACGCTGGACGGCCCGGTCATCCTGGAGGCCGGGCTGCGCCAGCAGATCGACAATATGGAAGGACTGGCCGTTCACCGCGACCGGCGCGGCCGGACCATCATCACCATGGTTTCTGACGATAACGGCAGCATCCTGCAGCGGACGCTTCTGCTGCAATTCGCGCTTGTCGATCGGTAGTGCCCGGCGGCGCGGCCGGTCAGGCGACCTCCGCCGGCTGTTCCGCCTGCTTCTTGATGATCTGCTTGCGCAACAGCTGCGCCCTGGGCGACAGGTCGCGATCGCGCGCCTTGATCAGAAAGGCGTCAAGCCCGCCGCGATGCTCCACGCTGCGCAAGGCCGCCGCACTGATGCGCAGGCGGACGGTGCGGCCAAGCGCTTCGCTCATCAGAGAGACATTGCACAGATTGGGCAGGAACCGTCGCCGCGACTTGTTGTTGGCGTGGCTGACATTGTTGCCCGTCAGAACGGCCTTGCCGGTCAATTCACAGCGGCGCGCCATAATGAACCTCTTGACTGATTGCGGACCAGGCAAAAACCGCCGCGCCGTGACGTTGCGCGGCCATATTGGGCCGGATCCGGTCGTTCCTGCGAAGCGACCCCTATAGTGGCGGCGCCGGTGGACGTCAAGAACCCGCGGCACGGCAGGCTTGCGATCGGAAATTCGCCGCAGTTTCGACCCATTCAAAGCGTATTGGAAGCGCGAGGGGTCGATAGATTGGCGGACGGCCTCATGCTGCATTTCCCCCGACCCGGTTTGACCGCAAATACGCCGCGCGCGCCGCTGCGCGCCGCCATTGCCATCGCCGCGGCAACCGCCATTTCCGCGGCGGGATCGGTTCTTCTTGCCGCTGTCGCGGCGGCGCCTGCGGTCGCCGCCGAAACCCGGTTGCAAGCCAAATATGGCGTTTCGCTCGCCGGTTTTCCCGTCGCCAAGGCCTATCTGACCTACACCCTCAACGGCAAGGGCTACACGGTCACCGGCTCCGCCAGGACAACCGGCATAGTCCGGCTGATTTCCGACGGCCGCGGCGAAGTCAGCGCAAAGGGCAGGCTGGTCGGCGCCCGCCCGGTACCGGCCGCCTATTCCTATAATGTCGCCGACGAGCACGGCAGGGAAACCCTGACAATGGCGTTTTCCGGCAATCGTGTCCGCCGGATCAAGCTCATTCCGCCGGAGAATCCGGAAAAGCTGAAACGGCGTGTGCCGCTCAAGCGGGCCCACAAGGTCGGCGTCCTCGATCCGCTGAGCGCCCTGTTCATCCCGGCCGCCGCCGACAAGGTGTGCGACCGCACGCTGCCGATCTTCGATGGCGAGCAGCGCTTCGACTTGGTTCTGAGCCGCAAGCGGGCCGACCGGTTCCGTGGCGGCCGGAAGAATTTCAAGGGCCGGGTCGTTGTCTGTGCCGTTGCCTACCGGCCGATCGCCGGCCACCGCGCCGACAAGAAGGAGGTCGAATATATGCGGCGCAATGGCGGCATGGAGATCTGGATGGCGCCTGTCGGCGATAGCGGAGTCATGGCCCCGGTTTCAGCGCGGCTCAACACCAAAATCGGACCGATGGTCATCCGCGCCAGGCGTTTCATCCTGCATTGATGCCGATCGCCGGCCGATCGGGCCCAAATCGGGACACAGCTTTAACAAATCGCCTCTGCGGCACGACGCCGTGCGCCAGGGCAACCCTCGCCCCCTCGATATATCGTGGCTGGCACCATTTCAAACCCAACATATTGCGTGATCGAAACGGAAACGGTGCGGTGATGGTGATTCGTCGGTGCTTTGTTCCATGATTGATCCGGTTCTTAACGGACCGCCGCCAGCGGCCAGCCGTCCTGTTAACCCTTTGAAAAGACATTGCGGAATTGCCGGCTGCCGCGGATCGGACGGGCGCCCCCGGGCGCTGACGATGGGCGCCACATGGGCAACCGGCAGACCAGGATGGAACGAAGCCTGAAACATCGGAGTCAGCGATTCGGACCGGCTTTGTTCAGGACTCGTTCGCGAATCCCGATCGCCGCTCCCGCCGCCGCCGCGGCCCGGCCCGGTCATGCCCCCGCACCGGCGAATTTTGCCGGCCCGCCTCTACCCATTTCCCGCGCCGCCATGTTAATGACAGGCCCTCGCGCCGCAACACCAGGACCCGCGTGATCGAAGGCCCCTGAGCACTTCATGAATCAAACCAAGGCACAGCAACAACGCTGGAGCGCGCGCAACGTCACAGCCGTTCTTGGGCCGACCAATACCGGTAAGACGCATCTGGCCATTGAGCGCATGCTCGGCCACGAAACCGGCCTGATCGGCCTGCCGCTGCGGCTTTTGGCGCGCGAAGTCTATCAGCGCGTCGCCGGGCGCGCCGGCGAAGACCGGGTTGCGCTGATCACCGGCGAGGAAAAGATCGTTCCGCCCGAGCCGCGTTACTGGGTCTCGACGGTTGAGGCCATGCCGCGTGACACCGACGCCGCCTTTGTCGCCATCGACGAGGTGCAACTGGCCGCCGATCTGGAACGCGGCCACATCTTCACCGACCGCATCCTCAATCTGCGCGGCAGCCAGGAGACGCTGCTTTTGGGCGCCGCCACCATGCGCGGCATCATCGAGGCCCTGTTGCCGGGCATCCAGATCATCACCAGGCCGCGCATGTCGGTGCTTGCCTATGCCGGCCAGAAGAAGATCACGCGGCTGCCCGAACGGTCCGCCGTCGTCGCCTTCTCGGCCGACGACGTCTACGCCATCGCCGAGCTGATCCGCCGCCAGCGCGGTGGTGCCGCCGTCGTGCTGGGGGCGCTTTCGCCGCGCGCCCGCAACAAGCAGGTGGAGATCTACCAGTCCGGCGACGTCGGCTTCATCGTCGCCACCGACGCCATCGGCATGGGTCTCAATCTCGACATCGACCATGTCGCTTTCGCCTCCAACAGCAAGTTCGACGGCTACCAGAACCGGCCACTCACCGCCGCCGAGCTAGGTCAGGTCGCCGGCCGCGCCGGCCGCCATATGCACGATGGCACGTTTGGCCTGACTGCCCGTGTCGATCCCTTCCCCGACCCGCTTGTGGAGGCCATCGAGACCCACCGCTTCGAACCGGTGCGGATGCTGCAATGGCGCAACGACTCCCTTGATTTCTCCTCCCTCAGCGCCTTGCGCGCCAGCCTCGACGTCCCGCCTGCGGCCGGTGGCCTGACCAGGGCGCCGCCGGCCGACGACCAGGTCGCGCTGGAGGCCCTGATGCGCGACGAGGATGTCACCGACATGCTGTCGGGACCCGACGATATCCGCCGCCTGTGGGATGTCTGCCGCCTGCCTGACTATCGCAAGATCGCGCCGGCGCAGCACACCCAGCTTGTCGCCCGGATGGTCCGTTACCTGATCGGCGAGGGCGCCGTGCCCACCGACTGGATTGCCGAGCAGGTTCGCCACGCCGACCGCATTGACGGCGACATCGACACGTTATCGACAAGGATTGCGCATATTCGCACATGGACGTTTGTCGCAAACCAGCCTGACTGGCTTGCCGAGCCGGTCTATTGGCGCGACGAGACGCGGCGTGTGGAGGACGCGCTTTCCGACGCGCTTCATGACCGGTTGACGAGACGTTTTGTCGACCGCCGCACCAGCGTGCTGATGCGGCGATTGAAGGAGAACACGATGCTGGAAGCCGAGATCACCGCATCCGGCGACGTCCTGGTCGAGGGCCAGCATGTCGGCCGACTGCTTGGTTTCCGCTTCACGCCCGATGCGAAGGCGGAGGGTGCCGAGGCCAGGACCGTGCGTGCCGCCGCACAAAAGGCGCTGGCGGCGGCGGTCGAGCAGCGCGCCGAGCAGCTCGCCGGGGCGGCCGACAGCGCGTTGGCGCTTTCCGCCGATGGCAATTTGCGCTGGCAGGGCGAACCGGTCGCCCGGCTGATGCCCGGCGACGACACGCTCAGGCCGACCATCGCCCTGCTTGCCGACGAGCACCTGACGGGACCGGCGCTGCAAGCGGTGGAGGCGCGGCTGGCGCAATGGCTGCAGACAAGGATCAGCACGGTGCTGGCGCCGCTCGCCGGCATGGCCGCCGATGACAGTCTGTCCGGGATTGCCCGCGGTCTCGCCTTCCGTCTGGTTGAGAACCTCGGCGTTCTCGACCGCCGCGACGTCCTGGACGACGTTCGCGCCCTCGACCAAGACAGCCGCGCCGGCCTGCGCAAGCACGGCGTGCGGTTCGGCGCCTACCATATATATGTTCCGACCCTTCTGAAGCCTGGCGCCGCGACGTTTCTGGCGCAGCTTTGGGCGCTCAAACATGCCGAGCTGGATCTGCCGGGCCTTGCCGAACTGCCGGCCATATCGGCCTCCGGCCGTACGTCCATCGACGTCGATCCCGAATTCAGCGCCAATGTCTACCGCCGCTTCGGCTACCGGGTTTATGGCCGTCGCGCAGTACGCATCGATATCCTTGAACGGCTCGCCGACCTGATCCGGCCGGCGCTGTCGTGGCGCCCGGCAGGCGGCGGCGAGCGTCCCGACGGTGCCGTCGATGACGGCCGCGGCTTCATCGTGACACCGGCAATGACATCGCTGCTCGGCGCCTCCGGCGATGATATGGCCGTCATTCTGCGCGCCCTCGGCTATCGGGCCGAGAGCCGGCCGGCTCTGCCGAGCGAAAGCGCGCCGGAATGCGAGCTGCCGGCCGCCGGCGACGCGGCGCCGGACGCCGCTGCGCCGACCACTGTCGCTGACGCCGATAATGCGGCCGATGCGCCTGAGGCGATCGAGGCTGAGGCTGGCGGACAAGCGGACGCAGCCACGCCGGCGCTGGCGGAGACGACAACCGCGACACAGCCAAATGACCCCGAACCGGCCGTGGAATCGGCCGATGCCGCAGCGGCACAGGACGGCGTGGCGGCCGGTCAGGCAGCCGCGGCCGAGTCGCCGGAAAAGTCGACTTTGCAGGCCGCAGCCGACGACACGGTGCCGTCTCCCGCGACCGCAGTGACACCAGCCGACGACGGTCCGGCGATGATCGAAGTCTGGCGCATTGCCGGTCAGCGCCGTCAGGCCCGTCGGCCCAAACACCACACGCCGCGCGCCGACGGCCGGGCGGGCAGTGGCAGGTCACGGCCACCGCGCGGCAAGGCGCAATCGGCCGTCGGGCCGGCGGCCGACAAGACGGCCGGTCCGCGCAAGGGCGGCAAGCCGGGCAAGCGCGGCGCCAACGCCAAGCCGCCCCGCGAGCGGCCGATCGATCCCGATAATCCGTTCGCCGCCCTGGCTGCCCTGAAGAAGGATCTGGAGAAAGCCGGCGATCGCTGATCCCCCGCATGGCGCCGACCAGGCCAGCCAGCGCATCGACAAATGGCTGTGGCATGCGCGTTTTGCGCGCACCCGC
>JABAOE010000366.1_pt2 | contig 20205 bp, 17 predicted proteins | sample 7062141 | NCBI WGS metagenome assembly JABAOE01 (sample SAMN14538627, study PRJNA623070) | marine sediment metagenome | biome: marine biome [ENVO:00000428]; feature: marine pelagic biome [ENVO:01000023]; material: deep marine sediment [ENVO:00002113] | place: India: Gulf of Khambhat ... | reverse complement strand
GCTCGTCATTGAGCTCACCGAGCCAGCTGAATAGATCGCGGTATTTGCCGGAGAGCTCCACGCGAAACACGGACTCCTCGAAGTCCTGCACGGTGCCCCCGGCGGCAGGTTCGATGCTTTGCAGCTCGACGTCGTTGCGCCAGCTTATCGTCTGCAGACGGCCGATCACGAACGACTCGAGCTGCTCCTCAGGTAGATTCGCGGTGTCGCCGTGCAGCTCCTTCTTCAGCACCTCGAGCTCGAGACCGAGGCTCTCGAGCTGCTGACTGACCGCCAGACCCTGCTCGGCGACATCCGCAAGCACGGCGCGCGCCTGGAGCCCGCTTCGATACGCCTTGATCTGCGGCAGCAGCACGTACGAAAAGATGGCCGCTGCGAGCAACAGCAACGAGCCTCCAGCCAGCATGGCCTGCTGGCGCGCGTCGAGCTTGTCGAGCAGCTCCTGAAACATCAGTTGCTTACCTGTCTGTTGATAACAACCGCGAGGTCGAAGTCGACGAGGCTGCGCGTCGCAAACCGCTGCAAATCCGTACGCTTGACGTGAACGTTCTCGATCTCCGGATGCGCGAGCAGACGCTGCGCAAACTGCGAAAGCATTGCATGATCGAGCGCCTGCCCGATGATCGTCATGTGCGTCTCGACGCGCCAGGCGTCTTCCTGACCACTGTCGGAGGCCATGACGAAATATCCGCCTTCGATCGCCTGTCCGCCCGCGTCGGTCACGCCCGCGCGCCTGAACTCCCAATCTCGGAACCAGACCTCACCGCTAATGAGGGCATCGTCGATGATCTCGAACAGGTCCGTCGTCGCGGCGCCGCTGCGCAGGCCCTTCAATAAATAGAGCTGCTCCTCGTAGCTCTGTTTGTCCGCGGTCATTGCGGCCAAGCGGTCGCGCTCGGCGCTCGTGACGGTCTGCTGAATCTGCAGGCGCTCGACGTCTGCCTCGACCGTCTCGACCGCCGCATCGAGAAAGACGCGCGCCGCGGCGGACGACACGACAAGCCCGAGCGTGACGCCGGCAAACGCCTTGATCCAGACGCTACGCCGCCGCGCCTCGCGGTAACTCGCCGGTATGAGATCGACCTCACGCATCAGCGTAGCCTCTGAGCGCGAGACCGCTGGGCACGACGAGCTCCGGACCGGGCGCGCCTTCGTTGCTGTCGTCTGTGGCCGCAAGCGGGCGCGGAATCGTCACGCGCATCTGCGCGAGATCCTGGAGCAGCTCCGCCGCGCCGGGCCAGCGCGCGATGTCACCCATGAGATAGACCTGGCCGACATCACCACCGCGAGTTTCGGAGGAAGCGAAAAGGACCGCGCGCCTGAGCTCGGCGACGAGGTTTGCAAACATGGGCCTGACGATCGTCAGAATCATGTTCGAGCTGCCCGTGTCGTCGATGCCCTCGGGCACAGCGGGCATCTCCGCCGCCGGATGTACGCCGAGCCTGAATATGATCTCGCGAGTTGTGTCGGCGGGCGTGTCGAGCGCGACCGACACCTGCTCGAGCAGCGTCTGCTCACCGAAGTCGACCTCCTGCTCGAACAGTAGGCGCTCTCCGGAGATCATCGTCAGATGAGTCTTTGCTGCGCCCGCATTCAGGACGAGCACGTTCTGCGGCGCCTCGCCGGCTGCGATAAACGCGGATACGAGACGCCGGATCGACACGAGACCGACCTCGAGCGCTTCGACATGAAGCCCTGCCTCACGAAGCTGCTCCAGGAACGTAATGACAGTGCCGCGCTCGCTGAGCAGGACGAGCGCGAGCCGGTCCCCCTCGTGCGACTCGGTACGTATGGGCATGTAGTCGATGACGAACTGTGAGAGGTCCTCGCCGATGCGGTCCTGCATGAGCCTTGCGATCGCCAGATCGTCGCTCTGGCCCGGCTTGACCTGATAGGTTACGGACAGCACGCGCACGTCCTCGTTCGGCAGCGCCGTGATGACTTTGCGACCCGAGAACCCGTTCGACTTCAAGACCTGCTTGAGAAAGCTCTTGAGCGCCTGCGGCGAGCGCAGCAGCTCGGCTCTGTCCATTGGATACGGGACGGAGGCGTGCGCCTTGAGCACGGGCGGCTCTGCCGAGCGAAGCTGCACGGCGTTCAAACTCCGCTCGGCGAACTCCAGGCCGATCGCCGAGATGCGGTCGTTAATCTTGGGCTGCGCGATGCGACGCAGAGCGGCTAAAGGCGGCAAAAAACACTCTCCACAAGAATCTGCAACAGTTCAGGTTATCCCTGATTATGTCGACCCGATGGACTCCTTCTTGACGAGCGCCTGCCATAACTGTGAACCAGTTCGCAAAGGCCCGGGCGGCGTGCGGCGAACGTCTAGTGCATGGACTTCGCGCTGCTGCCGATCTCGTCCGGCGCGGCCTTCCGTGCGCGTTTCTGCTCATAGAGCGCCACGTCCGCGTCCCGGTACATGGCGTCGAGATCGGCCGTCTCATCGGGACCGACGCTCGCGAAGCCCGCGCTCACGGCGACGGGCTCGCCCGTGATCTCGAGCAGCCGCGGATCCGTCGCAAGATGCTTCAGGCAGCGCTCGACCGCGGATTCGAAGTCCTCATCCGTGTCGAGCACGGCAAACTCGTCACCGCCGAGACGAATCACGTGGGCCGTGCCCGAGAGGTTGCCCGTCAGCACCGAGACGAGGCGGCACAGAATCGTATCGCCGTGGTGATGGCCCCAGGTGTCGTTGATCCGCTTGAACGCATCGACGTCCATGACGGCCAGGTGCAGGCGCTCACCGCGCGAGCGCGCATCGCGCGCGATATCGACAAAGTTCTGCTCGAGGTAGCGCCGGTTCCAGGCGCCCGTCAAAGGGTCGCGCGTGGAGATGAGTTGTAGCCGCTTGCGCGCAGATTCGAGATGGAAGCGGGACTTGATGTCGTCACGCCTAACGGCCGCACTGCGCATGATCGTCAGCGTCGCAATGATGGCCGAGGCGAGCATGAGAAACTGCAGCGTCCAGAGCATCTCCGGCTCGAACTTGCCGTAGACGCTGATCGAGGATGCCGTGAATACGAGATAGGTCAGGCTCACTACAACGACGGCCTCGCGCAGCCCCCAGGGTGCGATCGGCATGACCATGAACAGCAGCACGACGCTTGCGAGCAGGGCCGCGTTGACGGAACCGGTTCGATGCGCGATCGCCATGATCGCCACACCCGTGATGACGAGAAGGATCGTGCCGAGCAGGTGCAGGGACTTGATCTCGTTAACGAAGCGCGAGGAGACCACGATGTGCAGCGACAGCAGGGCCAGGAGGCCATACGTGTAGTAGAAGTTGCCGTCCGCACCGAGCCGAACGTGCAGCAACATCGCCGCGAGCTGCGTCAGCGCCGATACGCCCGCCATGGCCATGATGCCGCGCCGCGTCTCCTCGAGCATGAGCTCGCGCGCGTACTCAGCGACTTTCGAATCCTCAAAGCTCGTCGTCGACCAGACGCCTGCGGCAAAATTGCACAGGCGTCGCCACATGGACGTGATCAGCGACTCCTTCTTTGGCAAGGAGTCAATGACGAGCGTCGCCCGGAAGCGTGCGGTCATCGAAGTCGTGTCCGAGTTTTCGTTGCTGATACTCATGGGTTCACCTGAATGGCTGAAGTTAAAACTCGATGATGGAGTTCAGGAGTCATGCTCTGCTCACTATGGGGTGCACGCGATCTGAATGTTGTCGAACCAGACGTTGTCGAGGTTGCCCATGTTTGACGACGTCACGAAGCGGATGCGCGTATTGACCGATATGTAGCCCGTAATGTCGTGGCTCGCTGAAACGTAATTGCTGTCGTTATTCGGCCCCGCATACTGCGCTAGCTGCGTCCAGGGCCCCGCGGCGCCGTTGGCCGAGATCTCCACGACGGTGAAGTCATTGGAGTTGTCCAGGTTGTGCCGGCGGTAGTCGTAGGTCAGCGTCGCGCTGGTGGCACCGGTGAGGTCGGCCTCGCGCTCTAGCCCCTCACCGCCGTTGTCGTTATCGCGCGTGCGGATACGAACCGAATCGAGATCCGACCAGATCCGGATATCACCAGCCGTCGGGCCGTCGCTCTCACCGATCTCCTGCCACGGACTAGTGGACCAGTCGAGCGTGCCATCGCTGTTGTCGAACGCATAGACCTCGAACTGGTCGAGATAGGTGCCGTCGCAAGTGCCCGGGCCGCCCCCGCCGCCACCACCGCCGCCACCACCAGAGCCGGCAGCCCACGCAATGGCGCGTTGCATGATGTCGACCCCGTCGGCGGTCATTTGGGTCGTCGCGGCGTCGGCAAAAGGCAGATGCACGCGTCGAGCCGCTGCCGGACTCCCATCCCAACGCATGGCGCCCGCCTCGAGTGTTACGAGAGCGCCCGTGCCACTGACATCTCCGATACGCATGAGGTCCGGCGCGATCGTGCCGCTAGGAACGGGCATCGCCAGACCCGTCGTGAAGACCGTAACCGCGTTGCCACCGAAGGGTGAAGTGATCTCATGTGCCGAGTCCGTCGCAGTGAACGAGTCGGCGCTACCGAGGAAAGCACCCGTCTGGCTCGAGAAACCGAAATTATCGAGCTTGCCGTAGAACTCGTTGACGATACCCTTCGGCGCGCCCGTTAACTTGTCAGCCAACGTGCCTCCGCTCACGGACCCGGTCACGAAGACGACCTCGTTGGCGGCCACGGCTGCATCGAAGGCGGACTGGCTCTCACTGTCGTCGAAGACCGTGACGGTATGACCCCCTGCGGTCATTTCCTGCAGGCGGCCGTCGTCGCCTGCTGTAAGCGACGAGGCGTTTCCGACGACCATTAGCACAGCATGTCCCGTACCGCCTGCGGCGCCATCACCGTAGACGCGCACGTTATCGAAGTAGGCCGCGCTCGAAGTACTGATCCCGTTGAACTCGAAGGAAAGGATCGTGTCCGTGGCAATGAACGCGGAGAGGTCATAGCTCGCCGACTGATATTCCGTGTGGTGAAACGGGCCCTCGAAACGGTCGAGCTCGGTCCAGCTGATTCCACCGTTGTCGGAGATACGCAGCCTGAAGAAATCATCGGCTGGGTAGCTATCGAGGCGAAAGTCGAAGGTCAGCAGCGGCGCGCTGAGGACGGTCAGATCGACGATGCGTTGCATGCGTCTGCCGTTCAAATTTACGACCATCCGGTAGCTGCCCGGGTCCGGAACCAGCGGGTCCGACTGGATTTCTATGCGCCCCGCGCACGGTCCATCCGACTCATCGATCTCGGCCCATAGCCAAGGGCTCCAATCCAGCGTTCCGTCGCTGCCTGCATAATCTTGAGCCGCATCGCAGGTTCTGCTATTGAACTGATCGAGGTACCCCGACGGCGGCGGCGTTTCGGTGTCGCCGGCGCCTGCGCCCCACTCGATCGCGCGCTCCATGATCGTCAGGCCGTCGGCGGTGAGGGAGTTGATGTCGAAATCGTCATCGCCCCAGGGCAGCTTCACGCGCCTGCCAGCAGCCGTGCCACCCCCCTCCAGCGTCCCACCCGTCTCAATCGTTGTTAATTGCTCATGCACCGGGGCGCCAGGCGCTTGGCCCAGCGTCGCTGAATCTGCTGGTGGATAACCTGAAATGGAAACCAGTGGCTGGACGCTGCTCGTTATCGATAAGACACCTATCCCTAGCGTCTCGGTGATGTAATGGTTGTTATCGATAATTTCCAGATCGGTATCATTTCGGATTGCATAGGCTGGGCCGATCCCGAACATGACCATGCTTTCCTTGTCTTCGACCACGACGCCGATCGTCACGTCGCGGAGCTTCGTACCGAGAGTGCCCGACGCGATGTCCTCGGCGACATAGGCGACGTCGGCAGTCGCGACAGCGGCGTCGAATTCCGCCTGGCTCGCGCTCTCGTCGATCAGGTTCACGGCGAAGTTCCAGGACTCCATCAATGCCTGTTTCACGGCCTCCTGCGCCGTGGGAGTTGCGGGATCCACAACGACCATTAGCACGGTGCCGGCGCCGCTACCCGAGGCACTAGCGCCCCACTCGAGCGCGCGCTGCATGATGAGTCGGCCATTGTTGTTCAGGTAGCTCGGATCGATGTTGCGGCCGAAGGGCAGCAGCGCGCGCCGGCCGGCCGCCGTGCCGCCGCTTACGGTCAGGGCGCCCGCCTCGAGTACCGCGAGTCCCGTCGCGCCGCTCCACTGAGCGAGCGCCGCGAGACCGGGGGACGGCGTACCGGCAACCGTGACACCCTCCATGGCCGCGTCGTAGATCCTCAGATCACCGAGGTCGAAAAGCTGCGTGATGTAGTGGCTGTTCTCCGCAATCGTGATCGTGTCGCCCGTCGTCCAGGCAACACCCGATGAGAAGCCGATCTCGTCGTTGAGCTCGCCGACCTCGCTGACGACGCCCTTTGCCAGGCCCACGAGCTTCGTCCCGACCCTCGTCGGATCGACACTGTCCGCAACGAAAAGCACATCGCGGGTGTCCATCAGGCTCGAAATTCCCCCGGCACTGATGGTGTCGCCTTCGAGGCGCACCGTGTAGCCCCAGGATTCCATGAGCGCGATCTTGGCGAGGTCCCCGGGCGTCGGCACGGAGTCGTCGCCGACGAGCATGAGCACGCTCCCAGAGGTCTGCGGTCCGGTGCACTCGATGCCGCATTCGCAGCTGTACTCGATCGTGAGCTTCGGTCGAAGCGCCGCCGTCGAGTCGTCGCTGCTCGCAAAGTGCGCCGCTATGCTCGACGAGCCGGAGACTGCAGGCCTGAGCAGGAGCCCGTCGTTGGAGAACTCCCCTGCGACCCAGTCGGCAACGAGACTCGTGACGTCCCACGAGCTCCAGCCGATTCCAGCCGGCACGGTCGTCGTCGCATAGGGCGTCGGCGCGTAGTCGCCGCCGGCCGTCGTCCAGTTCGAGGCGCCAGCGTCGCTCGCGGTCCAAGTAGCGCCGGCACCGAGCCCCCCGCTTTCGTCGCCCTCCGCCCATGTTCGCGTTATCCGATGAACCGCAATCGGCCCGCCGTCGAGGCTGGGGTTGCTGCTGTACAGCTCGAGCACGGCGCTCGAAACCCGCGCACCGAACGGAATCGTGCCAAGATCGAATTTGATCAGCGCATGCGCTCGCGAGTCATAGAACCGGTAGTCGACCCAGAGCGTCGGGCTCGTGCCAAAATTCCAGGTCGACTTCCACTCGTAGAGGTAGGTATCACTGCCCTGTGCCGCGTCGGGTTGCAGGATAAGCGGGGTGTTCGGTGGCTGGTACGCGCGCGTGGCTGGTCGGCTCAGAGAGCGAGAGATTCCGCTCGCCAGCGTCGCAGTTGCGTCAATTGTCGTCGGCGAACCGCTCGTCGGGCTGAACGACGCTGTGTAGCTGTGCGTACCGAACGCCGTCGTCGACAATGCATAGTTCTCGCAGCTGCTCTGCTCGGCCTGCCACGCGGCGTGCTCGATCGCGGCGAGCGCAGCGTACTCGGCCTGCAGCGACTCGATACCGCGCCCGGCGCGGTCGGATTCCATCGTGCTTTCGGTCACGAGCAACATCGCGATCGCCGCGACGATGACGAGGCCGGCGATGACGGCCAGCGCGACGAAACCGCGTTGCGCGCAGCGCATCACAGCGCGCCTCCGACTCGCACGCGGCGATTGAGGCTCACGGTCTCGCCGGCGGCCGAGGTCAGCTCGAGTGTGATATCGACGAGCGGCAGGCCGCCGCTCGGTGCAGCGATGCGCTCGAAACGCAGGCGCGTGATCTCGACGGCGAGATCGGAAGTCAGGTAGTCGAGCCCGGTGACTGAACCACCGCCCGACTCGTCCCACGGAACCGGCATTCGTTCCTTGAGCACACCGTCCTCGAGATAGAAGACGACGACGTCGAACCAATCCTCGTTGTTGGTACCGTCCTCGTCGTCGTCGGCGCTCGGGTGCTCGTCGACCGCACCGTCGCCGTCGTCGTCGACGCCACAGATGCCGTCACAACCGTCACCGTTGGCATCAGCGCCGAAGTCTTCATCGACACTGCCGTCACCGTCGTCATCGAGACCGTTGAGCGGATCCTCATCGATAACGGCGTTGTACTCGTCATCGTCGTAGTACCAGAATGACAATTCGTCGACTCCACCATCTCCATCGTCGTCGATGAGGTAGATCCCTGGTACGAAATCGTTGGACCAATCGCTGGACGGATCCTCGTCGATGCGCCCGTCACGGTCGTTGTCGGCGTCGGGGAAGCCGTCGAAGTCCAGATCGACGTAGGCCGGCAACGTGATTGCCAGCACAGCCGTCGCGAGCGTGCTGCCGCCGACGGGCGGCGAGGCCGGGACGGTCTGCTCGCGGATATGCTCGGGCCAGCCCGTCGCGGCGCGATCGGCCAGCGGCAGCAATAGACGCCGCGAATTCGACACGGCGCGAACCATGCGCTCCATCGCGAACTGCGCGTCCCGCATGAGCGCGAGCCGGTCCTCGACGGCAGCCTTGGCCTCGACGCTCGCGCGGATCAAGCCACCGAGCCCAGCCACGATCAGCCCCGCGATTGTCGCAGTCACGAGCAGCTCGATCAGCGTGAAGCCGGCGTCGCGTCGCAAGCCGCCCTTACTGGCCGGGACGCCGGTCATTGCGCCACCAGCGTCGTGAGGTCGTAGGGTGTGTTCTCGACGGCGACGCGCACCCACAGAAGCCCCGGGTCTGCGCCCGTGAACGGGTCGTTGTCGGAATCCGCGTTGTCGCCGTCGTAGCGGCTTAAGAAAACGAGGACTCGGTCCGGCGGCCCCGCAGCGTCGGAGTAGCTGCTCGGCGTCGTCTCGCTGCCGGCCGCGGTCGCCGCGGCATCGAGATCGCCGAATGGCTCGGCGCGCATGTCCTCCATGCGCGTTGCGAGCGCCTGCTGCCAGTCGATCACGGTTTCGCTCACCTGCGCACCCGTGAAGGCGGTGTCGAGTGTCTCGAGCGCCGGCACGAGAGCGACAGCCAGCACGACGACCGCGAGCAGTGTCTCAGCGTACGATAATCCGGCTTGTCGGCTGCGGAAATTCACGGTCGCTATCACTCGAACGTCACACGCCCCGTCAGCGGAGCAACGAAGACGCTGCGTTCGACCTCGGCGATCTCGAGCTCGATCTCGCCGAGCTCCAGGAGCTGGAGACTATCGCTCGACTTCCAGAATGGCAGGCCGCGCGCGTCGAAGAGCACAAACTCGATATTGGCGCCCGACCCATAGTCGAACGGCCTGGCGCCCAATTCGATACCACCGAGTCCTGGCTGATCGGAAAGCACAAAGTTGTAAGGCTGCTTGGTGATCGGATGCACAAGATCCGCTACCGGCACGGCATCGGGTCCGCTGATGTCGGCAAGCGCCACGCGCACACTCTCGGAATCTCGGTTGATTTCGACAAGGTGGACGTCACCCGTACGCATCGCCTCTGCCTGCGCAAACCGAAGCGCATCCGCGACGGTCTGCGCTGCCAGATCGAGACTCTCGGTGCGCGAGGGATTGAGGCTCGGAACGGCAACCGCCGCCAGCACCGCGAGGATGCTGGTGACGATGACGAGCTCGAGGAGCGTATAACCGCGTGCGGCGCGGCCGTTAAGACCGCGCCGCGCAGCATCGTCGCGTGCGCGTGGCGTGCAACGCATTTCCCACGGGTGCTAGGAGAAGCCCTTACTGATCCCCGATCAGCTCGCCCGTCACCGAGTCGAACCGCCAGCCGCCGGTTCCGCCCGATGTGAGCCCGAGCACGCCCGTGTTGACCACAGTGACGACGTTGCTCGTGCCGAGGGGATTCGGGGGTATGCCGTCCTTGGTGTACGGACCGAACCGGAACTGGTTCGGGTCCGTGCCCGTGCACGCCTGTCCGGCCTGATTCGTAAAGCGCGTCATCTGCGTGAGGAACGCCGCATCACCGAGAGCGGCAGTCTCGTTGGCGCCGTTCACACACGTCGCAGCCGTAGCCGCCACACCACCCGGATAGGCCAGATGCTGTTGACGATAGAGCTCGACCGCGGACCGCAGCGCTGCGAGGTTTGCGTCGAAGGCCGAGGCCCTAGCATCGTCCGTCGTGTTCGCAAACTGCGGCACGACGATCGCGGCAAGGATCGCCAAGATGATCGTGACGATCAAGAGCTCGACGAGCGTAAAGCCCCGGTCTGTGCCGATTTTCCTATTATGAGGTATCACTGAGATCTCCTTTCTACACTCAATCCCGCGGAACTCCGGTTTTATCGGCCGGCTCGAGTTTTTCTTGACGTAAGGAGTGTGACGCGCGTCTCAAATCGGCGCGATTTATATGAGCTAGCGAACTGCGCGGGAGAGTTTGAAGATCGGCAGGATCAGCGAGCTCACGAGCAACCCCACGACGACGCCCATGACGAGCAACATGATGGGCTCGGCCATCTTCGAAACGGTCTTGAGCCGCCGCGTGAGCTGCTGCTCGTAGTAGTCGGCAACACGCGCCGCGACCGGCGCGAGGTTACCCGACTCCTCGGCCGTGCCAATCATGGCTTTGGCAACCGGCGGGACGAAATCGGCATCCTCGAATGCGCGTGCGACGCCGGCGCCCTCCTCGACCTGCTGCTCGACTCGGCCGATGAAGCGACGGAATGTCGCGTTGCTCACGACATCGCGGCAAGCATTGAGCGTATCCATCATCGATACGCCGTTGCCGAGCGAGAGGCTCATGACACGCAGCGACTGAATCATGTAGAGCTCCGCGCAGACGTCCCGGAGCATCGGGAGGCTCAGCAGCCATCGGTCTACGGTCTCGCGACCGGCCGGGCTGCGCATCCACTGCGCGAGCAGTGCGGCAAAACCACCGACCGCAATGAACCCATGCAACCAGTAGGCGGTCATCGCATCGCTTAGGCCCATGAGGAACTTGGTCGTGGCGGGGAGCTGATCGTAGATCGTGCCGAACAGATCGCCGAACTTCGGAAAAACGACGAGCAGCACGAACACAACGACGGCGACCGAAAACAGCATGAGGAACACGGGATACGACAGCGCCGAGACGAGATCGCTCCTGAGCTGCTCCCGCTTGTCCTCCATGGCCTTGAGCTCATAGAGCACGGTGTGCATGAAGCCACCGCCCTCGCTCGCGGCGACGAGATTGACGTAGCTCGAAGAGAACAGCTTCGGGTGCTTAGCCAGCGCCTGCGAGAATGGGCGGCCCTCGGCAATATCGGCCATGAGCGCATCGAGCACGTCGAGCATGGCCGGGTTCGCGCTCTGCTTCTTGAGCGTCTTGAGTGCATCGAAGAGGTTCGCGCCCGTCTCGAGCAGCAGTGCGAGCTGCTCGGTGAAGAACATGCGATCACGGTCACCGAGCTTTGAGCGCGTGAACGTCGGTAGCTCGAGCTGGCGGCGAGCCGCTTTGGGCGTCGCGGGTACCTTCTTGGCGGCTGTCTGGAGCTCGAGTGCCATCGTTAATCAGCTCGAGACGACCCGGCCGACCTCCTCGATCGTCGTTAGTTGGCGCTCGACGCGATCGAGGCCGTCGTCGAACAGCGTCGAGAACTCGCGCTTGGCCATGAACTCGGTGAGCTCGTCACGGCTCGGATTCGAGACGATGAGACGCTGCAGGTCGGCGTCGGTCTCTAGCGTCTCGTGAATCGCGATGCGCCCTCGGTAGCCGGAATCGTAGCATTCCTTGCAGCCGCGGCCGCGCGCGAGCCGCGGCGGCTTCTTACTGTCCCATCCGCACTGCTCGGCGAGCTTGGGGTCGGCGACGTAAGTCGTCTTGCACGCGGGACACACCGTGCGCACGAGACGTTGCGCGATGACGCCGATCAGCGCAGAGGACAACAGATACGGCTCCACACCCATATCGATGAGACGCGTGATCGCACCGACACTGTCGTTCGTGTGCAGTGTCGAGAGCACGAGGTGACCGGTCAGAGCCGCCTGAACTGCAATCTCCGCCGTTTCGTTCTCGCGGATCTCGCCGACCATGACGATGTCGGGGTCCTGACGCAGCACGTGCTTGAGCACCTTCGCGAACGTCAGGCCGACCTTCTCGCGGACCTCGTTTTGGTTGATGACGTCCATCTGATACTCGACCGGGTCTTCGATCGTGACGATGTTCTTCTCGAGCGAGTTCAGTTGATTGAGCGCCGCATAGAGCGTTGTCGTCTTACCGCTGCCCGTCGGCCCCGTCGCAAGGATGAGCCCGTAACCGCGGCCGAGTAGTTGGCGGTAGCGGTCGAGGTGCTGCTGGCTCATGCCGAGCTTGTCGAGATCGAGAATGGCCTGGTTNNCCATGCCGAGCTTGTCGAGGTCGAGGATCGCCTGGTTCTTGTCGAGCACGCGCAGCACGACCTTCTCGCCGAACAGCCCCGGCAGGCTCGAGAATCTGAGGTCGACCGTACGCCCCTGGGTCTGTACCTGGATGCGGCCGTCCTGCGGCAAGCGGCGCTCGGCGATGTCGAGATCCGCCATGATCTTGATGCGCGAGACGATCGCCGGGTGCAGCTCGATGCGCGGCGTCATGATCTCGTAGAGCATGCCGTCGATGCGAAGCCGCACGCGCGAGAGCTGACGGAACGGCTCGATGTGGATGTCGCTCGCGCCCTCGCGCACGGCGCGTTGGATTAATGAATTGACGAGATTGATGACGGGGCTGCCGGCCGCCATCTCGTCAATCGCGGCATAGTCATCCGGGATGCTCGACTCGATGAGCTCGAGATCGGCATCGCTGTCGGCGAGCAGCTCCTCGGGCATACCGCCGAAGTCCTCACTCTGGTTCAAGAGCGTCGTGATGTCCTCTTCGAGCGCGAGCACGGGCCTGACCTTGGCACCGAGCGCCTCCTCGGCCTCGCGGAGTATGGGAATCGCTTGCGGCTGCGGCGTCGCGAGCGTGACCTCGCCGCGAACGTTGAACAACGGCAGCACCTTGAGTCGGCGCGCGTTCTCGCGACTCAGGCTGACCAAGACCGTTGGATCGAACAGGCCCGCGCGCAAACGCGCGTAAGGCACGGAAAGCTGGTCCGACAGCGCCTGCAGCACATCCTGCTCCGAGACCCAGCCTTTGTCGATGACGATCTGAGCGAGCTGTTTCTGGTGACTCTTCTGCAGCTCGAGGGCCTCCTCGACGCGTTCGCGGTCGAGGAGGCCGCGCGCGACGAGAATGTCGCCGAGGCGTTGCCGCGACTCCACCGGATAGGTCGAGTCTGCCGCACCGGCGTCCTCTCCTTTGAGCACGGCCATCTGCTGGCTCAGGCCCGTGATACGAAAGACTTCTTGAAGGATCGCGTTAGCGTTGCTGAGCTTGATCCAGCCTCCGGCGCGCAGGAGATCCTCCTGCAGGTCGAGGAAGGTCTCGAGCACGCGGCTCGAGACCGTTGCGATGTGGGTGAGGTCGATAACGACGCGGTAATCGGCGCTCGAGATGCACTCGGCAACGGCGCTGGCAAGCTCACCGAGCTCGTGCTCGTCGGTCAGGCCCGAGCGCGGCGTGAGTCGCGTGACGACGCCGACCTGGACTTTGGCGATCGGTGTCGTCGCGGCTTGCGCGACGGCGCTCATGCGCTCAGCGCCCTGGACCCGGCTAGCTCACCGTAGAGACAGGCGCTCAGCGGCTTGGGCCTGCCGACCGCATAGCCCTGCACGTAGCTCACACCGATCTCGCTGAGCTTCTGCCGGATGGCCTCTGACTCGACGAACTCGGCGATCGTTTCCAGATTCATGACGGACGCGACGTTCTGCACGGCCGCGACCATCGAGGCCGCAATCGGATCATCGGCGACCTCCTTGACGATGGCGCCGTCGACTTTGAGGAAGTCCACGGGTAGCGAGCGCAAATAGCCGAACGAGCTCAGGCCCGAGCCGAAATCGTCGAGCGCGAACTTACAGCCGTGCTGCTTGATCGAGTGCATGAAGGCGCTCGCCTCCTCGAGATTCGCGACGGCCGCGGTCTCCGTGATCTCGAAGCAGATTCGCGAATGCGGGAAGTTCAGGCGGCTCAGCGCTTCGGTCAGCCATTGTCCGAAAGCCTGATCGTTGAGGGTCTGGCCCGACAGATTCACCGAGATCAGGTCGAGCGGTCCCTGAATCTGACTCTGGTTGCGGTTGAGCTCACTGAACAATCTCTGGATGACCCAGCGGTCGAGGTCCGGCATGAGATGGTAGCGCTCTGCGGCCGGAATGAACGCGCCAGGCGGCACGATCTCGCCGTCGAGTCCGACGAGCCGGATCAGCACTTCGAGGTGCATCCCGGATGAGCTCGACTCCAGCGGCGCAATGGGCTGTGCGAACAGCTCGAAGCGGTCGTCCTTGATGGCCGACTGAATGCGCCCGACTGCCTCCATCTCCGAATGGCGCTTCATGAGCATCGAATCGCCCGTGTGGAAACGGTGAACGCGATTGTTGCCGAGCTCCTTTGCGGCGTCGCAGGCAAGCTCGGCGGCAGCCAGCGCCGCCTGTGCAGAGACGGTCTGCGCTTCGATCGGAGCCACGCCGATGCTCACTGTCGTACCGAGCGTCCGGTCGTCCCACGGCACGACGAGATCGGCAACGCCCTGGCGGAGTTTATCGGCGAGCACGGTGCCGCGCTCGAGTGGGCAGCGACGCAGCAGGACGGCCATCTCGTCGCCACCAACGCGGCAGACGACGTCGGTCTCGCGCGTGCTCTGTCTGAGGTAGACAGCTATGCCCTGAATCATCGCGTCGCCGGCTTCCTGAGAAATCGTATCGTTGATGACGTGCAACTGATCGATGTCGATATGCAATACGGTGTGGCTGATGCCGAGCGCGCGAGCGTCCTGCAGCAGCTCGTTCGCGATGAAGTCGAGGCCCTGCCGGTTCACGAGACCCGTAAGATTGTCGTAGCTCACATGAAGAATCTTGTTTGCCTTGCGGGCCATGACCTGAAGCAGGTTCCTATCGCTGTTGGCAAACTTGAGCTTTGCGTGGCTGTTGATGATCGTGAGCACGCCGATCGTCTGTTCCTTGTCGTCGAAGATCGGTGTCGCGAGCACTCGGTACGAGTTGCCCTCCCAATGCCGGACTAGATCGGAGCTCGCGAGATCGTCGACGATCAGAGCCTGGTTTCTTTCGGCGACTTCACCATAGACCTTTGCCTGAACGAGCTCCGTGAGCAGCTTGGCATCGGGCACCGTTCGGTCCCGAGACTGCTGGCTGATCAGAATGCCCTTCTCCTTGACGACGAGAACGGCGAGACCGACGTCGAGGTAATCACAGCAGTTACGCACGAGCTGATTGAGCGCGGCCCAGCCCTCGCCGAAGTAGTTCACCTGATCCTCGGTGTGATAGACGAGGTTGAGCTCCTCATAGCGTTCGCTGAGCTCACTGGCCATGTCGTCGAGCTCAGCGTTGAGCNNCTCCGGTGAATGGTCCGCCCGCGGCGCAAGGGCCCAGAGCACGGCGTGGTACTTGCTCGTCTCACCCGTGACCGGCGAGGCGAACAGATGTCCCGTCTCATTCTCCACGGCTATCGGCGCTGCGCCCGCGGCCATGCCCGTAAGCGTAGCGCCGATATCCGCAGGTACCGAACTTAGCGCATCGAGCGGGAACTCGCTGTCGTACCAGACTGGCTTGCCGTCGGCGTCGGTGACAGCAATCAGAACGCCGTCGGGCAGCAGCGCCTCGAGCAGCTCGCGGTAGCTCGAGAAATCGATGTCGCTGTTCGGTATTATCGTCATCGACCGACCTTCATGATTACCGTTTCGGTGCCAACGGATTCCGTCAATCGCGCCGTGAGCTGGCGGATGCTCACGGGCTTCTCGAGAAAGTGCAGATTCGGGATCTCTTCCGACCACTCCCGATGCTCGCGCTCCGTCAGCGACGTCACGACGAAGATCGGGAATGCGCGGTAAGGAAACTCTTTCTTGATCGCGGCGCACAGCGCGCGTCCGTCCATGCGCGGCATCTCGATGTCGGTGATCAGCACGTCGGGTGCGTGCTCGCGAATAGCGGCCAGGGCAGATTCACCGTTTTCAGCCACGGATACCTTGTATCCGGCCTTCGCGAGCGCTACGCGCATGATTCGGCGCACGGTGGCCTCATCGTCGACTACGAGTATCTCCAACACCTAGATCGCCCTCTTTACCAGACCGAACCGTTTCCACAGCACAATCGTGAACTTGGATCCCGAACCGAGCTCGCTCTCGACGCTGACCTGGCCATCGTGCATCTCGACGATCTGCTGCGTGAGTGACAGACCCAGACCGTGCCCCGACCTCGAACGAACGTCGCTGCTGTCGCTTCGGAAGAATTTCTCGAAGATACGGCCCTGATCGGCTTCACTGATCCCGAGACCGTCGTCCTCGATACGAACCAGCACGGCTTCATCGGTTTCCTCGGCATAGACCGAGACGCGTCCGCCGGGCTGGTTGTACTTGATGGCGTTGGAGACGAGATTGTTGATGGCGACGCGCAACAGATCCTTGTCGACGAGAATGGGGCTGAGCTGCTGCGGCAGGTCGAGCTCGAGCGACACTTCCTGGCGCTTGGCCAGACGCCCGAGATTCTCGCCGATGTCCTCGAGCAGGTCGCCGACCCTGACACGCTGCTTGTCGAGCTCGATACTGCCCATCTCGATGCGCGCGATGCTGAGCAAATTGTTGACGAGACCCGTCATGCGCTCGACCTCGTCATGAATCGTGTTCACGGCCTCGATGCGCTCCTCGGGATCCTCGCCGCGGTCGTCGAGCAGGACTTCCGTATAGAGCGCGAGCGTGTTGAGCGGCGTCTTGAGCTCGTGACCGACGTGCGCGACGAATTCCGAGCGGCTCTCGCGCGCGAGACTCTCCTGCGTTGCATCACTGATGACGATCAGCGTGCCGCTGACGGTCGCGGGCTCCTGGGGCGACAGCGACGGGAAACCGTTGATGGCCAGCGTGCGCTCGCCGTTCTCGTCAGCTTTGAAGTACACCGTCTCGTTCGCAAATTTCGGCGCCGTGCTCGACTCGTATTTAGCGAGGAGCTCGACGACCTCTGAATTCGGGCACCATTCGCGCGGCGGCCGCGTCAACACTTCGTCCTTGCTGACGCCTAGCAGTTGGCCCACTCGCACATTGGCGTACGTTGCCTTGCCGTGCTCATCGAGGACGAGCACGCCGATGGGTAACGTCTGCAGAACGGCCTCGATGCGTGTCTTCTTGTACGAGATCAGCTTGGCGGAGGCCACGAGCTCGCCGCGGTCGTTCTCGAGCTCCCTGATCCGGCCCTGCGCGTAGTCGACAAACTGGTTGAACCGCGTCATGAATTCGCCGAGTGGGGCTGCGGCCGGCGATACGGCGGTTGCGCTGTTTTCCTGCAGAAGCTTCTCGAGCTCGTCACCCGCCGTTGCGAGCGGCCTGATCTCCTTGCGCAGCAGCGCATAGAACAACGGAGCCAGCAAAAACACGAGCAGCGCCACACCGGCGGCGATGGAAATCTCTCTGGCGACGAGCCGGTATTCGGGCTCGAAGAAGCCCAGCCGGATCTGGCCGGCGAGCTCGCCCGCGTCGAACACGGGCGCGTGATATTCCATGATGCGACGACCGTCGTTCTCGAGCGTAAAGCTGCGCTCGCCAATCCAGCCCGAGGGCTCGTTCGCGATCGGCGCCACCGGGACGATGACACCCGAACCCGACACCTCGGCCAGCGAGCCGCCACTGACATCGACGAGGGCCGCATACGCGAAATCCTCGGTGCCCTGGCTGAAGCTCACGAGCTGAAGCATGCTTTCGTAGGTTTCGGATTCGACGAGCTGATCGGTCGGCAAACCCGACAGCAGCCGCGCGATGCTGATGCCGCGAGCTCGTATCTGAATGTCGTGGTCGTTCTTCTGATCGACAACGGCCAGCGCGACGATGCACGCAATGACGAGCAGGCAAGCGCCAACCATGACGAGCGCGGAACGCTCGCCGTTGCTCCCTACCTTGATAAGTTTCATCTAGAGCCTTGCCGTCACCGTGAACCGGTCCGAAGTTCTCATCCGCAACCCGGTCGTATTCTTTCGATCGGCAACGCCGTTTAGCCGTCGCGCGCACGCGACGGCCGAGGCGAAGCCGACCGACCCTAGACGGTAATCGGCCCTGTACCGGGGAACTTTACGGAATCTGTGTGACGCGGATCACAAACGTAGCAATCGTGCAGTCGGCGAGCCGAATGCGACGCTGCAAAGCTCCCGGGAGCGAGGCCGGGACTGCGTAGAACCTAGGCCGCGCCCTTCTCGAGCTTCTGTACGGTGACCGGCTCGGCAATTACGCGTAAATCGGGGATCGTCTCGGTCCACTCGAGGAGTTCCTCCGCAGACGAACGCTTGAGGACGACGATCTCGAAGGAACGCTCCGGATACGTTCGGTGGATCACCTCGCAGAGCGCATGGCCATCGAGACCGGGCGTATCAATGCTGATGAGGACAACATCCGGCTCATGGCTCCCCAGCGTATCGAGCGCCGCCTCCAAGCTCTCCGCGCCCGACGCGTCGAGTCCAGCGTCGGCAAGCACCTTGCACGTTGCCTCACGGGTATCGGCAACGTAGTCGAGGACTAAGACGTCGCGTAGCCGCACGTCTGCGTCCGAATTCGCCGTAAAGAATTCGCGGTAAGCGAATTCGGAGTCTCCNNAAACGGTCACTTGTCCCTCAGTCGAGCTAGGTCGACGTGAGCGCAGCGATCTTTAAGCGAGTCGAGTGACACGCATCACAAATACATCGGACTGAGCCCGTCTGTGTTGCGGGACTGTGACGCGCGTTTGATTGGAGTCACTGAGGCCGGGTCCGAAGGACGCAAACCGTATGACATTCTTGTGACGCAAGTCACAATCGGAAGACTTCGCGAACAGCTCGGCCGAGAACCCAGTAATCCCGGGCCCTACCGGGCCATCACGCGTACTGTCCGAGGCACCGGAACTAGATGGGAATCACATAATCAAGCGGGCTCGAGGGCAATAATGTCGGTAGAACATCAAGTCACATCACGCGCCTATCTATGACTGCGACACCCGAGCCTGTCGGTGAAACAACTCGCCTCTGCTCTCTCCAGAATCTCAAAGTTCTCGACACGTTGCCGGGGGAGCGCTTCGATCGCATCACGAGCCTCGTGGCGCGTGTGTTCGACGTGCCGGTTGCGCTCGTCAATCTCACAGATGAAAGCCTGAAGTGGTTCAATCTGGATCAGGACTCGGACGCGCCGGAAGCAGAGTCCGCGACGGTCTTCTGTAGCAATACCGTTCGCGCAGAGGATGCGTTCGTCGTCAGCGACACGCTGGCGGATCCACGATTCTCCGGCAGGCCGTGCGTCGTCGGCGACGTGAAGGTACGCTCCTACGCTGGATTCCCCGTTCATGCATCCGATGGTGCCCGTGTGGGCACGCTCTGCATCATGGATGAGCGTCCGCGCGAGTTCTCCGAAGAGCACCTCGCGAACTTGCGATCCTTTGCCGAGATGGTCGAACGCGAGCTTGCGCTGCTGACGCAATCCACGAGTGACGAGCTGACGCGACTCATGAACCGCCGCGGTTTCGTCCAGATCGCCGAGCACATGCTTGCGCTCTGCCAGCGTAACGGGAAACCCGCAACGATCATCGGCATCGATCTAAACAAGTTCAAAGCCATCAACGACACCTGCGGTCACGAGGCGGGTGATCGAGTTCTAAAGCGATTCGCCGCGCTACTGCTCAAGACGTTTCGTGCCTCCGATGTCGTTGCACGACTCGGCGGCGATGAGTTCTGCATACTGAGCAGCTACTCAGATCGCGACACGATTCGAACGTCGCTCGCGCGCCTTAGCGATGCCTACGAAGCATCCGAGCTCGCAGCGGAATTTCCGATGATGTCATGGAGCGCCGGTATTGCCGAGTACGACCCTACATCGAAACCTAACCTCGATTCGTTACTGCAGCAGGCCGATACGAGGATGTACGCTGCCAAGCAGGCGATGCGCGAAAAGCGTGACTGAGCGCGGCCTTAGGAAAGACCGGCTAGTTCTCCAGGATCTCCAACTCGACGGGTTCCGTTAGCTCGGAGGGGCTCAAGAGGTCCCCGACGCCCGAAGCCTCCAGCGCTGTCAGAACGTCGCCCAGTATCTGTGGCCTATGGATATGAAATCCCTGTGCGTAGTCGACGCCCAGCCCGATGAGTTTTTGTTGTATGAGCTCATTCTCGACGTGCTCCCCGACAGTGGCCGCACCCATCACGCCCGCGATCTCGACCACGGCCGACACGATTGCTTCCGACAGGCGATTCTCGAGCAAGTCCCGGACGAACGCGCCGTCGATCTTCAGGTACTGGACCGGAAGATGCTTCAAGTAAGCAAATGAGCTGTAGCCCG
>JABAOE010002981.1_pt2 | contig 20230 bp, 17 predicted proteins | sample 7062141 | NCBI WGS metagenome assembly JABAOE01 (sample SAMN14538627, study PRJNA623070) | marine sediment metagenome | biome: marine biome [ENVO:00000428]; feature: marine pelagic biome [ENVO:01000023]; material: deep marine sediment [ENVO:00002113] | place: India: Gulf of Khambhat ... | reverse complement strand
TGACTGCCCACGCGAGAGCGCCGCTCTGAAATGACAGAGCCGCAAACGGCCAGCCAGAGCAGATCTGAGCCCTCACAGCTACGCGGGCAGCGGCCATTCGTTGGCCGTATCCGGCGCCGCAAGCAACGCAAGCAAATTACTTGCCTCTCGCAGGCCCTGTCGATAGTCCGACCGATTTGGCTCTTCATCGCGCGTGCGAAGCATCGACCGCGCAACGACCAGCGCCTCCCCGGCGTCACCGTCGATCAAGGCATAGGCGTAGGCGGACAGCAGTGCATGTCGCTGGTCCAGGTCGAGCGCGGTGCAGAGCCCCAGGATGATGCCCGCGACGATGTCGTGCCGGCCTGCCCGCGCGTCAGACGCGAAGCCGACACCGTCGCCGTGGCGAACCCACAGATAAGCGGCCCGCGCGACCCGATCGGCGGCCTCCAGCACCCGTTGCTGATCCGTCAAGCGGCTCGTGGGCTCCATCATTAGGCGAGTCTAGGCTCCGGCCACCGATCGATCTTGTCAAATCGGGTCAGGTCGGATTCAATCCACGTCAGGATTCTTCGACTCATGCTGTTCGAACCCACTACACTGACCTCGGCGGCGCGCGTCGTCGCCGAGACTCTCGAGAAACAATACGCGACCGATCCGAGGGGCGTCTTTGCCGCCTCCGGTCTCGATTTTTCGCGCCTCGAGATCGCCGGCGCCCGGTATCCGTGGACCGGGATGCAGCGTCTCTGGTCCAACGCCGTCTCCGTCACCGGGGACCCGTGCTTCGGCCTGCACGCAGGCCGCCGGGTCCGGCCGACATCTTTTCATGCGCTCGGCTACTCGTGGCTCGCCAGTCAGACGCTGCTCGGTTCGCTGGATCGGCTGTGTCGCTATGTCAAGGTGATCAGCACCGCGCCGATCGCGCTCGAACTCCGCCCGGCGGGCGATACCTACGTGCTGGAGGAGACCCTCGCGGACGCGTCGCACGTGCCCGACGATGCCGCGGTGGACGCGTTCGTGGCCGCAATCGTACAACTCTGCCGGGCCGCAACGGATGCCCACTTCGCGCCCCAGTCGGTGGCCCTCGAGCGATCCGACAACGGCGGTATCAGTCAGTACACGGAGGTGCTCGCCTGTCCGGTCCGTTTCGCCGCCGAGACGACGCGGATCGTGTTCGACGGTAACTCGCTGCACGCGCCATTGCCCGGGGACAACGCGGATCTCGCGCGCGCTAACGACAAGGTAGCCGAGCGATACCTCGAGACGCTGGAGCCGGACAAGGTCGCGTCGCAGGTCCGCGAATTGCTCATCGCGCTGCTGCCTTCCGGAAAGTCCAACCAGACGCTGGTCGCTCGCCGCATGAATCGCAGCCTCAGCACCCTGCAGCGGCAGCTGCACAACGAGGGCACGAGCTACCAGGAAATACGCGACGAGACGCGCGCCTCGCTCGCCAGGGATTACGTCCGGGACAGCGACCTGACGCTGAGTCAGGTCGCCTACATGCTCGGCTTTTCTGACCAGAGCAATTTCTCGCGGGCGTTCAAGCGCTGGACGGGCCAGACGCCTCGTGACTTCCGTCAGCGCCCCTGACCGCCAACCGCATTGGTTCTTGCTCCGACCGTCATCGCTCGAGCCCGGAAGCCCGGTCGCGCAAATCCCAGGGCTTCGGTGGCTGCGAGGCTGGTCAATCCAGGCCAGATGCGGGCCATTCGGGCGCACGACGGGGCAACAACCGCTGCAATATTATGTAATCTTGTTGCAGCAGCAGCAGTTTGACAGTTGATACTGAAAGCAATTTCGTCACTCAGCGTCGCGGGACGGACACACCGTTCCGGGCCGACCAGCACCCATGGAACCTCCGCACAGCAAGCTACCAGGCCTCGGCACGACCATATTCACAGTCATGTCCCAGCTCGCGCTGGACTGCGAAGCGATCAACCTGTCGCAGGGATTTCCCGATTTCGCAGCACCCGCGGCGCTGCTCGACCGCGTCACACATCACCTGCGCGCCGGCCACAACCAGTACGCGCCGATGGCCGGCATGCCGGAGTTGCGGCGGCAGATCGCCCTGAAGACCGAACGCATGTACGCACGACGCACGGACCCGGATACCGAAGTCACGGTCACGTCGGGCGCGACCGCCGCCCTGTTCACCGCGATCGAAGCCTTCGTCGGAGTCGGCGACGAAGTCATCGTATTCGACCCTGCCTACGACTCCTATGATCCGGCGGTGAAGCTGGCGGGCGGTCGCGCCGTGCATATTCCGCTGCGCCCGCCGGCCTTCTCGCCCGACTGGGATCGCGTCGCAGACGCCATCGGGGAACGGACGCGGATGATCGTGCTGAACACGCCGCACAACCCGACGGGCGCGGTCCTGGACGAAGAAGACATGCAAACGCTGGCGGAACTCGTGGAGTCCACCAATATCGTCCTGCTCGGCGACGAGGTTTACGAACACATCATCTTCGATGGCCGCCGCCACGCGAGCCTGCTGCGGTATCCGGACCTCGCGCATCGCAGCCTTGTCGTTTCCTCGTTTGGCAAGACCTTCCACATGACGGGCTGGAAGATCGGTTATTGCGTGGCGCCGCCGCCCCTCTCGGCAGAGTTTCGCCGGATACATCAGTACGTCCAGTTCTGCGTCGTGACCCCGATGCAACACGCGCTGGCGGATTTTCTCGCCGCGGGCGAAGGCCACTACCTCGAGCTACCGGCGTTCTACGAGGCGAAGCGCGATGCGTTCTGCGAAATGCTGCGCCCATCGCGGTTTCGCCTGACGCCGTCGGCGGGCACCTATTTCCAACTCGCCGACTACTCCGATATCACTTCCGAGCGCGACACCGAATTTGCGCGCCGCATGACGATCGAGGCGGGCGTCGCGAGCATTCCGGTATCCGTCTTCTACGAGTCGCCGCCCGACGAGCATCTGCTACGATTCTGCTTCGCCAAGGACACGCAGACACTCGAACGCGCCACGGAGATATTGTGCAGGATCTGACGGTTGCATTGGTGCAGACCCATCTGCACTGGCACGACCCGGCCGCAAACCGGGCGCACTTCGACGGCCTGATCGAAGGGATCGTCGGAGAGGATGCGCCGGACCTGATCGTGCTACCCGAGATGTTCGCGACCGGTTTCACGATGGACGCGCTCGCTCACGCAGAGACGATGGAGGGCGATTCGGTCGCATGGATGCGGCTGGTCGCCCGCGACTACGACGTCACCTTGTGTGGCAGCCTGATCATCGAGGACGGCGGGCACTGCTTCAATCGGCTGATCTGGATGCCGCCAGACGGCGCTGCCGGATGGTACGACAAGCGGCATCTCTTTCGCATGGCGAACGAGCACGAGCACTACTCGGCCGGCAAGACGCGGCGCGTATTCTGGCTCGGTGAGTGGCGAATTTGCCCGCTGGTCTGCTATGACCTGCGTTTCCCGGCCTGGAGTCGCGGCATCAACGAATTCGACCTGCAAGTCTTCGTCGCCAACTGGCCGGCGGCCCGGCGCTCGGCCTGGCGGACCCTGCTGCCCGCGCGCGCAGTCGAGAACCAGTGCTACGCAGTGGGCGTCAACCGGATCGGGACGGACGGCAATGACATCAGGTACTCGGGTGACAGCGGCGCTTTCGACTACCTCGGCAACACGCTACTCGACTGCTGCGGAGACGAACGCACCGACACGGTGCGTTTGCGCGGCGCGCCGCTCGAGCGATACCGTGAGAAGTTCCCGGCTTATCTCGACGCCGACCGGTTCACGATCGCCGACTGAAGATTCGACTGAACCGGCACCGGCATGCGGCGTCTACTCGTCTTCCAGCACGTACCCTACGAGATCCTGGGCAACCTGGACCCGCTGCTCCGCGCGGCCCGGTTCCGAATTCGCTACGTCAACTTCGGCCGCGAGCCGGATGCGCGGCCGAGTCTCTCACGATACAGCGGCCTGATCGTGCTCGGCGGCCCGATGAACTGTGATCAGGCGGACCGCTACCCCCACCTCGCGACCGAGATCGATATCATCCAGCAGGCGATCAGCAACGGCAAGCCGGTTCTGGGAATCTGCCTGGGTGCGCAGCTGATCGCTCGCGCGCTGGGCGCGAGGGTCCGGAAGAACCCGGTCAAGGAGATCGGCTGGTACGAGCTGAATCCGACCCGCGAGGGGCGCAAGGATCCGCTGTGCGGCAAGTTTGCGGACTCGCAGCAGATCTTCCAGTGGCACGGCGATACGTTCGACATCCCGCATGGTGCTGTGCATCTCGCCACGTCGCCGGATTGCGAGAACCAGGCGTTTCGTTTCAAGCATAATGTCTATGGTTTCCAGTTCCATCTCGAGGTCGACGAGCCCATGATCCTGCGCTGGCTGAATACACCGGCAATGGCTCAAGAAATAGAGCACTCCGGCGGACGCCGGCGCCGCAACGCCATCGAGCGGCAGACGCGCGCGTGCATCGAGCGGTCGATGGCGCTTGGCGACGCGGTCTTCGGCGAATTCATTCACCTGTTCGATCGACCACCGAAGCGCACCACGCTGCCGTCTCGGTGATCGGAGTCTACCCTTGAACGCGACGACAGCCGAAGCAACCATGACGGACGGAGGGCGAGCCCTCCTGACGATCGAGGGGATGACCTGCGGCGCCTGCGCGACGCGGCTCGAGAAGGCGCTGAGCCGCGCCACCGGCATCATCGACGCCTCCGTCAACTTCGCCGTCGAGCGCGCCGCCGTGTCGTTCGATCCGCAGCGCACGACGGTGGACGCGATCGCCAAGGTCATCAGTAAAGCCGGTTTCGGCGTTGCGCAGGAGACCTTCACGTTCGGCGTCGGCGGCATGACCTGCAGCGCCTGCGCCGGCCGGGTCGAGAAAGCGCTCAGGGCCTTGCCCGGAGTGCTGCAGGCGGACGTCAATGTCGCGCTCGAACGCGCCGACGTCCGAACGATCTCGGGCGTCATCGGGGCCGACGATCTCGCCACGGCGGTGCGCCGGGCCGGCTATGAGCCACACATCGCCTCCAGCGCGGAGTCGCAGGCCCATGCGGATCGCGCGCAGCGCGAGCGCGAGGAAGCACGACTCCGCCGGGAGCTGAACATCCTGCGCCTGTCCATCGCGCTGACCGCGCCGATGGTTCTGCACATGGTTGCCAAATTCCTGGGTTTCGAGTTTGCGCACCCGCCGGCGCTCGAAGTACTGCTCGCGACGCCCGTGCAATTCGTCATCGGTGCACGCTTCTACCGGGCCGCATACAACGCGGTGCGGGCCGGCTCCGCGAACATGGACGTGCTCGTCGTGATGGGCACGACGGCTGCCTACTGCTACAGCTGGTACTTGATCGCGCTACTCGGCCCTGCGGCCAAGGGTCAGCTCTATTTCGAGGCGTCCGCCGTCATCATCACGCTCGTGCTGCTCGGCAAGTACATGGAAGCCCGCGCGAAGCGCGGCACGACGGCGGCGATTCGCCAGTTGATGGACCTCCGCCCCCAGACCGCGCGGGTCAGGGACCGGGACGGCAGCGCGACACAGTTGCCGATCGGCGAGGTCCGCGCCGGCGACCGCGTCATCATCAAGCCCGGCGAGAGTGTGCCCGTGGACGGCGTCGTGCTGACGGGCGAGAGCGAGCTGGACGAGTCACTGATCACCGGTGAGAGCATTCCCGTCGCCAAGGCTCCCGGCGACCGCGTGACCGGCGGAGCGATGAACGGCACCGGACTGCTCGAGATCGAGGCGACCAACATCGGCGAAGACTCCACGCTCGCGAAGATCATCCGCCTGGTCGAGGCCGCCCAGGCCGGCAAGGCGCCGGTGCAGCGGCTGGTCGACCGGATCTCCTCGATCTTCGTTCCCGCCGTGATCGTCATCGCCGGACTGACGTTCACGGCATGGTGGTTGACGGCCGGCCAGTTCGAAAACTCGCTGATCGCGGCCGTCTCGGTGTTGGTCATCGCGTGCCCGTGCGCGCTGGGGCTGGCGACGCCGACCGCGATCATGACGGGTACAGGCGCCGCCGCGCGCTCCGGAATCCTGATCAAAGACGTCGAGTCTTTGGAGCGCGCTCACCGCATCAGCGTGGTCGTGTTCGACAAGACCGGTACGCTCACCATGGGTCGGCCCTCAATCGCCGACCTCCATGCCATCGATGGTGATGCGAGCGGGCTGCTGCAGCTGGCCGCGTCGATCCAGCAGGGCAGCGAGCACCCCCTCGCCCGAGCGATCCTCGAGGGCGCGAGCGAGCGTGGACTCGAAGCGCAGCGCGTCGAAGACTTCCGGAGCATCACCGGCCGCGGCGTCATCGGGTCGGTCGGCGAACGCCGACTCCTGATCGGCAACGAGCAGCTGATGAGCGAGCACGGCCTCGACGTGACGGCCGAACGGGCGCGAGCGCGCGACTGGGAGGCACAGGCGCGCACCGTCGTCTGGGTCGCCGACGCCGGTCGCATACTGGGGCTGATCGCGATCGCCGACCCGCTGCGACCCGAAGCTCACGAAGCGGTGGACTCGTTGACACGCCTCGGGATTCGGACGCTGATGCTGTCCGGCGACGCCGAGTTGGTGGCTCGCGAGATCGGACATCAAGTCGGTATGGATCGGGCGCAGGGATCGGTGCAGCCCGACCAGAAGGCCTCGATCGTCGAGGAACTCGCGGCCGACGGCCAAGTGGTCGGCATGGTCGGCGACGGCATCAACGATGCGCCGGCGCTGGCAGCGGCGGACGTCGGCATCGCGATGGGCAGCGGCACCGATATCGCGATGGAGACGGCCGGCATCACCCTGATGCGGCCCGATCCGCGCCTGGTCGGTTCCGCCATCGACGCAAGCCGTGCGACGTTCCGGAAGATCAAGCAGAACCTTTTTTGGGCGTTTATCTACAATGTCATCGGCATCCCGCTCGCAGCTCTCGGCGTGCTGACTCCGACGCTGGCCGGTGCAGCGATGGCGCTGAGCAGTGTCAGCGTGGTCAGCAACTCACTGCTGCTGCGACGCTGGCAACCCGAATTCAATCAATATCCGAAGACGGGTTCGACGTGCCGGCGCAGTAGTACCCCGTAGGCGCCGGGTCAGGGGGCAGCGGCTTCGGGTTCGTGCTCCGGCGCCACGATACGGACGTACAGGCCGAAGACCAGCACAAAAATCGTCAGCAGCGCGATGAATACGAACGGCGCCGCCGGGGAATAGGCGTCGAACAGGCGCCCGCCGATCCCGACGGACACCAGGATCCCGACCGCGCCGAACATGTTGAACATGCCGACGACGGCGCCGCGGGTCCGGCGCGGGGCCTCGTGGCTGATCAGCACGGTCGCCCCGAGGAAGGCGCTGATCTGGCCCATGCCGAGGAACGCGAACCAGCCCAGCGACGAGCGCGCCAGCGGGTCGTCGATCGGCATCGTCGCCATGTAGCCCGCGATGGCGATCGCCAGGCAGAGCATCACGCCCGACACCCGGTTCATCCGGTCGACGATCGCGCCGATGATCGGCAGCCACAGGATCGCCGCGAGCGACGCGGTGCCGAAGATCTGGGCCCCGCGCGCCGCGGCGCGCGCCGGATCGAGGCCCGCCTCGATACCCGCCGTCTGGCCCCACAGTGTCGTAAACGTGCCGAGCACGACCAGGTCGCTCCGCGCGATGAAGCCGCAGGCATAGGCGAGCGCGATGCGTGGATTCCTGGCCTCCACGACCCCGGCCATCACCGTCTCCCGGAGCGGCGGCCTCTCCTCGTGATGGATCGGCGCACCTCCCTTCAAGCCGAGCCGGACCACGATCGCCGTCAGCAGGCAGAAGCCCGCGGCGACCCAGTGCGCGTACATGCCCGCATCGCGAGGTTCGAATCCGGCGTCCGCCAATATGCCGGGCAGGCGCGCAATCGTGAAGGTCACCGTCACGACCCCGACACCGTTCAGAATACCGATGAGCGCGACCATCTTGCCTCGGGAAACGTCCTGCGGATAGTCCGCGATGATGGTGCCCAACATGCCCGTCGCCATCCCGATGCCAACGGCGTAGACCGCGCGGTAGAGGGTTAACTCGAAGATCGACTGGGCGAGTGGGTAGAGGACGTAGGCCACCCCCATCGCGGACAGGCCGAAAGCGTAGACCCCGCGCCGGCCGATCCGGTCCGCGAGAATGCCGGCGGGCGCGAACACCAAAAGCAGTACGATCTCGTTCAGCAACTGGAGGTCGCCGGTGTACTGGCCCTGATCCTCGGGCGCAATGCCGAGGTTCGCGTTCAGCACGTACGGCGTTGCCGTCGCGACGAACGTCAGCAGGCCGATGGTCGTGTACGCCGCGATCGCGAACGACCACGCGTTGAGCAGGGAGACTCCCGGCATCAGCCATATCGGTCCGAACCGCTTCCCGTCGTAGTCAATCTTGCTGTTTGTTGAGGCCGGTGCTGTTTCCATCTGTCGCTCTCGGTTCTTATCGAAGACGGGCCGCCTCGCGGCCAGCCGTTACAGGATCACGTGCACCGACTTGGACTGCGTGTAACTCAGGACCTCCTCGAGGCACTCCTCACGGCCGAGCCCACTGTTCTTCCAGCCGCTGAAACCGGTGCCCAGGTAGTGCCGCCCGGTGCCGTTGACCCAGACCAGCCCGCATTCGAGCGCGCGCACCCACGTCATCGCCTTGCCGAGATCGTGCGTCCAGACCGCGGCCGTCAGGCCCAGATCGAGTTCGTTCGCCATCGCGAGGGCCTCTCCCTCGTCGCGCCATTTCAACGCGACCAGCACCGGCCCGAAGATCTCCTCGCGCGCGACGCGCATGTTCATCGTCACATCGCCGAACACGGTCGGTTCGACCCAGAAACCCCGTTCGAATTGCGCGCCTTGCGGCCGGCCGCCACCCGCGATCACGGTCGCGCCCGCGTCCTTGGCGGAGTCGCAGATATCGAGAATCCTTCGATAGTGCGGTTCTGAATTGACCGGCCCCATGCCCGACTCCGGATCCAGCGGGTCGCCGAGCCGAATTCGCGACACTGCGTCCGCGATGCGCTCGACGACCTCGTCATAGATCGATTCGTGCAATAGCAGCCGGCTGGTCGAGCCGCACGACTGCCCGGACCAGGAAAAGTTCATGCCGGCGACCGCGGCAGTCGCGACGGCCTGCGGGTCCGCGTCGGCGAACGCGATGAACGGATTCTTGCCTCCGAGCTCGAGCGTCACATGCTTGACCGCCACCTCCGCCGCGGCGCGCTGAATCGCCATGCCGGTCTGCACCGAGCCAGTGAAACCGATACGGGGCACGCGTGGATGCCGGACGATGGCATCGCCGACGACTGTGCCGACACCCGACACGAAGTTGACGAGCCCCGGGGGCAGGAGTCCATCGCAAATTTCGGCCATGATCTTCGCCGACAGCGGGCTCTGGTCGGGCGACTTCAGCACGACGGCGTTACCGGCGATCAGCGGTGCGCCGAGATGCGCGGCGGCGAACAGGAATGGATGATTGAATGGGACGATGCGGCCGACAACCCCGTAGGGCTCGCGCATCGTGAAATGGATGTTCTGGGGCGTCGCCGGCACGACCTCGCCCTTCATCTCCATGCCGAGCCCGGCGACGAAGTCCAGGTAGTCTCCGGCGAGCTGCAGGTCGCGGCCCAGGCTCGCGATCGTGTTGCCGGTATCGGCGGCCTCCAGCTCGAGCACATCCTTGCGCGCGCGAATCGCGGCCGCCAGTTCCCGCAGCATCGCGCCCCGCTCGAATACGTGCATCGTCTGCCAGCCCGGCTGCGCCGCGAGACCCGCCTGCACGGCCCGATCGACGTCCCCCGGCGTGCCGGCGGGTACTCGGCCGTGCACCTCGCCGGTCGCCGGATTGACCGAGTCCATCCATTGCCCGCTGTCGCTGACGACGAACTCGCCGCCGATGTACATCGGGTGATCTCCAAACTGCCTCGTCACGATGCTTGCTCTTTGCCTTGGCTCAGCTCTTGTCTTTCGGCGGCGCGGGCTTCTCGAATTTCGCGTAGTTCTCGAGGCTCGACAGCCCGACCGGCGTCCAGACGTCCGGCGCTTCGAAATACAGCGGGAGGTTTTTCTCGGCGTAGTCCACGACCGTCCGCGGCAGCACATCGCCCGGATGATCGCAGGTGCCCATGAACGCGGCGTACTGGCAGTTGCCCGGCGCCTGTCCCATCAGCATCCAGGGCAGCCAAGGCGTGATGCGATTCCAGGTCCCGCGGTAGTCTAGGCTGGTGATCTCCGGATTCTGCATGTCCGCGGCCTTGATGTGGTGCGCGAAGAACTCGGAAACCTGCGCGACCGGTCCGGCAGATTCACGCGGCCACTGATCCGGCTGCAAGGCGTTGGGGTAAGCGAGGTGGATATGGATCTCCATCTCCAGCCATTCCCCGTTCTGTACCCACGGCAGGATGAACGGCACACGCTTCGGCGGCTCCTTCGGCTTGTCCAGCCCGCCGAACTCCGGCGGCGCCGGGAAGTATGGCTCGATCAGGTAGTTGTATGGGTCGTTGGCGACGTGCACGACCCTGACGTTCTCGTCGATGTAAGGGTTGTACCATTCCTCGAGGACCTCGTCGCTGCGCAGGTCGGTGTACAGGATGATCTCCCGGCAGATGCGCTCGATCACACCGTCCTCGCGCTCGTTCAGCCGGATTACGCCGAAACCTTGCGCACCGAAGAGGTCCTCGATGCGCTTCATCGGCCGGTGCCCCATGACGTAGCCTTTGAACCAGAAGTACTTCTGCTTGCCGAAGTCGATGTCGCTCTGGATTCGCGCGTAGGCGAGCTGGTTGCCGCGGCCCGTCAACAGATCCAGGTAAGGGCCGCGCAGCGCATCCCCGCCGACCGACGTTCCGGCCCGCATGTGCGCGCCGGCCTCGGCCCTGCCGGCGTAGGCACCGAGTGCCGCGCCCAGGGCACCGGCCGCGCCGATCCCCGCAAAACCCTTGAGTAAATCACGTCTCTGACTCTGCATGATTCGGTCCCCGCGCGTTTTCTTTTTAGGATTCCGCCCCGTCGCGCAGCGGGCACGCATCCCTCAACTCGCCGCTTCTGTCTCTTTCGGCGCACCACGGCGCGCGAGCAGCAACAAGGCCCAGATCAGCAAGGCGACATTCGCGAAAGCGACGAAGATGAAAGGCCCGACCTGACTCACGTTGTCGAACAGGTAGCCGCCGACAAATGCCACGACGAGGATGCCAAACGCGCCGCACCAGCTCCACATACCAAGCACGGCGCCGCGTCCGCGCTCCGGAGCCTCCTTGCCGATCAGCGACGTGGCCGACAGGTTCGCAAACATCTCGGCGGCACCGATCAGCGCCGCACAGATCCACATCGCGTTGCCGAGCGGGTTTTCGAGAAAATACAGCGAGCTGTAACTAACAAATGCCAGAGCCATGGCAATCGCAATCCCGAGCACCCGATCGATGCGATCGAGCAACCAGCCGGCGAAGGGCGCAACCGGGAGGCTGACGGCCTGCACGAATGCATAGAACAAACCAGCCCGGCTCGTTGCCTCGGCCGTGGTCAGGCCTTGGTCAACGCCGACCTGAAACAGCCACAGCGAAAAAAACGTGCTCATGACCGACAGGTCGCCGCGAGAAACCCCGGCGGCCGCATAGGCCAGCGCAATGCGTCCGTTTTTCGCTTCCCGGATGCCGACTTTGAACGTCGTCATGATGCCCTCGCGTTTCTCAAGCTGCCGCGGGGCGCCGGGCTTGAGGAAAGCGAGCAGTACCATGGCGACGACAAATGTGACGCCCGCCATCATCCAAAACCAGTAGATACCGGCCGTGACCGGGTCGTAACCCAGGCCCTGCAGCCGATACGGCATGTCTTTCATGACCAAGATCAGTACGACGAGGCCGAGACCATTGAACATGAAGCAGGTCGCGAGCATTTTCGCGCGGCATTTCTCGATCGGATAGTCGTTCGCGACGGTCGGCAGCATGACTATGTTGCCGGCACAACCGGCCGCGAACAGGGGGCGCAACAGGTACAGGATGATCAGCGAGGCGGCCAGCGGATACACGATATAGGCGACCGACATCAGCAGGAATGCACTGACATAGAGCGGTTTGCGGCCCCATTTGTCCGACATCGCGCCGATCGGCCCGAGCAGACACAACAGCACGATCTCCTGGATGATCGTTAGGTTGCCGGCGACGCCCCCCTGCTCGTCCAGCGGAACGCCGATGACTTCGGTGAGAAGGTAGCCGGAGCTCGTATTGATGAAGCTCATCGACGCAATGCCGAAGAACGACGCGAAGAACAGCGCGAACAGGTGTTTGGGCCTGACGCCCGGCTGCATCGTGAGTGGGCCGAGTTTGAGGCCCGGACCGTCGTTCTTAGTGGTTTCCTGCGGGGTGGCTGTAGCGCTCATATGTTATGTTTTCGCTGTTCCAGCTATCGGATGTTGGGCAACCACCGGCGACGGCACAAACCGGCCGTGTCCGGGCGACCATCCAGTGATCCGGCGCGAGGCCAGCCAACGTGAAAATCATCAAGATCATCCTGGGCGCGCTCGTCGCGCTCGTCGTCGTCAGCGCTGTCGGTCTGTGGGGCTACCTGCGGTTCTCGGGCGATGAACCGCATTTCGCGGGAACCTGCGAGGCGCTGGATCTCGCCGAAAGCGCCGAAGACATGCAGGTCGACCGTGAGCGCGGGCTCGCCTACCTGTCGCTGATCGATCGGGCGGCGCTGGCCCAGGGCGAGGCGGCGCAGGGCTGGATCGGCCGACTCGACCTGAATGCGTCCGCGCCGGCCATCGAGCCCGCGCTGATCGACAAGCCGGATCATTTTCGGCCGCACGGTCTCAGCCTGTGGGTCGACGGCTCGGGCCTGCGGTCCCTCTTCGTGATCAATCACCCGGTCGAGCGCGGCGTCGAACCCGAGCTGGTCGAATTGTTCCGCGAACAGGAACCGGGCCGGTTCCAGCACGTCAGGACTTTCTCCGATCCCCTGATCACCAGCCCCAATGACCTCGTCGCGGTCGGGCCGCAACAGTTCTACGTCGCGAACGACAGCATGTCCGAGTTGACGAAACTCGTCTATGTCGACGGCGACAGCGCGCACGCGGTCGCCGACGATATCGCGTCCGGCGGCGGCATCAACGCCTCGGCAGACGGCGGCACCCTGTATGTCGCCGAGACCCAGGGGCAGAGCCTGAGGGTGCTGCGCAGGAATCCGGCGGATGGCAGCGTCGAGACGGTCGAGACGATTCCGCTCGGGACATCCCCCGACAACGTCGATGTCGCCGACGACGGCAGCCTGTGGGTCGGAGCTCATTCCAACGTCGTCGCACTCGTCATGCATTTCATCATGGGGGCGCAAGCGCCCTCCCAGGTGCTGCGCGTGGCGTTGAACGGCGCCCCGGAAATCGAGGAGGTCTACCTGAATCGCGGCGACGAAATTTCGGCGAGCAGCGTCGGCGTGACCTATGGGGACAAGCTGCTGATCGGATCGATCACCGCGCGCAAAATACTGGTCTGCACGATGGATTGACGTCGCTCACCGGCCGAGGTTCTCGTCGAGGAAGTCACGAAACATCCGGGCCCAGCGATCGGCGGCCTCGGCCGTTCGTGCCCAATCGCGATCCGTCGCCGCGCCCGCGATCTGCGCCGGCGCCTTCTCCTGGTCGCCCGCGCGCGCCAGGACCTCGCCGGACTCCGAATCGGCGAGCTCCATGAAGAACGTCAACTGCCCTGCCGCCACGAGGGTCGCGGCGCGACCCTTCACGGGCAGGTCCTCCGGGACCGCGGAGAGCTCGAGGTCGACCAGCGACGCCCGGACGTGCAGGACGTCCGGACCGGGCTGGTCGACGAGTTCGTAGTCGTCGCCGATCTCGCCGAGAAACGCCTCGCGAAAAATCCTGCGCAGCGTTTCGAGGTCCTCCGGGTCGGGCGCGCCGAGACCCTCGTAGTAATAGATCTCGAGCGGCACCGGCTGCAGGCGCCGGTAACGAGAGAAATCGACGCCCGGCTTGACGAATGCCGAGTCCGCGCGCGCATCTGGCACCGAGCGATACGTCTCCACGGTCGTCCGGACGCAGCCCGCCGTCAGCAGGGCGCACGCGACGACAAGCCAGCGGCGCATCAGCCGAGCAGCACGTTGTCGAGAATGGCGGCGGTCAGTAACAAGCCGAGCTGCACGATCGAGGCCGCGAAGGTACGCCATGCCTGGGAAACGCTCGGCGCGAGAAACAGTTTGGTGCTGGCCCAGAGGAAGAACGCGCCCCCCGATACGGCACCGACCAGATAGATCCAGCCCATACCGAACAACGTCGGCACGACCGATAACGCGACGAGCACGACGGCATGGGCGAGAATCGTCCCGGTCGACAGGCGCTCGTCGACGATGACCGGCAGCATCGGCACGCCAGCCGCCCGGTAGTCCTCCTTGCAGGCGAATGCGAGCGCCCAGAAATGCGGCGGGGTCCACAGGAACAGCACGACGGCGAGGATCAGCGGCGCGGGCGCCAGCGTCGCGCCGGCGGCGGCGGCGCCGGCCATGACGGCGAAACTGCCGGCGAGCCCCCCGATGACGATGTTCATCCAGGTCCGGGTCTTCAGCCAGACGGTGTACACAACGCCGTAGGTGAATGCGCCCAAAAAGATATATGCGGCGGCTTCGACGTTCGTCGCCACCGCCGCGACGATCACGGCAGCCGTCAAAAGACCCGCCAGGGCGGTCAGCCAGTAGCCGTTCGCGTCGAGTTTCCCGGTGACGAACGCGCGCTTGCGCGTGCGCTTCATGCGCGCGTCGAGATCGCGTTCGTAGAGCTGGTTGAATGCGCCGGCGACGGACGAGGCGACGAGCGTCGCCATGCCGAGCAGGAATACCTGCCACGGAGTCAGGACGTTGCCCGGGCTGACGGCCACACCCGCCAGCGCGCAGGCCATGATCAAGAAGCCGAGCCGGACCTTCGCGGCCTGGTATATCAGTTTGACTGTCGCACTCATTTGTTTGTTGGTCGTTTTGATCGCCTGGTTGATCGGGAGAACCCCGCGCGGTCACGCCGCCTTTGAAGGGCGGCATTCTACAGCATCTGGCGGCGAATGCGGGCTACCTGCGCTGCACCGCTCAGCCATGCCGTCGGCGCGCCTCGCGGGGCTCCCCGGCGGACGCGCCAACCGCCTCCTGCAGCGGGAACGTCGGTCCGACAGGCTCACGACGCGCGCGCGTCTCGCGATGCAGAATGAATAATCCGCTCGCGGTAATGATCGCCGCGCCGAGCCAGGCGAATCCGTCGGGAACTTCGCCCCAGAAGACGAATCCGGCACCCGCCGCCCAGATCAGCGCCGTGTACTCGAAGGGCACAATCATCGCGACCGGCGCCCGCTGGTACGCGGCGTTGATGAACACGATGCCGAGACTTCCGAACGCGCCACAGACGAGGAACATGAGCCAGTCGAGCCCTCCTGGCGACTGCCAGCCCGGGACGCACAGCGCTCCGGCGATCGCCAACGGCGCCGCGAAAACATACAGGCTCAGGGACATCGTCGACTCCGTCGTCGACAGCTTGCGGGCGGTCAGCCCGAGTCCGGCGTAGAACGCCGCTCCGATCACGGCATAGATCGCGGCCGGATGGACCGCGCCGGAACCGGGTCGCAGCACGACCAGCACGCCCGCGAAGCCGATAATGACGGCCGCCCATCGCCGCGGCCCGACGACCTCGCCGAGCATTGGCCTCGACAGCGCCGTCACGATCAGCGGCGCAGAAAAAGCGAAGATCATGATGTCGGCCAGCGGAATGAAACGCAATGCATGGAAGAAGGACAGCATGGATCCGGCCATCAGGGCGGATCGAAAAGCGTGCCAGCCGACGCGTTGCGTCCGCAGGGCACCGAGCCGACCGCTGCCCGAGGCATACAGCAACAACAATGCAACCGAAAAGACGCAGCGCAGGAAGACGAACTGCGTCAGCGAGTAACGTTCGAGCAGCCAGCGCGCGGTGACGTCGAGCGCAACCAGAAACAGGACGCCCAAGCACATGTAGGCGATGCCGGCGCCGGTCGAGCTCGTGGCGGCGGAAGTTGGCTGCCGGTTAGTCACACAGGTTCTTTATATATGCCCGAAACAACTGAATCGCGAAAGCCTGAGACCGCTTGACGCGGGCTCGCAAACATATAATCGGCGGTTATACACGGATAACGACAACTACGTTCCCATGCCACATCGTTGCGCGTAACTTACCCCACCTCGGGAACGTGAGCATGGCGACGAATACCGCGGAAATCATCGACCTCACCCGCCCCGGCGGGATCAGCGCCTTCGACGAAGAGGAGTCGCGACAGCGCGCGCTCGACCATTGCAACGAGCTGTTCGCGGCGCGTTCGGCCGAAGTCCGCGTGGAGTGGGCGCTGGAACATTTGCCCCGGCGCCACGTTCTCACGTCGAGTTTCGGCGCACAGGCGGCCGTGTCGTTGCACCTCGTCACGACGCATGCTCCCGACATTCCAGTCGTGTTCATCGATACCGGCTACCTGTTTCCGGAGACATATCGCTTCGTCGACGAGCTGACCGAGCGGCTGCAGCTGAACCTGCAGGTCTATCGCAGCCGGACCAGCCCGGCCTGGCAGGAGGCGCGCCACGGCAGGCGCTGGGAACAGGGGCTCGAGGGGCTGGAGGCGTACAACTACGACAACAAGGTCGAGCCGATGGAGCGCGCGCTGCGCGAACGCGACGTCGGCACCTGGTTCGCGGGCCTGCGCCGCGCCCAGACCGTCAGCCGCGCCAAGGTCCCGTTCCTGGACTGGTCGGGGGATCGCTGGAAGGTGCACCCGATCGCGGACTGGTCGGACCGGGACGTATATCTGTACCTGAAGGACAACGACCTGCCCTACCACCCGCTATGGAAGCAGGGCTACGTATCGATCGGCGACGTGCACACGACCCGCTCGCTGCGCGACGTCGATCACGTCGAGAAGACCCGGTTTTTCGGCCTGAAGCGCGAGTGCGGTCTGCACGAGATCGACCTGTCGGGTCTCTGAGGCGCCGCGCCGTCCCGTCAAGCTGCGTCGGCAATCTCGCTGCCGCAGCCGCCGCGAACCGGCAGGGGGATATCGGCCAGCAGCTCATCGACTTCCGCCTGCGAATCGAGGTCCGCCGCCCGACGCGTCAGCTCGGGCGTCAGATGCGGCGCGAAATACGAGATGAAGTCGATCATGTAGCCGCGCAGGACCGAATCGCGGCGAAAACCCAGCCAGGTCGTGCAGCGCGGGAACAGGCCCTCGGCCGACATCGAAACGAGATCTTCTTCGTCCGCGCACTCGTAAGCCAGGCCTGCTACGACTCCGACCCCCATGCCCATGCGCACGTACGTCTTGATGATATCGGCGTCGCGCGCGGTGAACACGACGTCGGGCTCGAGGCCCTCCTCGGCAAACGCCTTCTTGAACGACGACTCGCCCGTCAGGCTGAACACGTACGTGACGAGCGGGTACTGCGCCAGAGTTGCCAGATCGAGCCGCGCGTCAGCGGCGGCCAGCGGGTGATTCCTCGGGACCAGCACGATGCGGTCCCAGTGGAAGCACGGCAAGAGGACCAGGCCCGGGAACAGGTGGCGCGAGCCCGTCGCGATCGCGAAGTCGACCTGGTCATTGGCGACCAGCTCGGCGATCTGCTCGGACGTGCCCTGGTGGAGCTCGAGGCTGACCTTCGGATAGCGCTGCCGGAACTCACGGATGGTCTCGGGCAGGACGTAGCGGGCCTGCGTGTGCGTCGTCGCGATCGACAGCGTGCCTTCCTCCTCGCCGGAAAGGTCGCTCGCGAGGCTGCGAATATTCTCGACCTCGCGCATGATCTTGCGGGCCCGGGCGATGACGTCGCGGCCCGCCGGCGTAATCGCGGAAAGGCTCTTGCCCTTGCGCGTGAAGAGTTGCACCTTCAGTTCCTGCTCGAGAAGCTTCAGCTGCTTGCTGATCCCGGGCTGACTGGTATACAGGCGCTCCGCCGCGGCGGTGATGTTCAGGCCGCTGTCGGCGATCGCAAGCAGGTATCGGAGTTGTTGCAGGGTCATGGGTGTATGCTGGCGTGGCTCGTTCGCGGGCGCGTCCATATAACCATTAGTTACATGGCGCTGTCAAACGGGCGGTGCGCGTGTCCGGATGATCACGGCGGCGCGCTCACTTCAACTGTAAGTTATTGTTTCCTAATCATATTGAAGCCAGTCGAATGACCCATTTCCCGATTTTCGCCGACCTGCGCGACCAACCGTGCCTGGTGGTCGGCGGCGGCGCCGTGGCGGCGCGGAAGGTGGACCGGCTGCTCGAGGCGTCGGCCCGTATCACGGTCAACGCGCCCGAGCTCTGCGCCGAGCTCTGCGCCAGAGCGGCCTCGGGCCAGATTCGACACGTACGGGGGGAATTCGATCCTTCGCTGGTCGACGCCAGCCTGCTGATCATCGCCGCAACATCCGACGAGGGCATCAATCGCCGCGTGGCAGCGGCGGCCGCGCGCAGCAGGCGGCTGTGCAATGTCGTGGACGACGGCGACTTGTCGACCTGCGTCGTGCCGGCCGTCGTCGATCGCTCGCCGGTCGTCGTCGCAATCGGCACTAACGGCCAGTCGCCCGTGCTCGCGCGCCAATTGCGCCAGCAGATCGAGACCTGGTTGCCGAGCCGGATAGGGGAGCTCGCCGCGTGGGCCGGCACGTGGCGCACCGCGGTGCAGGCCCGGATCCGGACTCACGCGGGCCGATTGCGCTTCTGGGAGCGGGTGTTCGACGGCGCCCCGGCCCGCGACGTGCTCGCGGGCGACCGCGATTCGGCGGACGATCGAATGCGCAGCCTGCTGGAGGCCGAGGCCGGCCCCGACTCAAACGCGGGCGCGGCGTGGTTCGTCGGTGCGGGACCCGGCGATCCGGGGCTCATCACGCGACGTGGTATGCAGCTTCTGCAAAGCGCCGATGTGATCATGCACGACCGCCTCGTATCGTCCGACATATTGGAATTCGCGCGACGCGATGCCCGCCTCGTCCCCGTCGGCAAGTCGCCAGGCGCCCCATCGACGGCGCAGGCGGCCATCAACGAGCAACTCGTCAACCTGGTTGCCGCCGGGCACCGAGTATGCCGACTCAAGGGCGGCGATCCGTTTGTCTTCGGACGCGGTGCGGAGGAGATCGGCGCCGTGGCCGCCGCAGGACACCCGTACGAGGTCGTGCCCGGCATCACTGCGGCGAACGGCTGCGCCGCCGCGGCCGGCATTCCGCTGACCGACCGCCAGCTATCGAGCGCGGTGACGCTGTTCACGGCGCACAGAACCGGCGAGGAAGAACCGGACTGGGAGCTGCTGGCCCGCAGCAGTCACACGCTCGTTGTTTACATGGGCGTGCGCAGCCTGCCCGACACCTGCCGTCGACTCATGCTCCACGGACGCTCCCCCGCAACGCCGGCCGCCCTGATCGAGAACGGCACCACGCCGCGGCAGCGCGTCGTAGGCGGCACGCTGGAAAACATCGACCGGCTCGCCGCCGACGCCGGGATCGACTCGCCCGCGCTGCTGATCATCGGGGAGGTCGTCGGGCTAGCTGATAGACTTCGCTGGTTGAACGAAGCCGAGGCATGCCTCCGCCCGACTGCGCGCGCGGCGCATTGACAACGAACCCGAGACAGGAAGAAGCAAGATGATTTACGACAGCATCCTCGACACGATCGGCAATACCCCGGTCGTGCGCCTGAACCGCATCGCACCGCACGATGTCGACATGTTCGTCAAGATCGAATCGTTCAACCCGATGGCGTCGGTGAAAGACCGCCTCGCGTTTGCGATCGTCGACGATGCCGAACGGCGCGGTCTGATCCAGCCCGGCCAGACGGTCGTCGAGGCCACATCGGGAAATACGGGAATCGCCCTGGCCATGGTCTGCGCGGCGAAGGGCCACCCGTTCGTCGCGACGATGGCCGAGTCGTTCTCGATCGAACGCCGCAAGATCATGCGCGCGCTCGGCGCCAAAGTCATCGTCACGCCGGCTGCGGAACGCGGTTCCGGTATGGTCCGCCGGGCCGAGGAACTCGCGGAGCAGCACGGCTGGTTCCTGGCCCGCCAGTTCGAGAATCCGGCAAACCCCGCGTACCATGCCCAGACCACGGGGCCGGAGATTCTGCGCGATTTCGCGAACCGCCGCCTCGATTACTGGGTAACAGGCTGGGGCACTGGCGGCACTCTGACCGGCGCCGGCAAGGTCATCAAGGCCGCGCGACCGGGAGTCCAGATCATCGCGACGGAGCCTGCCGGCGCTTCGCTGCTGGGCGGTGCGGAGTGGCAACCGCACAAGATTCAGGGCTGGACGCCGGACTTCATTCCCGAC